>Ga0102925_1000730_pt1 | contig 17763 bp, 6 predicted proteins | sample SalPonR1_A_D1_MG_FD_78216 | JGI IMG/M metagenome (GOLD analysis project Ga0102925, IMG submission 78216) | Salt pond soil microbial communities from South San Francisco under conditions of wetland restoration - Salt Pond MetaG R1_A_D1_MG | ecosystem: Environmental > Aquatic > Marine > Intertidal...
AGGCAATGCCTTCCTGGATTATTTTAAGAATGGTGCGGGCATAAATGGTTACCATTTTATAGGCGCCTGAATTGAAAAAAGCCCGGGAATTTCTGACTTCAAGCAGAATAATTTTGGACAACAGGCGGTTTTCCAAATACTCTTCAAGGCTGGCAAGAATAATCAGATCAAGTTTTGCAATACTGGATGTGGCCTGGGTTATTCGGATTTTTATTTTTTCATGGAATTCCTGGAAATGGGCGTCAAGTACCTGGTAAAGCAGGTCTTTTTTATCTTTAAAATATTTGTAAATCAATCCTTCGGTGACACCGGCATTTTTGGCAATTTGGGCCGTAGTAATGGAGCTGAAATCCTTTTCCTGCATCAGTCCGGAAAAGGATGCCATGATTTTTATCCGTCCGGGGGGATCTGATTTCTCTTTACCGGTCATATAACGCAGCCTGTCTATTGTAAAAATTCACATGCAGGAAATAAGGTGAGTGATACTTACTTACAAAATTATGTTCTGTCAATGGGTTGACCTGATTTTTCAACATTTTTTTAACAAGTAGACGTTTGGTTTTGAACATCACCAAAATCGTTATCAACCTGTTTTCAACAATCAGGCACTTTTTTTGAACAGCGCTAAGTTCATTGTTTAACGTGGTTTTTTGTTGGTTTTAAACATATTCTGAACATAGTATTATCAGTTTTTAAACATAGTCTTCTGTTTTTTGATATTTTTTTTACACCGTTTTGAACATTTTATAGGCGTCGTTGATAAAAGATAAGAACTACAGATTTTAGGTTGAATTTTTGAACAGATTCTAAAGCGCGCTTCAGGGCACATATTGAAATATGTGCCCTGAAGCGCAAGGAATAATACGGATAAAAACACAAAAAAATAAAGGATTTATTTTTTAAGGGCGATTTATAGAGGCGTGTAAATCGCCCATTGTTTCTTATTTTCTGGGAACTACATTTTGAGGTTTTCCTGCCAGATAACTTTTTATGTTTTCAACGGCTATGGACATCAGTCTTTCCCTTGATGCAAGCGTTGCCCAGGCAAAATGGGGGGTAATGTAACAGTTTTCAGCTGTCAGCAACGGGCAGGACTTCTCCGGCGGTTCTTTCTCAAGGACATCCATTGCAGCCCCGGCAATCCGACCTTCATTTAATGCATCCGCCAAATCATTTTCCACAATCAGCGGCCCCCGGGAGGTATTGATTAAATAGGCTGTTTTTTTCATTTGAGCCAGACTATCCTTATTAATCATTCCTTTTGTCTGGGGCGTCAACGGACAATGCAAGGATATGATATCGCTGGATTTAATCAGGTTCTCCAGATCCGAATAAGTGATGCCCTCAGGAAGATCAGGGGGAACAGAACGGTTGTAGATCAGAATATTCATCCCGAAAGCCAATCCGATTCGCGCCACGGCTTTGCCGATACCGCCATAACCGACAATACCTAAGTTAATGCCTTCCAATTCCACCAAAGGATAATCCCAATAGCAGAAATCCTTTGATTCCGACCATTTTCCATCCGTCACCGTCTGGCTGTGGTGGCCAACCCTGTTTGTCAATTCCAGGATCAGGGCAAAAACCATTTGCGCTGACGAAGAACCGGAATAGCCGGGAACGTTGGTAACGGTAATACCGGTTGTTTTTGTGTATTCAAGGTCGACCACATTCACCCCTGTTGCCAAAACCCCGATATACTCAACCTTATTCATTGCCGCAATGTCTTCAGCGGTCAGCACGGTTTTGTTTGTCAACACAATATTTGCGTCAGTCGTTCGTTCCAGGATCTCTTCGGGGGCTGTTCTGTCGTAAACCTGCAGATCACCAATTTCCGAAAATTTTTCCCAGCTGAGGTCTCCGGGATTTAAGGTGTATCCGTCAAGAACAACTATTTTCATTTTTCACCTTCCTTCTCTTATTATGTCCAAGCAAGTAGGGATGGGCATCATAAAAAATTTTAAGTTAACGACATTGGGTTGTCCCATCTAACACCTGGAAACAATAAACTAAAGACCAGGTTTAAATCAATACGGATAGGACTACATAATCCCTTACCATGCTAACTTTTTGTTGTATACAAAATTTTGAAGTAATTTTTTACAACAGTCTTGATTTGCATCTTGTTGAATGTTATTAAAGTTTTGGTTTGTTCTTTGTTTAAGAACAATGCGCCGCTTGCTGAACATTGGCGAGGCGAATCCTACCCCTCTTCGGAGGGCGTTTATAGGCTCGGTGGAGCCTTAATCCGCCATTTTTTACATACAAACTACGTCACCTTTGCTATCGCTCAGGAAGGGGACTCCTTGGCGGGAAGTTGAAACCTTAAGTATTGTTTGTATGTTAAGGGTGAACTGCTGATGGCCTGTAAATTCGACGTTTGTGTTTGAAAGATGGAAGCCCTTAAGTTCAAAATGAATTATTTGATCGGGCTTTTATCTTAACATAATAGTGTTAGATGTTTTAAACCTAAACTTCAACAGAGGAATAAAAATGACTGAAACAATTAGATGGACAAGAACCGATGAAGCCCCTTTATTAGCAACGCATTCATTACTTCCCATTATTAAATCGTATCTTAAAGGATCCGACATTGACGTCGAACTGAGAGATATCTCTCTGGCGGGAAGAGTCGCAGCTAACTGGTCTGACCGCTTGAAAGATGATCAAAAGCACTCCGATGATCTGGCATTTTTAGGCGAGCTTGCCATGGCCCCGGACGGAAATATTATTAAGCTTCCGAATATCAGTGCTTCCGTTCCTCAATTGAAAGGTGCCATCAAAGAATTGCAGGACAATGGATATGATGTTCCGAATTATCCTGATGAACCCAAAAATGCCGAAGAAAAGGCCATCAAAGAACAGTATTCAAAGAATCTCGGCTCTGCGGTTAACCCTGTTTTAAGGGAAGGAAACTCCGATCGTAGATCTGCTGTAGCGGTTAAAGAGTTTGCCAAGAATAATCCCCATAGCATGGGTGTATGGTCTCCTGATTCCAAAAGCGATGTTGCTTCCATGACCGAAGGCGACTATTACGGAAGTGAAGTTGCAACAACTGTTGAAAAAGCATGTGATGTTAATATCGAACTGCATGGTGCAGACGGATCAACAACTGTTCTCAAAGAAAAACTTGCACTGGAAACTGATGAAGTTATCAATGCAGCCGTGATGAGCAAAAAGGCGTTGCGTGAATTTGTTGCGAAATCGATTCAAGAAGCTAAAGATCGGGGTGTTCTGCTGTCAGCCCACCTTAAAGCGACAATGATGAAAGTTTCTGATCCGATCTTTTTTGGCCATATTGTTTATGTTTTTTTCCAGGACGTTTTTGACAAACATGCCGCCACGTTGAAAGAAATTGGTGTGGATCCGAACATGGGTCTTGGCGATCTTTACGCCAGAATTGAAACCTTGCCCGCAGACAAGAAAGCTGAAATTGAAGCAGATATCCAGGCTTGCTACGACAAAAGACCGCCTCTGGCAATGGTTAATTCCGATAAAGGCATTACCAACCTGCATGTTTCAAGTGACGTGATTATTGATGCTTCCATGCCTGCAATGATCCGTAATTCCGGAAAAATGTGGAGCTCGGAAGATAAGCTTGAGGATACCCTGGCCATGATTCCTGACAGAGCCTATGCCGGTGTTTTCCAGGCCGCCATTGACGACTGCAAGAAAAACGGCGCGTTTGATCCTTCAACCATGGGAACCGTACAAAACGTTGGTTTGATGGCAAAGAAAGCTGAAGAATACGGCTCACATGACAAAACATTTGAAGTACCGGCTGCCGGAACCGTTAAAGTCGTTGATACTGCCGGCAACGTTCTGCTTGAACGCCCTGTTGAAGAAGGCGATGTTTTCAGAATGTGCCAGGTGAAAGATGCCCCCATTCAGGACTGGGTCAAACTGGCCGTTAATCGTGGCAAACTGACCGGTTTCCCGGTTGTTTTCTGGCTGGATAAAAACAGAGCCCATGATACTGAACTGATTAAAAAAGTCGAAAAATACCTGCCGGATCATGACACCTCCGGTTTGGAAATTGATATTATGGCACCCACTGAAGCGTGCGCTTATTCTTGCGAACTTGTAAGAAAAGGCCAGGACACCATTGCTGTCACCGGTAACGTTTTAAGGGATTATCTGACAGACTTGTTCCCCATTCTTGAGCTTGGCACCAGTGCTAAAATGCTTTCCATCGTTCCTTTGATGGCAGGTGGCGGACTTTTTGAGACCGGCGCCGGCGGATCTGCCCCGAAACACGTTCAACAATTCCTGGAAGAAGGTCATTTAAGATGGGATTCTCTGGGTGAATTCCTGGCATTGGCTGAATCTCTGGAATATATTGGAAACAAAGGTAACGCTAACGCTAAAATATATGCTAAGGCGTTGGGCGAAGCCAATACCAAATTCCTGAAAGAAAGAAAGAATCCCTCTCGTAAGGTAAATGAAATTGACAACAGAGGCAGCCATTTCTATCTGGCAATGTACTGGGCACAGGCCCTTGCTGCTCAAGATGAAGATGCAGCCTTGAAAGAAAGATTTGCAAAAGTTGCCAAAGCCATGGAAGAAAACGAGAAAAAAATCAATGATGAGCTTTTAGCTGCACAGGGAAAACCTGTTGAAATCGGTGGTTACTACGTAATTGATTTCGATAAGACAACTGCTGCAATGAGACCTAGCACAACACTGAACCAGATTGTTGATAATGCTTAAGCATAACGCTTAAGTCAATCAACTGACGTTATTAAGCCCAGCTACCGAAATGATTTCGGTGGCTGGGTTTTTTTATCTGGCCCTATTTTTCCGAAGCGGTTCCATTGGACCTCTGATGCCCGAGGGCGGGCATCAGAACGCACGGGAGGTCTCCTTGATCATGGGATAGATCTGCGCAATGATTGAAAAAACTTTTTCAGGATCCAGGCCCAGAAGGTTCAGAGCGGACAGGCCGGACAGGTTCGCCATGATTTTATCGTGGTCCAGTTCAAATTCATCGTTGATTTCCAGGTAAAGATCGCCTTCTTCAAATTTAGTATTGTTTTCATCCTTTTTTGAAAAAAAGCCGAACCCCAGTTCACTGGCAAGGGAATCGGCAAGACTCACCACAAGCAGTTCCTTGTCCGTATTATCTTCAGACTGCTCCCAGTGGTGAAATTCGGCAATTTTTATAAAGTGTTTGGAAAAGTGCATTTTTTTAAGCAGGACTCCGCCGAAGGTGGTATGGATTTCGTGAATAACAAGCTGCAGATCCTTATCACTGATACAGACATCCGGATACATGTCTACAAATACCTTCATTAAAAGCATTTTGCCGATATCATGGACCAGGCCCATCAGAAAAATGCTTTCCAGATTATCAAAGCCTTTTTCTTCGGCCAGGCGTCTTGCCAGGGTCGCCACGGCAAAAGAGTGAACCCATAGACTGTCCATTTCGGTTTTAAGCGCGTCATTTTCTGAATCAAAAAGGTTTCTTGTTGCAAGGGCCGAACATACGCCCAGGGTGTGTTTAAGGCCAAGCCTTACCAGCGCACCATTAAGACTGTCTACATCGTCCAGGCCCTTGTAAAGCGAGGAGTTGGCAATGGCGATTAGCTTGCCTGAGATCAGCAGATCCTTTTCCACAATTTTTGCCAGATCATCAACACAGGGGTCCTTGTCGGCCAATAGCTCCTCTAAATCCTTGACAATGCTCGGGAACACCGGCAGTCGAATTTTGCCCGAATAAAATCGTTTGATGATCTCGGCCACGCCGGCGTTGTAGGATATACCTGCTTGGTCATTTTTTTCTGCGATGGCAGGCTCAAAACCCATCTGGGACAAACTTTGGATCAACTGGACCTGGGTCACCGGTTTTGTGAGGTACCCGTTGCACCCGCGTTTGATGCAGGCATTGATTGTGCCCAAATTCATCCGGGCGGTTATCATTAGAATTTTTACCCGGTCGTTTTTGGGAATTTTGTCCTGGACCTCTTTTTTCCGGATGTGTTCAAGCAGTTGATGGCCGTCCATGCCGGGCATGGACACATCAAGGGTGATGACATCAAAGGGATGTTTTTCCGCCTGGGCCTTGTCAATCTCTGCCAAGGCGGCCTTGGCGCTGTTCACGGCCACGCAGGTACCCATATGCGCTATTTTTGAAAGCAGAATTGTTCTGGATATTTCTTCGTCATCCACAATGAGGATTTTCATCAAGGCCCTCCATGATTACGGCTTGGGACGTTGTTCCGTCCACGAGGATTCTTACAGGCCTGTCAAATCGGATGTGTTTCAAATACCGGGTGGTCGTGGCAGGTTCCAGGCTGGAGAGAAAATCATAATCAATAAAATTGTTACCCTTATCCTGTACAGTCATATATGGAATGCCAAGGGAAGTGATGTTCTGAAAAAAATGGGATCCCTGGGAAAAATCCGCCTTGATGCTTTCAATCGTGGTCTCCACCATGCACCCCACGTTGGAAATATCGTTCCATACCACGGGAATACCCAGCCACCGCTCCGAAGACCCCCAGCGTCCAGGTCCGATGAGCACATATTTTGTTCCGGTATCATTGAACATGGCATTAATTTTGTTAATTTCCCCTGCCACCAAAAGCATTTTATTCGGTTCGAAGGTTTTGGGATCCACATACACGATATCCCGGATATCCTTGTATTCACCGTTGCCAAGGGAAAGGGTGGAATGGCAGAATGCGTTTTTAAGATCTTTTTCCGTAATTGTTACGCCAAAGTTCTGCTTATATTGGCCCATGGGCCGGATCTGCAGCAGGGAGAAGCGCGGCCTTGACCGGACACCTTCAACGGGCAGGTCCACGGTAAATTCAATTTCAACGGATGTGCCCATCCAACCGGCCCCTAAGGCTGTGACTTCGGCCAGGATATCTGCCAGGGGAAAGCTGTTGTATTTGAGAATATTGGCAAAAGTAAGCACAGGAAAATCTTTGTCGGAAAACCGGTCCCGGATACGGTCATCCTGCATATTAAAGGTGGAGCAAAGCACCCGGACGGCCGGATGGTCCTTGGCATCGGCAATGTCCAGTCTGGTCAGGCTGGGATCTTCACCAATGCCGAAAAATTTTTCAGGGCTCGGTAATCCGTCCATTTTCAGGGCGTAAAAATATTTTTGTGAATTTTCCATAATATCATCAATTATGGAAAACTGGGGTAAAAATTGTGGATACTTCGGGCAGAACCGAAGTGTTTTTCCGCCGTCCACGACAATTTTTCCAAGCCCCAGTGCAATATAGGAAATGCCCTCTTCGGCTTTGAGATGGGCGATGGGATAAAAATTATAGGACTTGGCCACACCTGAGATAGAAGGATAAAAATAGTTTTTGTGCCGGGTACCGGTGATCTCCTGGAGCACCACAGCCATCTCTTCGTCCTGGGTTCTGTGCATGGTGGACCGGGCATAGGATCTCGGGGCTTTCAGATAGGTTGAGGCATATACCAGTTTTACGGCCGTGATCAGGTGCTCAAGGCGTTTTTCAGTGCTTGTATCGGTATTGGGGAGCATATAGGTTTTATAAAGCCCCGCAAAGGGCTGGTAATGGGAGTCTTCAAACCGTGAGGATGATCTGACGGCAATGGGATAATGCACATTTTGAATATACGCCCTTAAATTTATTTTCAGCCGGTCGGGCAGTTCTGCTTTAAGAAAACGCTCTACCACCTGGGTGTCATCCGGCACGTTGTCCTGTTCTAAAAGCTGGGCCAGTTTGTTTTTTTCCACAAACATGTTGAATTCGTCCGTGGCAATGACAAAGGTCTGGGGAATGGTTATATCAATATCCGGGAACTTTTGGCCCAAAGAAGGCTCTATGCCCAGCTGATAGGACATGAACGCAAGCCCCCTTGCCTTGCCGCCTAAGGACCCGGTTCCGATTTTCATGAAATCCGCGTCCGCGTCAAATTTTTCCGGGTCAAATTGAATGACAAGCCCTTGGCGGGTGTCTTTGCGCCGGGAGCGGATGCGCTCAATGAGAAACCGCTTAATTTCTGATGCATCAAGGAAATCGTCAATGGTATAGGGCTTGAGGCTCAGGGCAAAATTGACTTCGTTGCGGGCAAGCAACCATCGGGAAAAATCATTGTGCCTGGCATGGTGGATCACGGATGCGTCGGGGATATCCGGCAGCAGCTTTTCAACCGCCCTTAAATTGGAAGCCCGGGCAATTTCACTGTTGTCCGGCATGCGGAACACAAACGCCCCGAATCCCAGATGTGTGACAAAAAAGCTTTTGATCTGATCATGGAGGTTGTTTGACTCTTTATTGATAAACTGGGCTTCTATGGCTTCTGCAATGTTTCTATTGTTTTCCTCCGTACTCAGGATCAGGACGGGCAGGTCCGGGTGTTCCGAATTGATCCGGGTTAAAAGCTTGCGGCCGGCATGGGGATCTTTCTCACCGTTAATGGGGTAGCGCATATCCGTAAAAACGCTGAGTACATAGGGCCTGTAACGCTCAAACAATGCCATGGCCTGCTCATAGTCGTGGGCCAGCAGAATTTTGGGTCGGCCCTTTCTTTTTAAAATCCTGTGCTCTTCATTAATGGAATCATCCATGACCAACTGGGTCTGGATGACGATGTGTTTGTACAAGACAGGCAACAAAGAAGAGTAATGATACGGGGAATCCTCTACCATTATAATAACCCGGACCTTTGCATTTTGCGTATCAAAGGCCACATTTTTTTCATCTTCAAAATTTTTTATAATGGCCAGCAGCAGGTGGGCCTTTCCGCCCCAGATATAGCTCCGGTCAACAACGGCTCCCTGGTTTGCATTTGCATACTGTTTAATATCGCTGGTATCGTGGAACATTGGGTAAAAGGGGATCTGTGAATATTGCGCCTTCACCTGTCTGCCAAAGGCGTAGACGTCCATCCCGGTCAGTCCCGGCATGGCAAGGATCAGGTCAAACTGTTTGCGTTCAAGTTGTTCAAAGGCTTCCGTAACTGAGAACGCAAGGGTCAGTTTCGGGGGGTTGGACAGATTCAGACCCTCATATTCATTGATAATCCGGTTTGACAGTCGGCCCTCTTCTTCCATAATAAAAGCATCATAGGGGCTGGACACCAGAAGAATATCCGCCACCCTATAGGCCATAATCTCATGATAAATTTTTATATGAGGTGCATCAGCGCCTGTTTCGTCTGTTTTCATGATTTTTCCCGAATTATTTAATTCATGCCCATGGGTTTTTTTAAGATTCAGTATAACTGGTATTTTACAAGCTTTCCATCCAACCCCCCGATTTCCAGATCTCTTTTCCAGGATGGTGCCAAGGGCAAGTGTTTGATAAAGCTTGGGTCGCCGAAATAGATATAGGCTGTACAGCTTTTGCACTGTTCTTTTAAAAACCGACCCAATGCGTTATAAAATAATTTCATGTTCTGATCTTTGCCCATGCGGATGCCGTATGGGGGATTACTAATAATGACGCTGTTTTCCACCGGTTTAAGCTGTCTGAAATCTGATAGATTCACGTCAATTTTTCCGCCATGGTGAAGTCCCATCAGGTTGGTTCTGGTTGCTTCAACGGAAGCTTCGTCTATGTCACTGCCCCGGATAAGCCCCCTGGGTAATGGCCGGATGGCTTCGTCTGCTGCCGCTTTCACCGCCTCCCATTTCTGGGCATTGAAATCCGGCAGACGCTCAAATCCAAACTGTTCACGAAAAATCTGGGCCGGAATCCGACTGTAATGCATCAACGCTTCGCACAGAAGGGTTCCGGATCCGCACATGGGATCAAGTAACGGTGCTTCTCCATGCCATCCGCTTAGGGCGATAATGCCTGCAGCCACGGTTTCCTGCATGGGGGCGGAAACCCTGGCTTCCCTGTATCCCCGCTTGTGTAAAGGCCCTGAACCGGCGTCAATGGAGATGGTGGCCCGATCTTTATGCACATGAACATTGATCATGATCCAGGGCGCCTGGGTATTTACTGAAGGCCGACGGTTGGTCCTGTCCCTGAAATAGTCGGCAATGGCGTCCTTGACCCTTAATCCTGCAAAATTGGAATGGGTGATCTGTGACTCAGACACGTTGGCTGCGATGGAAAAGGTTTTTTTGGGCGTTAAAAATTCTTCCCAGCGGATTGTTCTGGCGCCCTTGTACAAGGCATCCTTGTCCTTGCATTCAAACTCGACCAGGGGGACAAGCACCCGTGACACCAGGCGGGAAAGGTAGACTATTTTATAAAATGTGGATTTATCCGCTTCAAACCAGATGCCCCGGAACACGCGTTGTGTATTTTTTCCACCAAGGTCCTGGATCTCTTTCAACGCCAGATTCTTGACACTTTCAGCCACTTGGGCAAAATAGCGGGATTCCCGCTCGTAAATATATTTAAGTTTTGCCAGTTTCCGGGTTCTGCCCTGCCCCTTCTGGAGAATGGCCTTTTTGGGTATGTTCAACTTGGGTTTCTATGCCTCCTGGTAAATTTAAATTCAACAGACTGTTACAACCTGTCGAGATTTTATATCAAATTTCTTTGCTATCCGGCAAGATCGATAAATTCCCGGATATATTTGGTTGTGCTGTTTGGGTCCCGGATCCCCACACAGATTTCTTTTCAGATGCTGCCTGGAGCGATGGAAATTGCTTTTAATCCAACCCGTTATTTATAGATCATCAAGCCTCGAAATAAAAATAAATTGATAAGCGTTTCCTAAAATATAGATTGACAAGCGTTTCCTATTCTATTAGATTTTTCTTTTACTCTTACAGAGGGTGCAAATTACGGTTGTTATAGAAATTTAAAGGATATGTAAAATGGATGTTATGGGAAAAAAAATCAAGCGTCTCTTGATTGCCAACCGCAGTGAAATAGCTATCCGTGTAACACGTGCTGCTCATGAGCTTGGGATAAATACGATTGCTATCTACTCCCAGGAGGACCGATTTGCACTTCACCGGTTTAAAGCCGGTGAAAGTTATTTAATCGGAGAAGGAAAAGGCCCTATTGAAGCCTATCTGGATATTGAAGGGATTATCCAAATTGCAAAGGAAACCAATGCAGATGCGATTCATCCGGGATATGGATTTCTCGCGGAAAAACCGGAATTTGCTGAGGCTTGTGCCCAGGCGGGTATTATATTTGTCGGGCCCTCACCGGATGTTATGCGAAAACTGGGGAATAAGGTTTCTGCCCGGAAGGTGGCTGTAGAAGCGGGCGCGCCTGTTGTTCCGGCAAGTGATCCATTGCCTTATGACGATAAAAAAGTCATTGAAATGGCAGAGGGAATTGGCTATCCAATCATGTTAAAGGCCAGCTGGGGCGGTGGCGGCAGGGGAATGCGAGCCGTGGAAAGCACCAATGAGCTTTTGGAGCACGTTGATGCCGCTCGCAAGGAATCCAGCGCAGCTTTTGGAAGCGATGAAGTTTATATTGAAAAACTTGTAAGAAAAGCCAGGCATCTTGAGGTTCAAATTCTGGGTGATTCACAGGGCAATATCATTCATCTGTTCGAACGGGATTGTTCGGTTCAAAGAAGGAATCAAAAGGTTGTTGAACGGGCACCGGCCACTTTTATTTCAGATGAAAAACGGGAAGAACTGTGCAATGCAGGTCTGGCAATTGCTAAAACGGTCGGATATGAAAACGCCGGAACCGTTGAGTTCCTGATGGATATGGACAGTGAAGAACTCTACTTCATGGAAGTTAATCCAAGAATACAAGTAGAACATACGGTAACAGAGGAAGTCACCGGGATTGACATTGTCAAATCACAATTAAGAATTGCCCAGGGAATGGAGATCGGGTCTGCTGAAAGCAATATTCCCACCCAGGAGAATATCACACTAAGCGGCCATGCAATTCAATGCCGTATTACAACAGAAGATCCTGAAAATAACTTTATTCCTGATTACGGAAGAATTACAGCCTATCGGGCCGCAGCGGGGTTTGGCATTCGTCTGGATGGCGGAACTGCTTATGCCGGTGCAATCGTTACCCGCCATTTTGATTCCCTTTTGTCAAAAGTAACCGCGTGGGGATCAAACCCTGAAGAAGCACGGTTGAGAATGAATCGTGCCTTGAGGGAAATCAGGATTCTGGGTGTTGCCACAAACTTGCAGTTTTTAGAAGGGCTGATTTGTCATCCAACCTTCGTAAATGCCGAATATAGTACTAAGTTTATTGATGAAACCAAAGAGCTCTTTTCTTTTAGCAAAAGACGTGACCGGGCAACCAGGCTTCTTTCATTTCTTGGCGATGTCATTATTAACGGAAATGAGGACGTTAAAGATCGACCTGTGCCGGCATCACACGTACATCAACCGACCGTACCAAAATATTCTGCAGATAAGGTCCAACCAGGACTTAAACAATTGCTGGACAGCGAAGGCCCCCAAGCTGTCGCACAATGGATGAAAGCGCAGAAAAAACTGCTGATTACTGATAAGACCATGCGTGATGCCCATCAGTCGCTTCTTGCTACCAGAGTGAGAAGTTTTGATCTTGTGAACATTGCACCAACGTATGCCGCTCTTTTGCCTGATTTGTTTTCAGTAGAGTGCTGGGGCGGCGCAACCTTTGATGTTGCCATGCGGTTTTTGAAAGAGTGTCCCTGGGAACGACTTCAAAAATTGCGTGAGGCCATGCCGAATATTTTGACGCAGATGTTGTTGAGGGCTTCCAATGGTGTGGGATATACCAACTATCCGGACAACGTTATCAAATACTTTGTTAAACAGGCGGCTGAAAACGGAATGGATCTTTTCCGTGTTTTTGATTCCCTGAACTGGGTCGAAAACATGCGACTGGCCATGGATTCGGTTTTGGAAAACAATAAAATTTGTGAAGCTGCCATATGTTATACCGGTGATATTCTTGATCCCAACAGAACCAAATACAGCCTGAAATATTATGTTGGTATGGCAAAAGAGCTGGAAAAAGCCGGCGCTCATATTCTGGCGATTAAGGATATGGCAGGCGTGTTAAAGCCGGCTGCTGCAAAAGTGCTGATTGAAGCCTTAAAGGATGAAGTTGGTCTGCCGATTCACCTTCACAGCCATGATACCAGCGGCATTGCCGGGGCAACAATGCTCTCGGCAGCAGACGCAGGCGTCGAAGCCATTGATTGTGCAATAGATTCCATGAGCGGATTGACCTCACATCCCAATTTAGGATCCATTGTAGCCGCACTTAAGCATACGCCGCGGGATACGGGCATGGATTCAAATTCCCTGCGTATTGTTTCCAACTACTGGGAAAAAGTAAGACAGATGTATATTGGTTTTGAAAGTGAATTTCATAGCGGTACCTCTGAGGTTTATCTGCATGAAATGCCGGGAGGGCAATATACGAATCTGAGACAACAAGCCAGAGCGCTGGGCATTGAAGAAAGATGGCCTGAAGTGGCAAAGGTTTATACAGATGTAAACGATATGTTTGGTGATGTTATAAAAGTGACACCAAGCTCCAAAGTGGTTGGTGACATGGCTTTGTCCATGATTACCAGCGGCCTGACTAAAGAAGACGTTTTAAATCCTGAAAAAGAAATTTCTTTTCCCGAATCCGTTGTTACCTTTTTTAAAGGAATGATGGGGCAACCTCCGGGAGGATTTCCGGTTGAATTGCAGAAAAAGATATTAAAAGGTGAAGAACCCATTACGGTTCGTCCGGGACTTCTGCTTGACCCTGTTGATATGGACGAAACGCGAGCGGAAGTCGAAAAGGAGATACAAAGAAAAATTTCCGACGTCGAACTTGCGTCCTATTTAATGTATCCCGATGTATTCATTGATTACGCCGAACATCGCAGGAAATATGGAAATGTAAGTGTTCTGCCAACCCTCAATTTTTTCTATGGAATGAAGCGAGAAGAGGAGCTGTTTGTTGATATCGCGTCCGGAAAAACGCTTATTCTTCGTTTCATGGCAAAGGGAAAGGCTGACGACGAAGGAAATAGAGAGGTCTATTTTGAACTTAATGGCCAATCCCGGATTGTTAAAGTGCCTGATCGTTCGAAAGTTCCGGAAAGAGCTCCGCGAGAAAAAGCCAACCCAGGTGCTCTTGGTGAAGTTGGATCACCAATGCCGGGTCTGATCTCTTCAATTTGCGTTTCTGAGAACCAGGAAATTGAACGCGGGGATGTTCTGCTCACCATCGAAGCTATGAAAATGCAGACCAATGTGGTTTCTGATATCCCTGGAATTGTTGACCGAATCGTCACATCCGTGGGCACACAAGTTGATGCAAAGGATCTGTTGGTTGTTATTAAGCAGGTAGACGATTAATTCAAATTTCTTGCTTTTTTTATATGAAAGTTGTGAGTTTTGAGTGATGAGTAGTGAGATTAAAAACAAGCTGTTTTCCTCACAACTCAATCCTCACAACTCAATACCCACACCTTTCATTGTTTGTTATGTCCATCAGGACATGGCCGTTTATAAAGAAAGCCGATCTCACCCCCCACTTATTGGGTGGATCGGCTTTCTTTTCAAATCTATATATTCCATGCAATTTCGATTGGCCCAGCCATTTTACGTATTTTTAATTGCTTGTTATGTTTTGTTTTCAGTCGTTTTTACCGGCGTTGCCTCAGCCTCTGATGTCGGTTTTGCGATGCCTTCTACCGCAAAACGAATATTAATTTTACATTCTTACCACAAAGGATTCTCCTGGACCGACAATATCGAAACAGGTATTAGAACGGCGTTGAATGGTGCGTCCGTTGAAATTTTCAGCGAGTATCTGGACAGCAAGCGGCAGCCGCTGGAAGCGGCAGGCGCTCACATCCTTGAATATCTGAACTGGAAATACAAAACCCTTCCCATTGACCTGCTGATTCTTTCCGACAACAATGCCCTTACATTCCTTCAAAATTACAAGGAGACACTTTTCCCTGACATTCCGGTGGTTTTCTGCGGCATCAACAATTTCCAGCCAACGCTTCTTGACGGATTTGAGAATCGCATCACCGGCGTAGTGGAAAAGGTCGATCCTGTTCGGACCCTCCAACTGATACGCCTGCTCCAGCCAAAAGCAAAAAATATCTACGTTATCACCGGGACGACCCCCACCGGCGCAGCTGTCGAAAAAGAAGTGAAAGCAGCTTTAATGGCTGACAGCTTTGGGTTTACACCGGTGTGGCTTCGCGGATTGTCCACGGCTGAACTTCAGCAGGCGCTGGCAGCGGTTTCTCCGGACGATGCCGTTTTTCTGGTGCTCTTCAACCGGGATAAAAATGGTGTCTACTATAGCTATGAGACGGCGGCAGAGCTGGTTGACCGCGCTACGTTTGCGCCGGTATACGGTATGTGGGATTTTTACCTGGACCACGGCATTGTCGGCGGCATGCTGGCCAGTTCCCGGGACCAGGGACAAGCCGCCGGAAAACTTGCCCGTCATATACTTCAGAAAAAAAGTATCCCCCCGGTGATCACAAACAGTCCCAATGCCCCGATTTTTTTGTGGAACCAGCTTCGTTCCCATGGTTTAAATCCGGATCTGCTGCCACAGGATACCCAAATCCGCAACCGTCCGGATTCAAAAATATGGCTTCTTGCCATTGCCGCCGGTTTGGGGATGCTGCTTTTGGCACTGGCGGGATACAGTCTGATCAAGCTGTTTTCAAAGGCAGACCTTTCTTTATCCCGGTCTATGCCTGAGGTGTTTCGCAGCAATTTACGCCAGGCGCTTATTCTTCTGGGCGTTGTTTTGGTGACAGGCCTGGCGGTTCAATCCTGGTTTGCTGCTAAAGATGAGATGGCCCAGATACGTCATATCATTTTTAATGAAAGAAAAGATTTGATCCGAACCATGGTCAATCGGGCCATGAATTATATCAACTATGAGCGTCACCGCCTGGCCCAAAAAGGGGCATCAATCGAAGACATTAAAAAACAAATAATTAAAGGTCTGGAATCCTACGTTTATGCCCACGGGGAGGGGTATGTTTTTGTTGTCACGGATAAGGGGATTGGACTGCTTAACCCGGTCCAGCCGGAACTAGCCGGCAAAGATCTCTGGGAGGCTACTGATCCCAACGGTATAAAAATCGTACAGACCTTGATTGGCGCAGCCGGTAACGCTGACGGCGGATTTGTTCAATATGAATGGAACAAGCCCAGTCTTGGCCGTGTGGTGCCGAAAATTTCGTTTGCACGGAAAATCAATGAATGGGGCTGGGTAGTTGGCAGCGGCCTGTACCTGGATGATATTGAAAAAAAAATTCAGTTCTTTGGAAGACAGCTGCGCAACAAATTTATTGTGGAACTGTTAATCATTTTCAGCCTGACATTAAGCGTGATTCTTCTTTTAAGAATGGCCTCCCGCCGTTTGACCGCAAGCGTTGATAAAGAGCTTTCCCTGCTTCAGGAAGCTATTGCAGACCATGATGTCAATGCGGCTGATTATACCTTTCATGAATTTCAAGCCATCGCGGCAATGGCGGATGAGAGTTTTAAGAACCTGCAACTGTCATTAATGGAAACGGAGCAGGCCAACACGGCGCTTAAAAAAGCCAGAAACAAATTAATGACTGTTAATGAACACCTGAAAAATCAGACAGAACTGGCAACACAGATGGCGGCCAGGGCTGAGAAGGCAACCCGGGCAAAAAGCGAGTTTCTGGCCAACATGAGCCATGAAATCCGGACACCCATGAACGGCATCATCGGTATGACGGGCCTGCTGCTGGATACGAATCTCTCCGATGAGCAACATCTTTTCATCGGCAATATTAAAACCAGTGCCGACGCGCTTTTGAGCTTGATTAACGATATCCTGGATTTTTCAAAAATTGAGGCCGGCAAACTGGATATGGAAATTATGGATTTTGAATTGTCATCTTTTTTGGATGATTTTGCCCAGATGATGGCCCTGAAAGCCCATGAAAAAGATCTGGAATTGATCTGCGTGGCATCGCCCGAAGTACCGGGACTGCTCCAGGGAGATCCGGGTCGCCTTCGCCAAATCCTGATCAATCTGACCGATAATGCCATTAAGTTTACCAAGACCGGTGAGGTGGTGATTGAGGCCCACCTCAAGCATGAAAAAAAAGAAGCGGTCTTCATTAATTTTTCCGTAAAGGACACCGGTGTGGGGATAGCCGCGGACAAACAAGATCGTCTGTTTGAACAGTTTTCTCAGGTGGATGCCTCTATTACACGCAAGTACGGCGGCACAGGACTGGGACTTGCCATATCTAAAAAATTGGCACAAATGATGGGTGGGGATATCGGCGTCATCTCACCGGTTCCCGAAATCAGCCAATCGGAAAGCCCTGGGGTCGAAAGATACCTATCAGACCGCCGCCATTCTGGCAGCCTGTTCTGGTTTACAGCCCAATTTAAAAAACAGCCGGCATCGGAAACCGGTCGTCATCAGAAAATCATGCCGGATCAATTAAAAAATGTCCGTATTTTAATCGTTGATGATAACCAAACCAATCGGAAAATATTAATGAGACAATTGGCCGGCATGGGGGCAGACGTGTCTGGAGCGGCAGATGGTAAAAGCACCTTGGAAAAACTACAGAGCGCGGCACAGGAAAATATATTTTATGATCTTGCGATACTGGATATGCAGATGCCCGGCATGGCCGGAGACGCGCTTGGCCTGGCCATCAAAAATGAGCCGTTTGGGGCGGACATTAAGCTGGTGATCATGTTGAACATAGGCCGGCGTAGGGATGTGCGTCGTTTTGATTCCAATGTTTTTTCAGCATATCTTACCAAACCGGTGCGCCACTCGGAATTTGCAGGTACCCTGGCAACCATTCTTTCAGGTGAACCGGCCGGCAAGGAAGAAAATAGCCGGC
>Ga0102925_1000731_pt1 | contig 17757 bp, 18 predicted proteins | sample SalPonR1_A_D1_MG_FD_78216 | JGI IMG/M metagenome (GOLD analysis project Ga0102925, IMG submission 78216) | Salt pond soil microbial communities from South San Francisco under conditions of wetland restoration - Salt Pond MetaG R1_A_D1_MG | ecosystem: Environmental > Aquatic > Marine > Intertidal...
AGCGGCGTCGTAACGATCGCCGCGCAACCTGTTTGCGCGCCGGTGCTGCGCGAAGGCGCGGTCGGTTTCGCCGCGCGCGTGCAGCAACTGGCCCAACAGGCAATGCGCCGCTGCCAGCTCGTCCATTTCCAAAGGCCGCTTGACGAGCCCGGCGAGATGCAGCAGCGCCTCGTCCGCCCGCTCACAGGACCGCAGGGCGCGCGCATGGGCGAGGTGCAGGCAGGCGGGCGCGTCTCCGCGCTCCACCCGCGGCGCCGTCAATGCCAGCGCTTGGCGGGCCCGGCCCGCCTCGGCCAGGAGCCGGGCCAGCGCGGCGGCCGCGCGCGCGTGCTCCGGCTGCAACTCCAGCGCGGTCTCGTACCCCGCCATGGCCACCTCCGGCTCGCCGGTGGCCACGAGCGCCTCCGCCAGCCCCACGAAGACCTCGGGATCCTTGTCGCCCGCCGCGACCAGGCGGCGATAGGCCGTGATCGCCTCGTCCAGGCGGCCCAGCTCCTGCAGCGCCACCGCCAGCGTGTACTGCCCGGGCCGATTCGACAGCTCGCTCTGTATGCCCGCCTGCAGCAGCGGCACCGCGGCGGCCGGCTTGCCCTGCGCGTGCAGCAGCCGGCCGAGCGAAAGGTTGGCGAGACCGTGTTCCCGGTGGTGGCGGATGGCGTGGCGAAAGTATCGCTCGGCCTCCGCGGCGTCGCCTTTCGCCAGGAGCACATGGCCCAGGTTGGCCAGCGCGTCCGGGTAATCGGGGTCCCCGCCGACGGCTTCCCGGAAGGCGGCTTCGGCCCCGGCCAGGTCGCCGCGACGCTCGAGCACGGTGCCCATGAGATTCAGGCTGCGAGGATTGTCCGGCTCAGCCTGGCGGGCCCGCGCGATCCAGTCCATCGCCTCGTCGAGGCGCTCCTGGCGGATCAGCATGGCGGCCATCAGCTGGCAGGCCTGCGTGCTGTCCGGGCGCTCCTCCAGCACCTCCGCGCACAGCCTGGCCACTTCCTTGTCGTGCCCTTCCTTGAGCGCCCTTTCGGCTTTCTGCAGGTCGATGACGACCCGGCGTCCGGTCTTGGCCCTGGATTTGCCCTGGAGCAGGCTCATGGTTTCTTCCTCGCTGCGGCGGCGTCAGGCCGCAACAAGTCTATTCCTGTCCGGCCCGGGCGTGCAGGGATATCAGGATTTCGGCCTCGCCGCGGTTCAGGCCGCAGTCGCGCACCAGTTCCTCGACGCTGGCGCCGCGTCGCGCCAGCCGGATGGCGTGGCTGTAGCTGCCGCTGTCCTCGTCCAGCAGTCTCAGCTGTTCCTGGTTTTCGAAGAGCTTCTCCAGGCGCTGCTCGATATCGGCATGGCGACGGTCGTTTTCCGCCGCCGCTGCCGCGAGCGCCGTCTCGAGGCGCTGCAGGTGCTCGGCCGACTCCGCCAGTCCGGACTCCAGCGCATCCTGGCGGGCGCGCGTCTCCTCGGCCCTTCGCAGGCCGCGCAACGACAGCCAGAGGGCCAGCCCCAGGACGAGAATGACCGCGACGGCGGCGGCAACCTGGTGATCGTTCATGCGTAGTCGTCCACGATGCGGCCGGGTAGCGGCGGCTTCACATCGTCGGATTGTCGCCCAGATTGGTCCTCTTCTGCAGCGGGCTCCTTAGCGGGCGGAGACCCGGGCGGATTCCGCGGCTTGTCGCCGGACCGGTCGCGGGGGTCCTTCGACGGCCGATGGGGCCACACCGGCTCCACCGGCGCGAGCGGCCTGAAGGGGTTCACGCGGGGCGCTCGACCATGGCGTCCCGGGCGCTGGGCAGCAGGTCGTCCACGTCGACGAGGATCATGAATTCGTCTTCCCGCCGCACCACGCCGCGCAGGCAACGGGCGGACTCGCCGCTGCCGACGGCAGGCGGCGGCTCGTAGTCGCCGGCGCCGACAGTGGTCACGTCGGCAACGCTGTCCACCAGCAGCCCGACCGCCTGCCAGCCGCTCTCCATGATGAGCACGCGGCTGGAAATCTCCGGCGGCGGCGGCGCGAGCCCGAGGCGGTGGCGCGCGTCCACCACCGGCACGATGCTGCCGCGCAGGTTGATGACGCCCAGCACGGAATCGGGCGCGCCGGGCACCGGCACGATGTCCGCCGTGCGCAGTACCTCCCTGACCCGCAGCACGTCCAGGGCATAGGTTTCGCCCGCGACCCGGAAGGTGACGAAACGCGTCGGCATTTCGGGCTGGCCCGCGTTCTCTTCGACCGGGACGGCGGGCGCTTCGGGCGGGCGATCCGCCGCCGGCTGCACATTGCTATTCATGACTACTGCTCCTTCGGGCGGCGCGCGCGCCGCCGCGGGTTCAGGCGCGGGCGACAACAGGCCCGCGACCCAGTCTTCCACCGGCCCGGCGTTCACGCCGCCACCTCTTCGGAAGACACCTCGTCCAATTCCTCCAGCCAGCCCAGCAGCGCCGCGTAGGCGGCGCCCGCCCGCTCGGGGGCGCCCCTTCCCGGCACGCCGGCCTCGGCAGCGTCGCGCAGGCGGGTGTCCACCGGGATGACGCCGCTCCAGGTCCGCGCATGCTGCGCGCGCAGAGTTTCCAGGGCGCGGCGGCCCGCGCCGGTGCGCGCGTCATACATGGTGGGGATGATGCTGAGCGGCACCTCGCGGGCCAGCGAGCGCTCGACCATCGCCAGGGTGCGCAGCATCTGCGCCAGCCCCTCCAGGGCGAGGAATTCGGTCTGCACCGGCACCAGCAGGCGCGTGCAGGCGGCCACCGCGCTGATCATCGGGATGCCCAGCGCGGGCGGGCAGTCCAGCAGCGCAAAGGCGTATTCATGGCGCACCACGTCGAGCCCGTTGCGCAGCGCGAGGCCGCTGCCGTTGAGTGGCTTGCGGCCGAGCGTGGCCAGCGCGGCCGAGCCGGGCAGCAGGTCCAGGCCGTCCGAGACGCTGCGCAGGTCACGGCGCATGACCACGGCCGGGTCCTCGCTGAACAGCGCTTCCACGCCGGCGCCGTCGCGCCGCTCGATCCGCAGCCACGAGGACAGCGAGCCTTGCGGGTCCAGGTCTACCACCAGAGCGCGCCGGCCGCGCTCGGCCAGCAGCGAGGCCAGCGCCACCGCCGTCGTGGTTTTGCCGACGCCGCCCTTGTGATTGGCGATGGCCCAGGTCTTCATGATGCGCTCTCCGTGGCCGCGGCCGCGTCGGCGGAAGCCCCGGCCAGCTCGCGTTCCTGCTGCCGCCCCGAGAGCACGATGAGCAGCACGCGGCGGTTCTTGCGCCGGCCCCGGCGCGTGTCGTTGTCCGCCACCGGCCGATGCTCGCCGTAACCGACCGCGGCCATGGAGGCCGGGTCCAGCCCGTAGGCCGAGAGCAGGTGGACGACGCTGGCGGCACGCGACGCGGACAGTTCCCAATTGGAGGGGAAACGGTCGGTGCTGATCGGCACGTTGTCGGTGTGGCCCTCGACCTGCAGCCGGACGCCGGCTTCGCCGAGCAGGCCGGCCAGCCTGCGGATCGCCGGCAAGGCCTGCGGCGCCACCGCGGCGCTGCCGCTGGCGAACAGGAAATTGGTGTTGATTTCCACCTCGAGCCAGTAGGAGACGCGCTGCACCCGGATGAGGTCCGCCTCGATCAGCGGCGCCATCGCGACCAGCACCTCGTCCTCCAGCCGCTCGATCACCACCCAGGAAGTGTCATCCTCCGGGGTCTCCTCCAGGCCGGACCCGTCCGCCGGCCCTGCGCCGACCGCGGGCCCGGCTCCGGCCTCCGGCACCGCCTGCGGTCCGTCGCGGGCGTCCGCGACTTCCTCGCCTTCTTCTTCTTCTGCCATGGAGCGAACCACGCCCGGGAAACCGTCCACCTCGAAGGGCACCAGGGTGCGCGGGACGCTGGTTTCCAGCTCGGCGTCGGCGCGCACCTGGAAGGCGCCCACCTGGATCGGGTTCATGGCCCGCGGCGGCCCGCGGAAGGCCGCGACCAGGGAATCGGCGACTGCCCGGTACTTGCCCTCGTTCACCGAGGAGACCGCGTACATCACGACGAAGAAGGCCAGCAACAGCGTCACGAGGTCGCCGTAGGGGATCGCCCAGGACTCGTGGTTGACGTGCTCCTCGGGTTTCTTCTTGCGTCGCATCGCTTCAGTCCGCGCCCAGGTAACCGTTCAGCTTGGTCTCGATGTTGCGCGGGTTTTCGCCGTGCGCGATCGAGACCATGCCCTCCACGAGCATCTCGCGGTAGGTCGTGTCGGCGGCCACGGCGTTCTTCAGCTTCTGGCCGACGGGCAGGAAAAAGAGGTTGGCGCTGGCAATGCCGTAGATGGTGGCGGTGAAGGCCGTGGCGATGCCGGAGCCCAGCTTGCTGGGGTCCGCCAGGTTGCCCATCACGGCGATCAGGCCCATCACGGCGCCGATGATGCCCAGCGTGGGCGCGTAGATGCCCATGCTCTCGTAGACCTTGGCGCCCTGGTTGTCCTTGGCCTCGCGGGTCATGATGTCCACCTCGAGGATGTTGCGCATCATCTCCGGCTCGCTGCCGTCGACCAGCAGCTGCAGCCCCTTGCGCAGGAACGGGTCCAGCTCTTCCTCGGCGGTGCTTTCCAGGCCCAGCAGGCCCTCCTTGCGCGCCACCTGGCTCCACGCGACGATCTTTTGCACCGCCTCCGCGGGATCGTTCGCGGGCGAGCGGATGACCCAGCTGAACATGCGCATGCCGTGCTTGAAGGCGGCCATGCGGAACTGCATCAGCGTGGCCGCCAGCGTGCCGACGATGACGATGACGAAGGCCGCCACGTTCCACAGCGCCGCCAGCCCGGTGCCCTTCAGGATGCTGCCGCCGAGGATGGCGAACAGGGCAAGGCCGATGCCCGCCATGCTGGCCACGTCCAGGCCGCCCGGCGCCGCCCGCCCGTCCGACTGCGCCTCGGCGCCCGCCCCGTCCCGCGCCTCCGGCCCCGCGCCTAAGGATTCTCCCGTCGCACTCACGAGGCTTCCCTGGCCGGCGCCGACCCGGTGTGGCGCGCCACCAGGCTGCGCGCGTCCAGGATCAGCGCGATGTTGCCGTCACCGGTGATGGTGGCGCCGGAGAAACCGGGCAGGCCTTCCAGCACGCTGCCCAGCGGCTTGATGACCACGTCTTCCTGGCCGAGCAACTCGTCCACGACCAGCGCCGCCAGCTCGCCGGCGCCCAGGTCCACGACCACGCCGTGGTGCGCCTCGACGCGCGGCCGGTTCGGCGTGAACCAGTCGGACAGCCAGTGCAGCGGCATGGTCTCGTCGCGCACCATCACCACCTCGCGGCCCTCGATGCGGCGGGTGCGGCAGTCATCCAGTTCGAGCAACTCGCGCACGCTCGCCAGGGGCAACGCGTAGCGGCGCTCGGCCACGGTCACCAGCAGCGTGGGGAAAATAGCCAGCGTCAACGGCAGGCGGATCTCCAGGCGCGTGCCGGAACCCACCTTCGAGTCGATGGAAATGGCGCCGTTGAGCCGCGTGATGGCGGTGCGCACGACGTCCATGCCCACGCCGCGGCCGGAGACGTCGCTGACCTGCGCGCGGGTGGAAAAGCCGGCATGGAAGATCAGGTCCCAGGCCTCTGTGTCGGTGAGACGCTGTGCGGCGTCGGCGGAGTACAGCTCTTTCTCCACGGCCTTGCGCCGCAGCACTTCCGGATCCATGCCCTTGCCGTCGTCCTCGATGGCGATGACGATGGCGTTGCCTTCCTGCGCCGCCGACAGCAGCACCTGGCCGGCGCGCGGCTTGCCGGCGGCGGCGCGCTCCTCCGGCGACTCCACTCCATGGTCCACCGCGTTGCGCACCAGGTGCACCAATGGGTCGGCCAGCACCTCGACGAGGTTCTTGTCCAGCTCGGTTTCCTCGCCTTCCAGGTGCAGTTCCACCTCCTTGCCGAGGCTGCGCGCGACGTCGCGCGCCACGCGCGGAAAGCGGCCGAACACCTTGCGGATGGGCTGCATGCGCAGCTTCATCACCGCTTCCTGCAACTCGCTGGTGATCATGTCCAGGCTGGACACCGCCTGCTCGGCGACCTCGCCCGAGCCGCGCACCCGCAGCGTGACCAGGCGGTTGCGCACCAGCACCAGTTCGCCGACCAGGTTCATCAGCGCGTCCAGCCGGCTGGTGTCCACCCGCAGGGTGGTGTCCGCGGGCGGGCCCTTGCCCGCCGGCGACGCCGTGGCCCGCGGCGCGGGCGCGGGTTTTTTCGCCGCGCCGGCTTGCGCGGCCGGCTGCGGAGCGGGCGGCGCGGCCTCGGGGGCGGGCGGCGGCGCGGCGCTCCCGGCGGCGGCCGGAGTCGCACCCTGGAGCTGGTCCAGCAGGGCCTCGAACTCGTCGTCGGTGATCTCGTCGCCGGCAGCCGGCGCAATGGCCGGTTCGGGCAACGGCGCGGCGGGGGGCGGCGGCGCTGCAGCCGGGGGTTGGGCCGGGGGCGCATCCGCCGGGCGCTGGGCGTCCTCCAGTTGCTTGAGCAAGGCCGGGTCGGCCGGCGCCAGCGTCTCGCCCGCGCGCAGCGCGTCGAACATCGCCGTCACCGTGTCCACCGCCACCAGGATGGTGTCCATCAGCAGGCCGTCCAGCGCGAGCGTGCCCTGGCGCAGCCCGTTGAACACGTCCTCGGTGCGATGACAGACCTCGACCAGCGGCGTCAGGCCGAGGAAGCCCGCGCCGCCCTTGACCGTGTGGAAGCTGCGAAACAGGGCGTTGAGCAGGTCCTTGTCGTCGGGCGACTGCTCCAGCTCCATGAGTTGTTCCCCGAGCGCGTCCAGGAGTTCCCCGGCCTCGACCAGGAAGTCCTGCAGCAGCTCGTCGCCGGAATCGAGCATCATTGCGCTCCGTCAGAAACCCAGTCCGGACAGGAGATCGTCCACCTCGTCCTGGCCCCGCATCTTCTCCGCGCCCGGCGCGACGCCCTTCGCCGCCGGCGGCTCGCCGGCGCGGGCGCCGGAGCGGTGCAGCAACAGCGCCAGCTGTTTCTCGAGCTCGCCCGAGACCTCGATGACCCGGCGGATCGCCTGGCCGGTCAAGTCCTGGAAGCTCTGCGCCATGAGGATGTCGGACAACAGCTGGTGCAGGCGCTGCGCGTCCGCGCGCAACGGCTCGTCGGCCGTGTCGTGGGCTGCCAGGCGGGAAGCCAGCGGCAGGCCCTCTTCCACGGCATTGATGACGGTGTGCGCGGCCTGCTCGGTGAGCGTGAGCACCCAGCTGAGCTTCTCGCGCGCGTCCGGGATCTCGTTGGCGGCCAGTTCCGAGATGCGCGGATCCACCCGCAGTTCGGCCAGCGCGTCGTGCAGCTCGCGGGTGATGCGGCCCAGCTCTTCGCCCAGGTCGCGCATGCCGGCAACCTCGCGCGCCAGCGCGTTGGCTTCCGACTCCCTGCCGGCCTCCAGGCTAGACACCAGCAGCCGGGCCTTGGCGAGCCGTTGCCGGGCGATTTCCGCGACACTGCCGCCTGCCATGCCGGGGGCCGTCCCGGAACCGGCGCCGGCGGCGCTCACGAAGCCGCCTCCGCGGCCGTCGCTTCGAGGCGCGCGAAGATGCGGTCGAGCTTCTCGCGCAGGGTCTCGGCGGTGAACGGCTTGACGATATAGCCGTTCACGCCGGCCTGCGCGGCCTCCACGATCTGTTCGCGCTTGGCCTCGGCGGTCACCATCAGCACCGGCAGCGTCTTCAGCCGGTCGTCCGCGCGCACCGCCTTCAGCAGGTCGATGCCCGGCATGCCCGGCATGTTCCAGTCGGTGACCAGGAAATCGAATTCGCTCGCCTGCAGCATCGGCCAGGCGGTATTGCCGTCATCGGCTTCCTGGATGTTCTGGAAACCGATCTCGCGGAGAAGGTTCCTGATGATCCGCCGCATCGTGGAGAAGTCGTCCACCACGAGGATGCGCATGTCCTTGTTCACTCGAAACCTCCCGGGCCTCTCGCCCGTTTCGCGGCCGCGCCGCTGTTAGTCTTCATCTCCCGCGCCGGTCCAGTCGCCCATCCGGGCGCGGATGCGCGCAGGGCCTGGCCGTGCAGCTGGCACACGCGCGACTCCGTCACGCCCAGCACTTCGCCGATCTCCCGCAGGTTCAGTTCCTGCTCGTAGTAAAGCGACATCACCAGCTGCTCGCGTTCCGGCAGGCCGCCGACCACCTCGGCCAGGTCCCGGCGGAACGCCTCCCGGTCGAATGCCTCTGCCGGCCCGATCTCCTGGCCCGGCAGGATGTCGTCGAAGCCGCCGTCCTCCTCGGTCAGGTCACCCAGGCTGAACAAGCGCGCCGCCGCCGAGTCCCGCACCATCGAGTGGTACTCGTCCAGCCCCACCTGCAGCGTCTCGGCGATCTCCTTGGCCCGCGCCTCGCGGCCGGTGTGCCCTTCGACCTCCCGGACCGCGCTCGATACCCGCCGCGCGTTCCTGTGCACCGAGCGCGGCGTCCAGTCGTTGCGCCGCACCTCGTCCAGCATCGCGCCCCGGATGCGGATGCCCGCGTAGGTCTCGAAGCTCGCGCCGTGCGAGGCTTCGTAGCCGCGGGCGGCCTCCAGCAAGCCGATGGTGCCGGACTGCACCAGGTCCTCCAGTTGCACGTTGGCGGGCAGCCTGCCTTGCAGGTGGCACGCGATCCGCTTGACCAGGCCGAGATGCTGCTCGACCAGCTGTTCGTAATCGAATTCCCTCGTTGCGGCATACATGTCAGTTCACCGCCTCGAGGCCGTCGCCCCCTGCGGGCGCGCCGGCAAGTCGTTCCAGGAAGAACTCGATGCAGCCGCTCATGCCGCGGGGCTCAGGGAGTTTATCGGCACGCCTGGCCGTTTCCTTGAATGCCCGCGCAGCCGGGCTGGACGGGTAAGCCGTGACCACCGGCGACTGCATCTGCACCGCCCGGCGCAGCAGCGGGTCCTCCGGGATCGCCCCCATCTGTTGCAGGGGGATTTCCAGGAAGCGGTCGCATACCGCCTGCAGCTTGTTGTGCAGGCGCCGGCCGTGCTGGACCGAGTCCACGCGATTTGCCACCGTGTGGAAGCGGCGCACGCCGTGATCCCGGGCCAGCACCTTGATCAGCCCGTAGGCGTCGGTCAGCGAGGACGGCTCGTCGCACACCACCACCGCCACGTCCTGGGCGGCGGCGCAGAACTGCAGCACCGACGGGCTGATGCCCGCCGCCACGTCCACCAGCAGCACGTCCACGTCCTCGGCCAGGCTGCCGAAGGCATTGATGATGCCGTTCAGCTCGGCAGGCGCGAGGTCGGCGAGCTGCGCGACGCCGGACGACGCCGGCACGATGCGCAGCCCGCCGGGCGCGGAGATCATGATCTCCTCCAGCTCGCGCTCACCGCGCAACAGGTGCGACAGGTTGTACGGCGCCTGCAGCCCGAGCAGCACGTCCACGTTGGCGAGACCCAGGTCGGCATCCAGCAGCAGCGTGCGGCGTCCCATGGCGGCGAAGGCCACTCCGAGGTTCACCGAGACGTTGGTCTTGCCGACACCGCCCTTGCCGCTGGCCACGGCGATCACCCGGACCGGTCGCGGCTGCCTGAAGGACGCCAGGCCCGAGGCCTGGCGGGCGAGGTCATGCATGCTCATGAGGCACCTCCTGGTGTGCACTCGACGCGCTGGCGGTCCAGGGCGTATCTGTCTTGTCTTTCTTGCGCCCGGGCGAGGACAGCGCGCGCGCCACCAGGTCGCGGGGCCTGGCGATCTTGATGTCTTCCGGCACCCGCTGGCCGCTGCTGACGAAAGAGATCGGCAGCTGGTGCGCCAGCGCCGTCGAAAGGGCCGGCCCCAGCCGGGTGGCCTCGTCGAGCTTGGTGAGGATGCAGCCGGCGAGCCGGTCGGCGCCGAAGGCCTCGATCACCTCTTCCATCACGTCCTGCTGCACGTTGCTCGACAGGACCAGGTGGCTCTGCAGCTCGCCCGTGCGCATCAGCGAGCGCGTCTCGTCGATCAGCCGGGCGTCGCGCTGGCCGACGCCGGCGGTGTCCACGATCACGACGCGGCGGTGGTCGAATTCCTCGAGCTGGTCGGCCAGCTCGGCCGCCGAGCGCGCGTGACGCACCGGCAAGCCCAGCAACAGCCCGTAAGAGGCCAGCTGGCGATGCGCGCCGACGCGAAAATCGTCCGTGCTGACCAGCGCGACCGCCTTGCTGCCGAAACGCCGGCAGGCCCGTGCGGCCAGCTTGGCCGCGGTGGTGGTCTTGCCCACGCCGGTCGCGCCCACCAGCGCGATGGCCTGGCTGCGCTCCAGCGGGTCGGCGGCCGCGACCGGTAGCCAGTTGGCCAGCCGGAACAATGCCTCGCGCCAGGCCCGTGCGGGCTCGGCGCCGTCGCTGGTCGCGGCCGCGATGCGCCGCGCCGTCTGCTCCTCGAAACCGCAGGCCAGGAAGCGGCGGACGATTTCCGCTCGCACCGGGTCGCGGCGGTCGTAATCGGCAGTGGCCAGCCGGGCTACCTGGTCCTGCAGGATGGCGCGCAGCGAGCGCAGCTCGTCCTGCATCGCCGACAGCATGGGGTCCTGGCTCCACTCGATGCGAGGCATGCGCCGCTCCGCGGCCCGGTCCCCGGCCGCCGACTCACGCGCCAGTGCCGGTTCGGACCACGAAGCATGGCCGGGGGCGTCCTGCGGTGCGTCCCCCGACGGGGAGGCGTGCGCCGGCCGGGACTGGCGCGGCGTTGCCGCAGCCCCACCCGGCTCGGGGGACCGGTGGTCGCATGCCGCCGCCGTCTCATCCTCGCCGGGCCGCGCGCCGGCCCGTTCGCCGGACCAGTCGTCGTCCTGTTCGCCGGGCGGGTCGCCGGACCAGCGGCCAGCCTCATCGCCGCCGCGCTCGTCGGCGCGTTCGTCCGACGGCTTGCGCGAGCTTGTGCCGCGCGCATCGCCGAAGATGCCGTTTACCAGTTCCGCGTCGTAATCCACCGCCGCGACGATCTCGATGCCGCCGGCCGTGCTGCGCGTCGAGAGGATGACCGCATCGGGTCCCTGCTCGTCGCGCACCGTGCGGATCGCCTGGCGCATGTCGGGTGCGAAAAATCGCTTGATCTTCATGTTCGTCCTCAGTGCCTTGCAGTGCCGCTCACGCGGTTGCTGCCTGGGCCTCGGCGCCGCCGAGGGTCGCTACCACCTTCACCGGCCGGCTGTCGGGGATTTCCGTGTAGGCCAGCACATGCAGCCCGCGAACCACCGGTCTCAGCCAGCGCGCCAGCCAGGGCCGCAACTCGGCCGAAGTGACCAGCACCGCGGGTTCGCCTGCAATCTCCTGGCGTTCCGCCGCCTCGCTCGCGCCTCTCTGGAGCCTTTCCGCGAGCTGCGGCTCGATTCCGAGACCCGCCGAACCCGTTGCCTGCAAACTACGTTGCAAGACTTGTTCCAACCCCGGATCGAGCGCGATCAGAGGCAAATCTTCAGCAGAATCAGTGATTCCCTGGACGATGAAGCGGGCCAGGGCAGTGCGCACGGCGGCCGTCAGGGCGACGGGATCCTGACTCCTGGCGCCGTGATCCGCCAAAGTTTCGGCGATGGTCCGCATGTCGCGGATCGGGATGCGCTCCGACAGCAGGTTCTGCATGACCCGCAGCACCACGCCCAGGCTGAGCACCTTGGGCACCAGGTTCTCCACCAGCTTCGGGTGGCTTTGGGCGAGCCGGTCCAGCAATTGCTGGGCGTCGTCGTGGCCGAGCAGCTCGTGCGCGTGGTCGTGCAGCAGCTGGCTGAGGTGCGTGGCCACCACCGTGGCGGGATCCACCACCGTGTAGCCCATGGTCTGCGCGTGGTCGCGCTGCTCGGTGGCGATCCAGACGGCCGGCAGGCCGAAGGCGGGGTCCCTGGTCTCGGTGCCTTCCAGCCGGCCGTAGACGCGGCCCGGGTCGATGGCCAGCTGGCGGTCCGCGTGGATCTCGCCGCGCGCCGCCGGCACGCCGTTGAGCGTGATGCGGTAGCCGTTGGGCCCGAGGTCGAGGTTGTCGCGCACGTGGACCGGCGGGATGAGGAAGCCGAGTTCCTCGGACAGCTTGCGCCGCACGCCTTTCATGCGCTCCAGCAACTCGCCGCCCTGCCCGCGGTCCACCAGCGGGATCAGGCGATAGCCGACCTCCATGCCCACCGGATCCACCTGGCTGACGTCGTCCCACTGCAGGTCCCGCGGCTGGGAAGCCTCGACCGGCTCGTCCGGCAGGACCTCGACCTCCACCTGCTGCGAGCGCTTGTGCAGGAACCAGGCGGCCGTGCCCAGCGCCGCGGCGAGCGCCAGGAACACCAGGTTCGGCATCCCCGGCACCAGGCCGAGCATGCCGATGATCACCGCGGCGATGCTGATGGCGCGCGCGCTGCCGAACAGCTGGCGGATCACGTCCTGTCCCATGTCGCCGGCCGCCGACACGCGCGTCACGATGATGGCGGTGGCGGAGGACAGCAGCAGCGAGGGAATCTGGGCGGCCAGGCCGTCGCCGATGGTCAGCAGCACGTAGGTGCGGCCGGCGTCGCCGATGGCCATGTCGTGCGTGGTGGTGCCGATCACCAGGCCGCCGATGATGTTGATGAACAGGATGAGGATGCCGGCGACGGCGTCGCCGCGGACGAACTTGCTGGCGCCGTCCATGGAGCCGTAGAAATCGGCCTCGGCGGCCGTCTCGGTGCGCCTCAGGCGCGCCTCTTCCTGGGTGATCAGCCCGGAATTGAGGTCCGCGTCGATGGCCATCTGCTTGCCCGGCAGGGCGTCGAGGGTGAAGCGGGCGCTGACCTCGGACACGCGGCCGGCGCCCTTGGTGACCACCACGAAGTTGATGATGACGAGGATCGCGAAGACCACGAAGCCGACCGCGTAGTTGCCGCCCACCACGAAGTCGCCGAAGGCCTCGATGACCTTGCCCGCGGCGTCGGTGCCGGCGTGCCCGTTCATCAGCACCACGCGCGTCGAGGCCACGTTCAGCGCCAGCCGCAGCAGGGTCGCCAGCAGCAGCACCGAGGGAAACACGGAGAACTCCAGCGGCCGCGGCGCGTACACGGTCATCAGGATGACCACCAGCGCCAGCGCGATGTTGAAGGTGAAGAACATGTCCAGCGCCATCGGCGGCAGCGGCAGCACGATCATCACCAGCAGGGCGATCAGCAGGACGGGCGTGCCCATCCCCGTGCGCACGAAGTTGCCCAGGCTTTGTCCGAGCTGGCTCATCAGATTCTCCGGCCGGTCTGGCGGCGGGTGAGGTGTTCGGGCACTTCCAGCCCGTCAGGCTGCGGCGGCGGGGTGCCGGCGGGCGCGCTCTTCAGCTGGTAAACCCAGGCCAGCACCCGTGCGACCGCGAGGAACAACTCCGCCGGGATCTCCTCGTCCAGGCGGGTCGTGTAATAAAGCGCGCGGGCCAGCGGCGGCGCTTCCAGGCGGGGCACGCCGTGGGCCGCGGCGATCTCGCGGATCTTCAGCGCCACCTGGTCCGCGCCCTTGGCGACCACGCGCGGCGCGGCCATGCCGTCCGGGTCGTACTTCAGCGCGACCGAGTAGTGGGTGGGGTTGCTGACGACCACGTCCGCGGGCGGCACCGCCTCCATCATGCGTCGCTGCGTCATCTCCATCTGCAGCTGGCGAATGCGGCTCTTGACCTCGGGCCGGCCGTCGGTCTCCTTCATCTCGTCGCGCACTTCCTGGCGGGTCATGCGCAGCTGCTTGTGGTGGGTCCACAGCTGGAAGGGCACGTCCACGGCGGCGATCAGCAGCATCACCGCTGACAGCACCACCAGCACCCACAGGGCCGTCTTCGCCAGTCCGGGGATGGCGAGCTCGGGCGCATTGCCGCCGGCCGCCAGCAGGTCCGGCGCGATCAGCCGCAACACCAGCAGACCGGAGCCGGTCACCACGATGAACTTGGCCAGCGTCTTGGCGAACTCCATCAGCCCGTTGGCGGAAAAGATGCGCTTCAGGCCGGCCAGCGGGTTGAGCTTTTCCAGCTTGGGCTTGATGGACTCCGCGCTGAACACCAGGCCGCCCAGCATGGCCGGCCCGATCAGCGCCGCGGCCATCACCGCCGCGAACAGCGGCAACAGCAGCAGCAGGATGGTGAAGGCCATCTCGCCGAAGACCTGCGGGATCAGCGGTGCGTCGAAAGCCAGTGCCCGCGCCGGGCTCAGGCCCTGCACCATGATCTCGACCATGCCGCGGCCTATGGGCGCGCCGAACATCAACAGCGTGGTGGCGCCCGTGAGCAGCACCGCGGTGGTGTTCAGCTCGCGCGAGCGCGCCGCCTGGCCTTTCTTTTTGGCATCCTGCAGTCGCTTGGGCGTCGGTTGCTCGGTGCGTTCCTGCGACTGGTCCTGTCCCTGTTCGGCCATCGTTTCAGCCTCCCAGCAGCCAGCCGACCAGGGTGAAGCCCTCGCCGAGCAGCAGCTCGAAACGGCCGGCCATGCCGTCCACGGTGGCCCACAGCAGCACGAAGCCCAGCATCAGGGTCATCGGGAAGCCGACCGCGAAGATGTTCAGCGAGGGCGCCGCGCGCGTGACCACGCCCATGGAAATGTTCGCCAGCAGCAGGGCGCCCACCGCCGGCAGCGCGATCATGATGGCGTGGGCGAACATCACGCTGCCCCAGTTGGCGATGGCGGCAAAGTCCTGGAAGTTGATCCCGCCGCCCATCGGCGTGTCGCTGAAACTGGTCGCCATGAAGCTCATCAGCGCGAGATGGCCGTCCAGCGCCAGGAACAGCAGCGTCGCCAGGATGGTGTACACCTGCCCGACCACCGGCACGCGCGCGCCCGAGCCCGGATCGACCATGGTGGCGAAGCCCAGCCCCATGCCCAGCGCGATGGTCTCGCCCGCGATGGCCAGCGCCGCGAACACCAGCTGCAGCACGAAACCCGCCATTGCGCCGATCAGCAGTTCCCGCCCGAGCGCCAGCATCATCCTGAAGCCCAGCAGGTCCATGGCCGGCGCGGGCGGCAGCAGCGGCAGCATCATCAGCGAGAGCACCAGCGCCAGCGACACGCGCACGCGCATCGGGACGGAGCGCGCGCCGAACAGGGGCGCCGTGACCAGCATGGCCATGATGCGCGTGAAGGCGAGCATCAGGCTGGCGATCCAGGTGTTCAGCTCGTGCTGGGTGAACTGGAAGGCGGCGTCCATCGGCTCAGCCCGCGACCAGGCCGGGAATGGCCGTGATCAGGTCGCGCGTGTAGTCCACGATCAGCCCGAGCATCCAGTGGCCGCCGAAGGCCAGCACGCCCACCAGGCCGAGCAGCTTGGGGATGAAGGACAGCGTCATCTCCTGGATCTGGGTCGCCGCCTGCACCATGCCGATGATCAGGCCGAAGACCAGCGCGATCAGCAGCATCGGCGCCGCCAGCATCACCGTCACGGAGAGGGCGCCGCGCCCGATGTCCATCACCATTTCAGGCGTCATGGCTCACCCCGCCGCGAAGCTTGCGGCCAGCGTGCCCATCACCAGCGACCAGCCGTCCACCAGCACGAACAGCATGATCTTGAAGGGCAGCGAAATGATCAGCGGCGAGAGCATGACCATGCCCATGGACATGAGCACGCTCGCCACCACCAGGTCGATGATCAGGAAAGGCACCAGCAGCAGGAAGCCGATCTGGAAGGCCGTCTTCAGTTCGCTGGTGACGAAGGACGGCACGAGCACCGAAAAGGGCACGTCGTCCGGCGTCTCGAAACTTTCGTGGCCCGCCAGGCCGGCGAACATCTCCAGGTCCGGCGCCCGCACCTGCGACATCATGAACTCGCGCACCGGGCCGCTGGCCGCCTGGATCGCCGCCGGCGCGTTCAGCGACTCCTCCAGGTAGGGCCGCGCCGCCTCCTCGTAGACCCGCTCCAGCACCGGCGACATCACGAACAGGCTGAGGAACAGCGCGAGGCCGATCAGCACCTGGTTGTTCGGCGTCTGCTGCGTGCCCATGCCCTGGCGCAGGATGGCCAGCACCACGATGATGCGGGTGAAGGAAGTCATCATGATGAGCGCCGCCGGCAGCAGGCTCAGCATGGTCATCAGGAGCAGCACCTGCAGCGTCACGGAGTACTGCTGCGTGCCGTCCTCGGCGGTGCTCACCGACAACAGCTCGAGGCCGTTGTCGGCGCCGGCCGCGGCGGGCCAGGCGAGTAGCGCCGCCAGCAGCAGCCACCCGAGGAGGTGTTGTTTCACGAGCGCGGCTCCCCTGTCCCGGTCCGCAAAGCGTCGCGCAGGCGCGCCGCGAAACCGCCGTCCGCGGCGTGAGCGGCGCCGGGCGGCGGGCTCACCGGCTCGTCCAGCACCATCAGCGTCTGGATCCGGCCCGGCGCCGCGCCCACCAGGAGTTGCTGGCCGCCCACCTCCACCAGCAGCAGTCGCTCGCGCGCGCCGATGGAGGCCGACGAGAGCACGCGGATCGCGCCCGGGCCGCCGCGCTGCAGGCCGCTGAAGCGCTTCAGCAGCGCCGCCAGCCCCACGATCAGGAGCACCATCACCAGCAGGCCGGCGATCATGCGCGCAACCTGGCCGGCGCCGGCGATGCCCGGCGCGGACTGCGGCTCGGCCGCCAGCGCCAGCGCGGGCAGCAACAGCAGGACCGGCAGCATGACCAGGAAGCTAGTGCGGGGGCGCTTGCTCATGACGCTCAACGCAGCTTGCGCACGCGCTCGGCCGGACTGATGACGTCGGTCAGGCGGATGCCGTACTTCTCGTTGATGACCACGACTTCGCCGTGGGCGATGAGGGTGCCGTTGACCATCACGTCCATGGGCTCGCCCACCAGCCGGTCGAGCTCCACCACCGAGCCCTGGTTGAGCTGCAGCAGGTTGCGGATCGGCAGCCGGGTGCGGCCGATCTCCATCGCCAGCGAGACCGGGATATCCAGCACCACGTCGAGGTTCACGTCTTCGTCGGCTGGCTTGCCCACATCCTGCAAGTTAGCCGGTGCCACTGGAGCACCGCCGTTGCCCAATGAAGGTGTGCTGCTGGCGTTGCCCGCGCCGCTGCCAGCGCCGGGCTCAGCAGCGGAGGCCGTCTCCACATCAGCCTGTTCGGCCATCGCGGCGCCCCAGTCGTCCATGCTCGTATCGCTTGTCTGCTCGCTCATGCTGTGCGCTCCTGGCTGGTTTTCTGCGTGAGGTCGGCACTGCCGGGTTCACGACGCGCCGGTTCTATGATCTGCAGGGCGTGATATCCCTGGGAGGCGCCGTAGCGCCCGTGAAAGGCGGGTATGCCCTCGGCGTAGAGCGTCACGCGCTCCGGCATGTCGATGGGCAGCACGTCACCGGGCTTGAGGCGGAGCACCTCGCCGACGCTCAGCTCCACCTCTACCAGCTTGCAGCTGACCTCGACGGGGGCAAGCCGGATCTCTTCCTTGAGGGCCTTCAGCCAGCGGCCGTCGCCTTCCGAGCGGTCGCTCTGGATACCGGCGTCGAGCAAGTCGCGGATCGGTTCGATCATCGAGTAGGGCAAGGTGAGCTGCAGCTCGCCGCCGCCGCCCTCCAGCTCAAGCTTGAAGGCGCACACCACCACGACCTCGCTGGGACTGACGATGTTGGCAAACTGCGGGTTGACCTCAGAGTTGATGAACTCGAACTCCAGCGGCAACACCGGCCCCCAGGCCTCCATCAGGTCCTTGAATGCCAGCTCCAGCACCATGCGCATCACGCGCGTCTCGGTAAGGGTGAACTCGCGCCCCTCGACTTTCGCGTGGAAGCGGCCGCCGCCGCCGAAGAAATGGTCCACCAGGGTGAACACCAGCCTTGCGTCCATCACGAACAGGGCCGTGCCGCGCAGAGGCTTGACGCGGATCATGTTCAGGCTGGTCGGCACCGGCAGCGTGTGCACGTACTCGCCAAACTTCTCCAGC
>Ga0102925_1000733_pt1 | contig 17737 bp, 8 predicted proteins | sample SalPonR1_A_D1_MG_FD_78216 | JGI IMG/M metagenome (GOLD analysis project Ga0102925, IMG submission 78216) | Salt pond soil microbial communities from South San Francisco under conditions of wetland restoration - Salt Pond MetaG R1_A_D1_MG | ecosystem: Environmental > Aquatic > Marine > Intertidal...
ACATATTTAAGCCTTTTGTAACCTCCAGATCTGATAAAACAGGAATCGGACTCTCTTTGGCCCAAATACTGGCTAATAAAATGGGTGGTTCCATATCTCTTAAATCGGGTGAAGAAAAAAATACTACATTTGTGTTAAATCTACCTCCAAAGTACATGACAGTACTGAATAGTTAATGATTCATTACTATTCATCTCCAGAGTATTTTAATAATTACTTTATATCTCTCTGTAGCTATATGTTCCTGTTCCATTAATCATGTATTCCATGTATTAAAAATCAGGTCTCTCCTGGAAAGAGGGCAGTGGGCAATAGTCTTTTTATGCCTTAAAACTGCGAAACAGATGTTTCAGATTACACCTGTCCAAAACTATTGACGTAAGTGTATGAAACATGCAACCCAAGATAACATCTGTCTTTCTCGCAGAGGATCGCTGAGTTAATCTGCGTAAATCTGCACCTAGTGGACGCCTTTGGCATGAGAAAATAGAAGGGGGTTGATTTATGAATGCCTTAATAGTAAAAGTTTACTACGTGAACCTTTGATCCGTCAGTTGACGGATTCGTATCAATATAAATCTGGTTTAATCACGAAGGCACCGGGCCACAAAGCAACACGAAAAATTCCTGATAGATTTATTTTAATAAACTAAATATTCTGAATATAGCTGAAACCAAGGTTACTTCTCGGGACAACCTCAGTTAAATCACTTTATGTAAATAACCGCGATTCAAACCTCTCTTTTATAATAAACCCCCTTCCTCAGTTTATTCAGAAAATTGCTCTCCAGGAAGGTTGACAGATATCGGTTTGCCGTTCGGGATGGTATTGAAATTCGTGAAGCCACTTCAAGGGCCTGTGATGTATCAAAAATGATGGGCAGTACATTGTAAAACCGATGGTATCTGTCTCCCCGTACATTCTCTTTCATAACCGGCAGATTCTGATAAATCCGAATCGCGTGCTTCATTAATGTATCTATAAGCCATAAAGATGCTATCAAATCTTCATCTTGCGTTTTTATATGCTTCATGTTCTCAATAACAGTCCCTTCTTCTGCCAAACGCATCATACGAAATAGAACCGCAATTTTTACCACATAAATGGATGAGTTTCGTAGCATGCCGTGCAGCTGCTGCATCAGGCCAAGTTCTTCAATAATCGCTGTTTTTTCCCTGAACGTATCGTCTATCATCTGCCAGTGCGGATCTTCAAGCTCAACCAATAAACTATTCTCCTGTTCTTCGCACATCTCAAACAACTGAAACATCTGGCCGGACAGAACATTGATGTTCTCCAAAAACTGCTTCGTTCCCGATGTTGGCCTCACACTTTCCCAGTCTGGCGTTTGATCATGCAGATAGAACAAAAAGTTATCCAAATATTGCTCGCCAAACATCTCAACGATGCCCTGTAAATCATCAATGGAACCACAAACTGACATACACATTGTGGGTTTAATTACAATGGTTTCATCATTTTCTTTAGGCAGGGCTACCGGTTTTTCCTTGAAACTTTTGCCAACAAGTTGACGATAGAGTTTACCATGTTGATTTTTATTATTTCCTGGGACATAATGTTTTTCATCAAACAACAAAACCTTCCCCCTATTTGCAGCCACGCTCTTAATGACAGATGTTACGTCTGATGAAGGCAGCATCACCGGAGGTTTGAGTACCGTATTTCCTTTTAAAATCTGCTCTTCCAGCACTGCTGCCAAATCACCAGATTTACGTGCAAATTTCCCAACTGTACCATTTGGACTGAGTATAAAGCTTTTCATCGCAGGACTAAATATTCCTTCGGCATGCTCAAAACGCACGCCTGACAGGTGAAACGCTAATACAGGTAAAGAGTATAGGAGAAAAGTATCTTTTTGGCGCTGGTCTTTAATGGGTATGCAACAATCATTAAGCAGCTTTGGTAAATGCTGATAGGCTTCATCGGGTATCAATGGTGTATTTGAAATATACTGGGGTGATTCGGGTTTTAACCCCAACCCCGAACGCAGTTCATTTATTTCATTCTGTATGGCTTTGTAATGAGATAGTAATACAGATGAATGAAGATTAAGCCGCCCTCCTCTTAGCAAGTCTTGCTGATCTTCCGTTAACTCTCCATTTAGGTTATTCAGTGTCTTACTTTTCTGAAACTCCCAATAGGTTAAACTCTCCAGAACCTTGATATTATTCTCTTTTAGCAGCCCCTTTTGCATAAGTTGAGCGCCGGTTTTCTGCCAAATTTTATTTTCTTCGTTCGTAAAATTTGCGGGTGGTTTAGGTAGCTGATCCATAATTTTTGGAGTAATATTTAAGATGCTTAACATCTCAAAAGAATAGAGCTAACTTTTTAAAGTAATAAATACTCTTTCTCAGATTGAAATTCAATCTAGGCTGTTAATTGACGTTATCTGAAAAATACTGGAATGGAACGGAACAGTTATATAAAATTCCGTTGCAGCTAATACACAATTTGTTTGAATAGTTTATTTAATAATCTAATAAACCACAAAGTTCCGATCACTGAAGATAAAAAAACACTGTTGATATGCTTTGTTTGTTCCACCTCTTAAATTGGATATGTATGTAAAAGATGATTGTAATTTTACTATAGCCCGAAATCTCTTGAACTCATATTGTTTCAATGGCCTACAGCAGATTTGATCAATACTTCACCGTTCGTTCAACAATACATCTGAATTTGCCAAAGCATTTCAGTTTAATGTTATTAAGATGGTTTATTTTATAAATGCCAGTTTAGAAAACCTATTTAACCATTTTCTAATAATTTCAGAAAGACTGCATTTCATACAAATTCTGACAGTTGGAATAAAGAGTTAATTCCAGATATTTACATTTTAAAGGATTAATGAGTTGTAAAGTAGTTGGAAGTTAGTCGGCAAGCTTAAAAGTTATTGGTAACATAAACTTAACTTTAACCGGTTCACCACCCATTTTACCGGGAGTAAACCTTACTTTTTCTACAGCTGCCAAGGCTGCTTCACCGCAGCCGCTACCAATATCACGCATTATCTCCGGATTTCTTGGTATGCCTTGTTCATCTACAATAAACTGAACAAAAACCCTTCCCTCAATACCTTTATCAAGTGCTCGCGACGGGTATCGCACATGTTTATTTAGTTCCGATAACCCCCCTATAATCTCTGGCATTTCATCTACAATAGTGTAAACCTCTGAAGAATCTTTATATGTAATTTCAATTCCCGAAATTGAAAAAGATTTTTGTGTGTTTTCATATGCAAACACATTTTTTTTAGGAATTATGGTCAATATCGCGATAAAAGCAACAGATAATCCTAGAATAGTACACTTCATACCACTGTTATAATTTTTTGCTTGACTGAAGTTTTTCATAATTATTTTTTTAATTAAGTAATTACCAGTTTAATTATCGTTCGAGATGCTAAAAACTTAACTAAACTATTAATATTTTTTAATGTAATTAGTAATAACACAGTGACCACACAGATTATAATTTTGATAATTTACTGGTAATCACCGTTCAAAGGCCTTTCGTCCCAGGTAGTTTTTCCATTTGGGACGTGCTGATTCCAATTTCGTTCATTAACAGAAATCCCATTACCATTACTCGATATTGAATATGTGTGGTTATTCTTTGGTTGATTACCATCCTCAGCTTTATTTGTATGATATTCCTGTAAAGGATTTGTAGAATCTGAAGAATGATTTTGGCCGGCCAGTTCATTAAGTGCGGTAACAATATGCTTTAACTCTGCGGCTTGAGACGATAGTTCTTCTGCAGAACTAGCCGACTCTTCAGAGTTTGAGGCGTTATTTTGTACAGCCTTATCCATTTGCTGAACCGCCAAGCTCATTTCACGTATTCCGGTTTCCTGTTCTTTTGAAGAAGCTGCAATTTCGATAATCAGAGTACTTACGTTCATTGCACTTCCAGCAATTTTATTTAGATTCTCTGAAACTTCACTTGCAACCAACGCTCCTTTTTCTGAATTCTGTTGGGACCCTTCTATAAGTTCAGTGGTATTTTGAGCCGCCTTAGCACTTCGCTGTGCAAGATTGCGAACTTCTTCTGCCACAACAGCAAAACCTTTTCCGGCTTCACCCGCCCTTGCAGCTTCAACTGCTGCATTTAAAGCCAACAAATTTGTTTGAAAAGCGATGTCATCTATACTTTTTACGATTTTCGTTGTTTCGAGTGATGATCTCTTAATTACTTGCATCATCTCCTCTAACCTCTTCATTGACTTCACCCCATTTTCAACCAAAATTTTTGCTTCTCCCATAGCCACTTCCGCCTGAGATGCATTCTCGGCAGTTTGCTTTGTCTGTGTTGACATTTCTTCCAGTGAAGACGTTGTTTGCTGAAGGCTTGCAGCCTGTTCACTAGAACTTTTAGCCAAATCCTGACTCGAGACTGATAATTGTGATGATGACTCATCAAACTGATCGGCTCCTATGTTAATACGATGAATAACTTCACCTAGCGCTTGGGTAATTGAACGGGCTACAAAAATCCCCATAATTAAGCCACCAGCCACACCAATTAATACAACTATGCCCATGATCCAAATAAATTTATTCACAGCCTGATTGGTTTGACCTCCCTGCTCAACTGAAAGTTCTTCTGCTGTTTCAGCGATTGCAGAGGTATGGGTAATTATATTATTGAATTTAGCCAGTCTTTGTTCTTGAATTTGATCAACACGATTTCTTGATTCTATCATTGCTCTTACGACTTCCACATTATCATTTAGTGTGGCCAGAGCAATACTTAAAAACATTTGTGCCTCTCCTACATCAGTTCTGTTTAACAGATCCCCTAAATCAGTTCGAACTCTTGAAATTCGCTCACCAACTTCCTGTAATACATCGGTATTCTGTGTAGCCTCAGACTGCCATAAATCTCTCAAGGCAAGACTGTTCGCTGTTAGAATCTGCTCACCCTCGTATAGCCGGTTGTCTGAGCTCTCAACCTCAAAGTATTCCCTCATACTTTGGTAAAACTCTTCTGAGGAGGCTTCAGCCTGGCTCATATAACTTCTCAGCTGCCCGATAGCTTGATGATAGCGCTCCATTTCCTGACGATAACCAACTAAATCCTGGTTAAATTCGGAGATACGTTGAGAAAGAAGTTCCAATTCATATTCATCAGCTAATGAATTCAATGAATTCATTAGTTCATCGGCTACATTTAACTCCGCTTCAGCTCGATTAAAGTTTTCTTCCTCTTTTGTATATCCAAAAATCAATAATTGATGTCCCGACTGCCTAATGCTTTCTTCTATATCCTGAGAAGTAATGAGCTCAGTCAAATACCTTTCTACTAGAGTATTGGAATCACCTCTTATCACAATTAGTGAGAAAATTGCAATGGCACCCATAATAAAGGATAAAATTGCCCCACCAGCTGCAAGTATCATTATTCGCTTGCCTATAGTCCACTTATCTGAATCGGAATTACCGGTAACATCACCTACCCCGTTAAAAAGTTTGGTTAATTTATTTTTGAATACAGTCATATCAGAATACTTGAATCGCAATTAATCTTTCATTACATCTTATCGGTATATTCTAAACAAAATTAAATTTTTTGATATAAATTCTTTCGAGTGAATTCCTTACACCCTGCAATTTATACTGAAGGTGTGAAAATAATCTCTTGTCAAAACTTAAATAGTCCTATCTATCGCGAATATCATAATAAGTATCATCTTTGTGGGTCCGATGACAAAAATTTACGTCTAACACATAAGAAATTTGTTAATTTTGAAGTCTAAACTGTCATCGAAAATGGTTTAAATGAACAATAGTCCTGATTTGTATTATTAGTCGTCCATCCTTGTTCATTTGCCAAATTTTTTAAAATCTAACTCGGTAAACCGGGTGTATTAGGAAAGTGGGATTATACGAAGGGTTTTAAAGACAGATTTATTGAATTGAATAAGGAAGAAATGATTCTCAAAAAAATTCTATGGCAGTTGTTTTATCTAAAAAAATAAACTTTCGTCAATTTTATAAATCATTGTTTTGGACATTAATTTTGAAGCACTATATGCTAAAATTATTATTAGCGGTTTCGATTCTTGAGTGATGGTGACTGTAACCCTGTTCATCTATAACCCAGTGAACCTATCACGCTGATTCATAGCTGATTTTGGGTGTTTAACTCTATAGACTAATGTTACTACAAGTAGAGCTGCCTAAGTAACAAAAACTTCTATATATCAATGGTGTGGGAGCAAAAGTCGTATTTGGCTTTCTAAAATTCGATTTTGAGCATCAGCTAAATTTGGAATTTCCTCTATGCGAAACAAAAGAAGGCTAAGTACATCCCTCCAGATACATTTCAAAGACCGTCTGGACAAGATATTTTTTTAAGGTAACACTCCTTTTCAACGAATAATTTTTTTTCCAGGAAAAGGCACGTTTAAGTCAATTGGCATTCAAGCAAATAGAAGATATGAAGAGTATAGAACTACACATTTAACCAAATGACTTATATAAACTTAAATTCATAAATAATTATCATCGATAATTATTAAAAAAATAGTTAAACAGAAATACTTTTATTTAATATTGGTAAAAGGGTTTCCCACTCCTCCTTCACAGCACTTAGCGTTCTGTATGCATTATTCACGTTGCCTGAATGAACTTCCTTTTCAAACATTTTTATTAAATCTGCAAATAATCCACACTGTATATTTGCCGCTGCACCTTTCATAGAATGAGCAAGCTTTGCTGCACTCTCCATGGATTGCTGACTCAATAAGTCATCAAGTTCTTTCACTGATCTGCCTGTAGTATTTACAAAGTCCGATATAAGAATTTCCGCTGTTTCCTCATCACCACCCAGCATATTCACCAGAGAGAATCTATCAAAACGTTTATTTGTAGTAACAGAATCAGTAACGGTATCATCTGAAGCTGTTTTTTTTTGTACACTCTCTTTTTTAAGATATCTATCCAAAATTGCTTTCAACTTACCAGTATCTATTGGTTTTGTTAAAAAATCGTCCATTCCACTTTTCAGAGATTTCTCTTTCTCTTGCTTTAGTGCCCCTGCGGTCAGCCCTACGACAGTTATGGGCGTCACATTCCTGTCAGCTTCAAATTTACGAAGCTCAACGGTGGCTTCATTGCCATCCATCTCCGGCATTTGCACATCCATAAAAACAAGGTCAGGCTTACAGCTTTTTATTTTTTCAAGTGCGTCTTTTCCATTGGTAACTTCTATAATTTCAGCATTCGGTACAAACCTGTTAATAAGTATAGAAATCAATACCATATTGGTTTGATTATCTTCTGCGATCAGGATTCTATGAGACTGGCCAATTTCCCTCTCTTCTGCCGGTTTCACGATATCAATTACTTTTTTATGTACCTGTATATCTTCATTTGAGGTTTTTTGAGTATCTGATAGACATTTCAGAAGTTCGGTTCGTTTTATTGGTTTTGTAAGTCCGAAGTTTATTCCCAGTTCCTGGAATTTATAATGCAGGTCGGCCTCTTCTGCAGAGGAATGAAGCATAATAACCGGAAGGCTTTCAGAAGATATTTTTAATTTTTCCCGAATCATTTTTACAGTCTCAAAACCATCTAAATAAGGCATATGGTAATCACAAAGAATAATATCAAAGTTCTCCTCTTCTTCGATAATTTTCAGGGAATCATATCCATTCGTACAAATAATGCATTCAATTCCCCAGTTTGCCAGGATCTGCTTTAAAATGATCCCATTGTTTTTATTATCATCGATAACAAGACACCTGTCAATAGCACTGATCATCGATTTTTCCGTTTTTTCATCTTCCTTTACCTCCGTTTCAATCGAAAAGTAAAACTCAGACCCCTCCCCCTTAACCGATTCAAATTTCAATGTACCACCCATTAAATGTACAAGCTGGTCAGAAATAACCAATCCGAGCCCGGTTCCGCCATATTTTCGTGTGGTTGAATTATCTGCCTGTGAGAATGCTTTAAAAAGTTTTTTCCTCTGCGCTTTCGAAATACCAATACCGGTATCCCTTACTGACAATTGTATTGTTCCTCGTTTATCTTCCTTCTTTATTAACGATGCTTTCAGTTCAATCTCACCCACTTCTGTAAATTTCAGCGCATTACTCATTAAATTGGCTAGTATTTGGCGTACTCTTACAGGGTCAAGCATAGCAAATCTGGGTATCTCAGGGTCTATATTCAAAAGAAGCTCAATCTCTTTCTGGCTGGCAGAATGCTTAATCATGTCAGAGGTCTCCTCAATTAGCTGAATAATGTCCGTCTGAACGATTTCAAGATTGAGCTTGCCCGCTTCTATTTTTGAAAAATCTAGGATATCGTTTATAATTCCGAGCAATCCTTTGCTGCTGGAAATAACGATATCAACATACTCTCGCTGAACACTGTTTAGAACTGTACCCTGCAAAAGCTCAGAAAAGCCGATAACACTGTTCATGGGCGTTCGGATTTCATGACTCATTCTTGCTAAAAACTCACTTTTAGAACTATTGGCTTCTACTGCTTCAACTGCCAGGGATTTTGCTAAGGCCATTGCATCATTAAGATCATCATTTAACTGATGTAATTCTTCTTCGTAAGTAACCTTTTCTTTTCCATCAGATAGTATTTTTTTGATGATTTCAAGTAACTCAAGATTTTCTTTTTTCCAGTTTTTTTTCATTCTAACACTGCTGTAGCCAAAAAAACCAACTCTTTTAGAGCCCATCATAATGGGCGCAAAAACAAGTGACTGAACCCCCTGTCTCTGTAGCTCTTCCTTCAAAATATCGGCATCATTGGGCAAAGCATCTGTATCTTCAATAACCACATAATCCCGATATATTATCTGATTAATCAGCCACTCATAATCTTTTATTGGGGTATTCTGAAAAGCATCTATTTCGGGGCTGATTTTCTCTGCACACCATTCATGAGTATTTGAAAAGTGTAGATCATCTTGTTCAAATTCAAAAATATAAGCGTGATCAGCTTCCAAATATTTACCAGATACTTGAAGTAGTTTTTCAACCTTTCTATCATAATTATTCATATCTATATTGATAAACTCTCTTGAAAGTTCTGAAATAATCTGGTGTTTTTTATTCGCCAGACGCAGTTTTTCTTCATCTATTTTTTTGTTCGTAATATCTATGGCCAGCCCTACATGGCCTATAATAACTCCATCCTCATTTCGTACTCTCTCTGTGGATACACTTACCCATCGAACCTCTCCATCGGGCCGCACAATACGATACTCCATTCTAAAACTCTCATCTTCTTCATACCTTTGGAATTGCTGGAGTACATTATCCATATCTTCAGGATGAATAGATTCCATAAAAGAATTGGGGTTCTTGTAGAGTGATTCGCAAGAGACTCCCCAGATTTTTTGATATTCAGGATTTACATACAACATTTTTGAATTATCTGGGCTTCTAAGCCAAAAAACAGCATCAATGTGCTCTGAGATAAACCTGAATATATCATTGCGTTTTTTAAGCTCTGACTCCAGTCTTTTTTGTTCTGTAAAATCTGTATGTACTCCCACCATTCTCTCTACTTCACCGCTTTCATTATACACCGCGAAGCTGCGGAGAAACACGTCTATAACCTGCTGCTCATAGTTCAGCATTTTTACAAAGCCTTCCCATCTCTCTCCTTTTTCTATCGTTGAAAATATTTCTTCATAATCTTCAAAATTTAAATAGGCGTCTGCGATATCTTTGTCAGTCATATTCCCAAACATTTCGATAATTGCTTGATTATAGTAGGTATGACCACGTTTCAAATTTGCGACACCAATTGCATCGGAAGAGTATTCTACCAAACTTTGATATAATGCAAACTCTTCATCTATCTTTTTCTCTATTTCAGCAGAAGATAAACCAGACATTGTAATGATTAAATCGTACTTGTTTTCCCCGCCCATAAAAATATCTATGGAATAAGATGTTCCTGTCGTTGGGTCGACGATGGGCCCTGAGTTGTCTTTATCTGTTTGGACTTTCTTTAGGACACTTAATAAAAGAAAAGATTGCCTGTCTCCCGAATCAAGTAACTCCATTACCGTTTTTCCAACCACTTTATTTGCGGCAAATCCCATCTCATTTTCATTCCATTTTTTTATATCAAGAAAAAGAATATCTGCCGGATTCTTATCATCGCCAATAATTTTAAAAGTAGAAAAACAAAGAACTGGGTTGGATGTACTGATATTCATAGAAATTAATTATTCAAGCAATTACACAAAAATTATAAGGAACTGCAAAAACTATATATAACCCTAAGAGACCAACTTTATATCACCAAGTTTGGCTTGAGTAATATTTTAGCAAATAGACCCCTAATATAGAATTGGATAGTTATTTAGCCCCAAAAAACCACAACTATTCTTTATAAAAATAAAGCGAGATATTATACTGCAAATTTAAGATCTATGTAAATTTACATGTACTTAAATTCCCCGATTTAACATTTTTTTTCAGTTTTGAAACATACATTCGTTTTGAAAAATTAGTCAACAATAAGTAAGTAAACTTATGCTTAACCCCCCTTTCCACTCCTTTTAAAATGAGTAAGTTCACCAGCCGTATAGCAAAGCTCAATCAATTACAGGCAGACAGCTTATGGTTTATTAAATTTCAATCAATGATAATACCGCCTACAAAACCGGTGTTTTTCTTGAGTAAACTCTTATCGATATTTATATCATTGGCAGGGCAAGAGTAGGTAGAAGTTGATTGTACCAAATACTCTTTTTGTATCTAACCCTGCCTGACCTAAGAAATTAACCGATTTTAAAAGTCGCTGAAATCATCATCCTCCAGCGGAATTAACTGTTTTGAGTTCTGAGATTGTTTATGGTAACCATTCCCATTTCCGTTGCCTCCAAACCTATTTGCATACCCGTTTTCACCATTCACTGGCCCGGATTCGGTTTTATTAAATGGTGCTTTAAACTTTTCATTCAGCACTCCACCTGCTTTTGACAGATAATCGTTCCCATTGCTGCCCCCAGCCTTGCTATGAACCGAGCCGTCGCTGCCCACAACCTGCATCAACTGTTCTACAATCTGTTGTAACTCGGCCGCTTGTGAACTTAACTCCTCGGCAGAGCTGGCGCTTTCCTCACTCGAAGAAGCGTTTTGCTGAACCACTTTATCCAACTCATTCATCACGCTGTTCACTTCGGAAATCCCTGTTGCCTGCTCTTTACTTGCAGCGGCAATTTCAAGTACAAGTGTGCTTACTTGAGAAACGCTATTTTTTATCTGTTCCAGGTTCTCAGAAACCTCATTAGCTACACTTGCACCCCGGCTGGTACTCTGTTGAGACTTTTCAATTAACTCTGAGGTGTCTTTGGCAGCTTTTGCACTTCTCTGGGCTAAATTTCGCACCTCTTCTGCAACTACGGCAAACCCTTTTCCCGCTTCACCGGCTCTTGCTGCTTCCACAGCCGCGTTTAAGGCCAAAAGATTGGTCTGGAAAGCAATATCATCAATCGTCTTTAATATTTTTGATGTCTCCTGTGAAGAATTCTGAATTTCTGACATCGCTTCACTCATTCGCTGCATTGCCGCTACACCCTTAGCCACTCTTGGCTCAGTATCTTTCATGGCCACCTCAGCCTGATGAGCATTTTCCGCACTCTGACGCGTTTGCGATGACATCTCCTCCAGTGATGAAACCGTTTGCTGCAAACCGGCAGCCTGCTCACTGGCGCTTTCCGATAGCTCCTGGCTGGCGCCAGACAACTGTTCACTGGAGGCGTTCACCTGCTCCGCCCCACTGCTTAAGCCGTCAATTATATCCTTGATTTTCTGATTAAAGTCTTTAATAGTCCGACTCAAGAATAAACCAAGAAAAATAGCTAAGAGTACACCACCGATAAGTCCTGTTAAGGTAATACCCTGTATCCATGCAGAATATCGTTTTGCCAAAGTCGTTTCTTCTTGAGCAATATCATTATTAAGGCTTCTTACTTCACCAAATAAATTATTGAGTTCACCGGTAGCATCGTATAACTCACCTAATGCATGGCTCTGAATAGCTGTAAAGGCATCCAGAGAATTGTTGGCAATCACCATCATTTCGTCAAATTGTCCAAAAACATTCTCCATCGCCGGAATCATGTCACGTTGATAGATTTGTCGGGCTTGTTCGATATTGTTAACCTCTGACTCGGCTTTTATTTGAGCTACAGCGCGATGAAATCGTCGGTGAGGCTCCTCAAAAGACAGAACTAATCGATTTAGCTCAGTGTTTTCAGAGTCAAAATTCGGAAAAAACCGGCCGGCGTTACATGCAGTGTGGTCTTCACCTCCGGAAAACTGTCCCTCATCAAGGAATAGCATACTCAACACCTTTTCCACCAATATATAATGGTCTTTTATATAGCCCTCCAATTGCTGTTTAAAATTTTCAGGAGCTCTAATTCCATAACTATCAAATTCTTGATTAATAGTGAGGAAATGATCAGTCTGGGTGTTCCATTCAGCTGCAGTATTTTCATAGCTTCTCCACATGATCGCCTCTTGTTCGGACTGTGGCAATGGAGCAAAAATATCGATCGCATTTTGGTATGCCCTCTGCCTCCGTTCAATTTCACTATAGTATTCACGTCGAAGTTCAAATGTCAAACCAGGAATAGAAAGAGTCCTAACAAGAACAGTTATCATATCTGTTTCAATCTCTGCAGTGGATAAACTACTGATACTTGGCACCCTAACATCTCCTATTTCAACTATGTTATCATTCAAAATTCTTGCCCCCATGTAGCCAGACAGAGCAATTAATAAAATGACCACAGCCACAACTGAAAAAGAGATGATGATTTTACCCCCCATGCTCCGTTTACTCCCCGGCTTCTTACTTTGTAATTTCATAACTCATTCCTATACTTTTTAATTGTCTTGTTTTCTGTTGTTTAATTGTTTTTTCAGGCTTAAACCGTCTATAACTGCCAACGTTATATTTTTTAGACTATTTAGCCACACCATACTGCTAACTATTTGTATGTGAGTAACAATTATCGGACAAACTTAAATTATCTTAAACAGTTTAATATAAAAGGAGTCGTATGCGATTAACATCCATCTATGGTCTTTGATCAATGTTAACTGGTATTTATGTAATGCATTGCTACTCAACCCGATATATGAATTCACTCTTTCAATCGAACAGGTAAGTTGTTCAACCGGATTTGCGTCGATCTGCTTCCAAAATTATTTGGCGTCTTTTTAAAAAAACAGAAAAAAGTTAAAAACAGCACATCTGTTGAGAGTAAATCGTCCAAAAAAAATTCGAGTCTCCCTATCGTATAATTTTTGTCAAAAAACGATCAACCATAACAAGGTATTCGACTTACTAGATTTTAATCAAAATGGGTTTTGGTAGTCCGCAAAAGTGTATTTTAAAAGTAAAGTTTTAAGTATGCCGCTCTATCATGAATTTTATCTGCCGATTGTTCTGATTAAATGTTTCCGATTCTATCAGCATCATAATTCTTTTTATTGGTAAGAATAATACAGATTCTGTTTTAGCAGCTATGGAATTATTCTATCCGTTCACAGACTCATCAATTGGCTACATATATATAATGACACCCAATCATACTTTTTAACTACGGTTCTGACTCAATCATCAATCTCGTATTCTCACGAAAGTTTATATACAGGATTAGTTTTCAGGCTGATGCAACATTAAACTTAGTTATTGATGATGTGTTCATACTATTTATAGTTGGTTGAGCTTTCATCAAAACCATAAAGCTCTATGCACCCCGTAAGAAGCTATTATTATGTATGATAGAGAGCTGAAGATATTCGGTTAAGGAACAATTTAGGGTTCGTTAACAATGGATTACTTTCATTGTCTAAGCCAATTTAAAAGATCCCGCAAAACCTTTAGGAGATCTCTTAATAAAGCCACTTTCGGTGGATTTAATAACCTGCTGTTACTTTAGAATTGAAGTATCAGAAAACTGTAGTTTTTTGCAGGGATCAATCTATTGCTAGGCCTATACTATGCAGTAAAACAAAGGCTGGTTCAAAAATCCTAGAAGATGTTTCATACTATTTATATCATAAATGGTTTTAGATCTCTCATATTCAAATCTTAAACCATGATTATATCTACTTATGTATTTCCCGCAAATGCCGATAATTTATTCAATATGTATTACAGGCAGCTATTTAATATTTTGATTGCTGTATTAAACTTATGAAAGATTATGGAGTTATATGACTGACGACAACTATTCAGAAATAGCAGTAGAGAATGCAGTCTGGAACTATGAAGCAATGATGGAAAGAATGCTACAGGATCCATCCATAGCGGAAACAATTATAAGATTATTTTTAGAAGATGTCCCTGTTCAACTTGATAATCTTAACGCTTCTATAGATCAGGAGAGTTTGAAACAGATACGTCAATATTCGCATGCTATTAAAGGATCTGCATTAAATCTAGGGGGCGAAACTATGTATGCGGTTGCTGAATCTATTGAAGAGCAGGCATTAAAAGGCAATGTAAAAAAAATTATTTCCCTTAATCCCTTGTTAGTAGAGCAGTTTAAAAAGCTGGAAAAACTGTTAATTAACCACTTAGAAAAAATTGAGAAATAATTATGAAGATTCTGATTGTAGAAGATGACCTAACCAGCCGAATGCTTCTGTTGGAGTTCCTAAGGAAGCATGGTACAGTGCATGTAGCGGTTAATGGAGAAGAAGCTGCTGAAGCCGTTCGCCTATCACTCGAGCAGAACGAACCCTATGAGCTCATTTGCCTCGATATAATGATGCCTGAAGTGGATGGGCATGAAGCGTTAAAAAGAATAAGGGGGATGGAAGAGTCGAGGGGCATTTTGTCATCACGAGGCTCCAAAATTATAATGACTACGGCCCTTGCTGATCTAAGAAATGTCAGTGAATCCTTTAAAAAATTGTGCGATGGCTACCTCACCAAACCGATAGATGGTAAAAAACTGATCGGGGAACTAAAGAAGCTCCAACTACTGGACTAAGTCTGCTTAGAGTAATGTAAATCAAGGCCTATACGTACGATGCCTGAATGAGGGCATAGCGGATTATTGATAGAGTGACCGGGACGCCCCCTATTTCATAATAACTACAACATCCGATTGTGGTTATAGTCTCATCAAGTGAAATTCACCAATCAGCATCTCTTAAGCCTCCCTGATTTCACTATCCGATTTGAGACCGGACAAAACTTATCAGTGTCTGTATTTATAAATGAGTTTCGGAACTACAGAAATATTTACGCAAAGAAAAAAATTTGTCTTTGTATTGAATAGTTCATTGATACAAGGTAGGATTGGATCTGTGAGCACCATCAATATTTTGGCCCCCTTGATCTTTTCAGTCTTTAATTTCCCACTCCTGGTTTGTAACAAGACAAAATAAACAGGTAATTATGATTTTATCCACAAGGTTTCTGTAGTACTAATTTTTTTATATGTTAAATACGCAATTCGGTTATCATTGGTGAATGATACCCCTTATTCATCTAAACTGTTCTTCGATTTGGGTAGACTCTTATTACTCAGACCCATATAGACTGAGTAATTAAATCATCTTCTATTAAATAATTTCGGAACGTACTCGCTCATTATTTTATAGAGAAGAAAATTCCAACAGAAAAGGTTGTCACCAAGGCCACGTTTAATCAAGGATTTTGCACTATTAGAGCTCCTGTCTGAAGGCCTCTTTTGACAATCTTAAGACCATACATTTTGAATAGGTATGGTCTGCCTCCCACACTTAAAAAAGAACCTAAAAATTACTGTCAATAAAAGGGGCTAAATATTCGCCCCCTCCTTACACTCTTGAAAAACTACATACCATGAATTGTAGTACGAAAAAACGAACCACAATTCGTGATTCTTGTTTGTAAAGATGTGAATTTAGCTGTTTCCTCGCGCTTTACTGGTATCCAATACATCATCCGGTACATCAAACAGTACCTTACGAACATCCACGATCATTTTCACAGAATCTTTTACTTTACCCAACCCGGATAAAAACTCATTACCATCATTCATGCCAATAGATGGCACATCTTCAAACTGATCAGTGGCGATATCTGATACCTCCGACACCTTGTCCACTACAATGCCCATTTGGTAATTGTTATCGTGTATAACGATTATACACGTTTCATCGGTATCCTCAACAAGGTTGAGGTTAAAGCGGGCCCTGAGTTCCATTACCGGCACGATCTTCCCTCTTAGGTTTAGTACTCCCCTTATGTAGTCAGGCATTTTAGGAACGGGCGTGATTGGCATCAGACCAATTATTTCCTGTACTTTAAGTATCTCCAAAGCGTACTCCTCTTTTCCAAGGAAAAAGCTTAAAAATTTTCCACCCTCTATCACTGGAGGTGCTTCCAATACATCACTTTTCGCAATATTTTCAGATTCCATTATTATATGCTCTAATCGTTAGGTATTCTGTTTCTAACTTCTGTAGTATTTATCGGTTCTTTAAAAATATACTTAAGCATATACTCATAATTAATTTTTAAGTGGTGTCGATTTCGCAAAGCTGAATATCCATTATTAAATAAGAAGAATAAGGATATCATTCGGTTATTCAAGAACCTTGTACCTACATGCCTCATTCCAAATGTAGTATGTCAATGCTATTTTAATACGTGCATAAAGAAGAAAGTTGGCGTACCTGAAACTATAGCCGGTAAACACTGGGTGGGCTTGCAATTTTCAAGGTTCATTTCATTCAACCTCGGGCATACTTACGCCGAACTATCAATTGAACATGGCTTTCAAAACATTATTTCAAATCGAACAATACTAATGATTGCGTTGCTCAAAGAAGCATCGGCTCCTGTATTCATGATATATTGAATATCTGGCTTAACCGTTACATGCGGGTGTATCGATGCAGCATAGATCAGTTCGATCACTGTTTCGTGTGGTAAAATGTTGTCAGGACTAGAATCAACCATCTGATTACCAATGGATGCACGTGCAAGTGCTACACCTAAAACATCATCTTCCCTGTTGGAAAATAACCCATAGTAATTTGCTCCAAATCCCATAAAAATATCGGTCATATTTTTTGAACCTGATGCGTAACCGGCTTTTAAAAATAACCCTAACCCCTGTTTATTATCTGCTGATTCCTTGTAAACAAGTTGGTCTGCAATAAAGTATACTCCGGTATTGCCTTTATAAGACATGTTTGGGTCATCAATATTATCAAATTCAGAAGAGTGATTGAATATCCCGATTTTGTAACCGCCGGGCATACCCTGAATGTTAGATTTTATATGCAGCTCGCCGAATGTCATAAATCCATCTTCATTGCTTAACCTAAAATCTGTACTGTATGGATCAGAATCCAGGTCAAGCGGATTGCCATCATAAATGGCAGCTTGAAATGTTACCCTCTCAGAAAAATCATACATCACTGCTGCGGCTAAAGCTGTCTTGGGAAATATTGCCACAGGAGCGTTTAAGGAAGCAGTAGGCATAATGCCGAATGAGCTATTGATATATTCGCCTGCTAAGTCGCTTACAAAGAAATCAGTGTTTAAATCTTGTTTTCCGATAATGATATCTAAATCACCCAGTGCCTGACGATATAAGAGCTCATATAGATATGTATAATTACCGTTATCAATATTGCTGGCAACCTGCAGATCTCCTATTAACTCACCTGATGGTGTGCCGCCATGGGTATTCTCTACATGAACTAAG
>Ga0102925_1000735_pt1 | contig 17703 bp, 26 predicted proteins | sample SalPonR1_A_D1_MG_FD_78216 | JGI IMG/M metagenome (GOLD analysis project Ga0102925, IMG submission 78216) | Salt pond soil microbial communities from South San Francisco under conditions of wetland restoration - Salt Pond MetaG R1_A_D1_MG | ecosystem: Environmental > Aquatic > Marine > Intertidal...
AGAAAGTTCATCCAATAGGATTTCGTCTGGGATTCAACCGGACCTGGAATTCCCGGTGGTACGCCGAGGGAGATTACGCAAAGCTGCTGCATGAAGATGTCAAACTTCGTAACTATCTGAAGAAGCGACTTTACCATGCCGGCGTCTCCAAGATCGAGATCGAGAGGGCTGCAGAGAAAGCCAAGATCAATATCTTTGCGGCTCGACCTGGCATAATCATCGGGAAAAAGGGTGCCGAAGTTGAAGCTTTGAAAAAAGAGCTGGCGAAGCTTACCGACAAAGATGTGTTCGTCAACATTCAGGAAGTACGCAAGCCTGAAATTGATGCGCAGCTGGTCGCAGAAAATGTCGCCCTGCAGCTTGAGCGGCGGGTTGCTTTCCGCCGCGCAATGAAGAAAGCTGTCACAACCTCTCTGAAGTTTGGTGCTCAGGGTATCAAGATTGCCTGCAGTGGGCGACTTGGAGGGGCCGAGATGAGCCGACGCGAATGGTATCGGGAAGGTCGTGTCCCTCTTCACACGCTGCGTGCCGACATCGACTACGGTTTTGCGAAGGCGAGCACGACCTACGGTATAATCGGTGTCAAGGTTCTTCTCTTTAAAGGCGAAGTTCTCGGCAAAGAGAAAACTTAATTTCGATAAGAGTTGGAATAGGAGTAGTTTGTCATGTTGATGCCCAGGAAGGTTAAATATAGAAAACCGCAAAAAGGGCGCATGAAGGGGGCCGCCTTCCGGGGCACCGAAGTCAGCTTCGGCGATTATGGTCTTCAGTCCATTGAATGCGGTTGGTTGTCTGCTCGCCAGATCGAGGCGGCACGGAGGGCCATGACGCGATATATCAAGCGTGGTGGCAAGATATGGATCCGTGTTTTCCCGCACAAATCGCTGACTAAAAAACCTGCCGAAACCCGAATGGGTAAAGGGAAGGGCTCTCCAGAGACATGGGTAGCCGTTGTTCGGCCCGGTACTATGCTTTATGAGATGCAGGGCGTTCCAGAGGATGTAGCGCGCGAAGCCTTTCGGCTCGCCGCTCACAAACTTCCCATGAAGACCAAGTTTGTGGACCGCGAGGAGACCGAGATATGAAGGCCAATGAATTGAAAGACCTCAATGTCGAGGAGCTGGATAAAAAGACTCAGGAGTTGAGCCAGGAATTGTTCAATCTGCGATTTCAATTGCACACTGGCCACCTTGAGAATACCTCTCGCATCAGTCAGGTGCGTAAAGATATTGCCCGGGTCAATACAGTGCTCCGGGAAAAGCTCGGATAATCGAGGCTGAAGAGGACAGATATGAAGATGGAGCGCGGAAACAAAAAGACCCAGGTTGGGGTTGTTATAAAAGACAAGATGCAGAAAACCGTAGTCGTTCAGGTTGATCATCTTGTCAAGCACCCTGTTTACAAAAAATACATCAAGCGCAAAGTTACCTTCAAGGCCCACGATGAGCACAATGAGTGTGCTATCGGGGATAAGGTCCTGATTGCTGAATCCCGTCCCTTGTCTCGCGACAAGAGGTGGAGGGTTCGCCAGGTTCTGGAGAAAAGCGTACCTGCTTAGGAGATACAAGCATGATTCAGATGCAGACAACGCTTGATGCAGCGGACAACTCCGGAGCTCGGAAAGTCTGCTGTGTCAAGGTCCTCGGTGGCTCAAAGAGAAAATACGCATCGATCGGCGATATTGTCGTCTGTTCGGTCAAGGAAGCACTCCCCAACGCCAAGGTTCGAAAAGGCGATGTGGTGCGTGTGGTTATCGTCCGGACCAAAAAAGAGATTCGTCGCCCAGATGGCTCTTATATCCGTTTCGACAACAACTCGGCGGTGCTTGTGAACCCCGCTGGGGAACCCGTCGGTACGCGTATATTCGGTCCGGTAGCTCGTGAGCTGCGAGCCAGGAAATTCATGAAAATCGTTTCCCTGGCCCCTGAAGTTCTTTAACTGCCGGTCCAGGGCTCAATTTGGGAGTAGCAAACCATGGCGGCAACTAAAATACATGTCAAAAAAGAAGACATGGTTATGGTGATAGCTGGTAAGGAAAAGGGAAAGACGGGAAAACTCCTGAATGTCTTTGCAGACAAGGGACGAGCTACCGTTGAGAACCTCAATGTTGTCAAGCGCCACACCCGTCCGACTCAGGCAAATCCTGAGGGAGGCATCGTCGAGAAAGAGGCCCCGATAGCCATCTCGAATTTGATGATCATTTGTGCAGCCTGCGGTAAGCCGGCTCGCACAGGCGTTCGGATGCTGGATGACGGGACTAAAGCGCGTTTCTGTAAAAAGTGCAACGAACTCGTCGATAAGAAGTAACGGAGAATATTTCATGGCCCGACTGAAAGAGTTTTACCAGGCTGAGCTGGCTCCGAAGCTCAGGAAAGACCTGGGTTTAAAAAATGTGACTGAGGTGCCCCACATTGAAAAGATAACACTCAATATGGGGTTGGGAGAAGCTGTACAAAATCCCAAACTGCTGGAATCGGCCGTTGAGGAGCTCGGACGCATTACCGGTCAGAAAGCCGTGGTGACTCGCGCGAAGAATTCTATTGCAGGGTTCAAGTTGCGCGAGGGAATGCCTATCGGAGCTCGCGTTACCTTGCGCCGAGAGAGGGCCTATGAGTTTCTTGATCGACTGATCAACGTCGCGCTGCCTCGCGTCCGGGACTTCAAGGGCGTTTCCCCGAAAGCTTTCGACGGTCGCGGCAACTACACTCTGGGAATTCGTGAACAGATTATTTTTCCTGAAATCGATCTCGACAAAGTGGCCAAGGTCAGTGGCCTGAATGTGACCATTGTCACGACTGCCGAGTCCGATGAGCATGGACGAGCCCTTTTGACAGGTTTCGGCATGCCTTTCCGGAAATAGAGCACAAGGTAGCGGAGGATAGACTGTGGCTAAGAAATCAATGATGGCAAAGGCTGCGCGGACACAAAAGTTCAAGGTCCGCGAGTATAATCGCTGCCCCCTGTGCGGGCGACCGCGCGCCTATTATCGGAAATTCGACATGTGCCGGATTTGCTTTCGGAATTTAGCGTCCGATGGCAAGATCCCCGGTGTCGTTAAGTCGAGCTGGTAAAAGAATGAAGAGGAGATGACAGCATGTCTATGACCGATCCTTTGGCGGACATGATTACCCGTATCCGCAACGGCGGAGTGGCCAGACACCAGAAGGTCGATATTCCTTCCTCCAATCAGAAGGTAGCGGTAGCAACCGCCCTGAAGGAGCAGGGATATATCAAGAACTTCAAGACCATCAAGGACGAGAAGCAAGGCGTCCTGCGTGTCTATCTTAAATTTGATGAACTGAATCAGCCGGTGATCCACGAGATCACTAGGGTTTCACGGCCAGGTCGGCGAGTTTTTGTCGGCAAGGATGAAATCCCTCTGGTCAAGAACGGCGTTGGTTGTGCCGTTCTTTCGACTTCCCGAGGAGTGCTTAATGACAGCATTGCCCGTGAGTCCCAGATTGGCGGCGAAGTTCTTTTCACTGTCTGGTAGTAAGGAGTAGCCGACATGTCAAGAATCGGGAAACTGCCCATTGCAATCCCCGACGGGGTCAAGGTTTCGAAGTCGGAGGACACTCTCCGAGTCGAAGGGCCCAAGGGGACTCTGGAGCGTGAACTTACTCCCGGTGTCGAAGTCAGGGTCGAATCCGACCAGGTCGTCGTCAACCGGCTAAGCGAAAAAAAAGAGAATCGAGCGCTTCAGGGACTGGTACGGAGTCTCGTGGCCAATATGGTCCAGGGCGTTACCAGCGGTTTTGAGCGCGTACTGGAAATCAATGGTGTCGGATATCGAGCAGATGTGAAGGGAGAAGTCATGAACCTTTCGCTCGGTTATTCCCACCCGATCGAGTACCAGTTGCCCAACGGCGTGACCGCCGAGGTTGAAAAGCAAACCAGGGTAACGCTTCGCTCTATCGACAAGGAAATTCTCGGGGCCACAGCGGCCAAAATTCGTTCTTTCCGGGAGCCTGAGCCGTACAAAGGCAAGGGCATCAAGTACGCTGAGGAAACTGTTCAGCGCAAGGCCGGAAAGTCCGGTAAATAAACGAGATAGTTATCAGGGCAAGGAGAGATATAGTGGGCGTCAGCAATGAACGGAATGTGGCGCGACAGAGAAGGCAGGCCCGGGTCCGCCGGAAGGTCAAGGGGGTTGAAGAGCAGCCCCGGCTCTGTGTTTTCCGCAGCGCCAGACACATTTATGCACAGATCATAGAAGATACAACCGGAAAGACTCTGGCTTCGGCCTCCACCCTCTCCAAAGAGGTTGGAGAGGGAGTGTCTCACGGTGGTAATGTTGAGGCGGCTCAGGCCGTTGGCCAGGCCATCGCAAAGAAGGCCCTGGAAAAAAACGTCAAACAGGTGGTCTTTGACCGCAACGGTTTCCTGTATCATGGGCGCATTCAGGCCCTGGCTGATGCAGCCCGGGAAGCCGGCCTGACCTTTTAGAGGTGAAGGAGGATGTCCTTGCAGCGCATCGATGCTAACGAACTGAACCTGACCGACCGGGTTATTCATATCAACCGCAATTCCAAAGTCGTTAAAGGTGGCCGTCGGTTCAGCTTTTCCGCACTTGTCGTCGTAGGCGACGGCGAGGGTTATGTCGGCTGCGGCCTGGGCAAAGCCAAGGAAGTGCCTGAAGCCATCCGTAAGGGAGTCGAGCAGGCCAAAAAAAGCCTGGTTCATGTACCGCTTCAAGAGCGAACAATTCCCTATGATGTCCTCGGTAAATTTGACGCAGGCCGGGTTTTGCTCAAGCCTGCCTCCGAGGGCACCGGTGTTATTGCCGGCGGTCCTGTGCGGGCAATACTCGAGTCGGCCGGTGTCGGAAATATCCTGGCAAAGTGCCTGGGTTCCAATAACCCCCATAATGTCGTAAAGGCGACCATGAACGCACTGTCGAAGCTGAAGTCTCCTCAGGAGATACGGGCTCGACGCGGTATCGGCGAAAGCGCAGAATAAGAGACAGAGGGGGCAAGGAAAATATCATGGCCGAAACAATCAAGGTCACACTCAAAAAAAGTGGGATCGGACGCAATCAGTATTTCACCAAGGTCCTGAAAGGCCTGGGGTTGACGAAATTGAACAAGACTGTTGAATTGAAGGACACTCCCGAGATTCGTGGGATGGTTCGCAAAGTTGCCCACATGGTGGACGTTGAGGAATAGAGATATGGATCTGAGTAATCTCAAGCCGGCAATCGGCTCTACGAAGAATCGCAAGCGTCTAGGACGAGGACCCGGTTCCGGGCTCGGAAAAACTTCGGGCAAGGGACACAAGGGTCAGAACTCCCGCAGTGGCGGAGGGGTCAAGCCTGGCTTTGAAGGCGGCCAGATGCCGTTGCAGAGGCGACTTCCCAAGCGGGGTTTTACGGCTATGAGCAAAAAGGAATACGCTCTCGTCAAAGTGCGTGAACTCGACTTGTTTGAGGAGAACAGCGTCATCGACCTAGAGGCTCTCGGAAAAGCCGGACTTGTTGGGCGTTTGCAGGACGGCGTCAAAATTCTGGGCGATGGAGAGTTGACGAAATCTTTGACTGTAAAGGCTCACAAGTTCAGCAAGGCGGCTGTTCAGAAGATCGAAGCCGCCGGCGGAAAGATCGAGGTCCTTTAAATTGTTGAGCGCGGTCCAGAATATCTTCAGCATCCCAGAACTGCGTCGTCGTATCCTTTTTACCCTTGGTATGCTTGTCGTGTATCGTGTCGGCTGTCATGTGCCGGTACCGGGGGTGGACGCAAGCGTTCTGGCGTCCTGGTTCACAGGGACGGAAGGGACGCTACTCGGCTTGGTCAGTGCTTTCACCGGCGGCGCTCTGGAGCGGATGACGGTCTTTGCCCTAGGTATTATGCCGTATATCAGCGCCTCTATTATCCTTCAGCTTTTGACCGTCGTTTTCGAGCCGGTCGAGCGCATGTCAAAAGAAGGAGAGCAGGGCCGGAAGAAGATTACGCAATGGACCCGCTACGGCACTATCGTCCTGTCTGTTATCCAGGGCGCTGGAATTGCGGTCGGGCTGCAGACTATGACCGGACCCGGAGGTACACCTGTTGTCCTCAATCCGGGACCCGGCTTTGTCGTTTTGACAGTCATTACTCTGACAGCCGGAACGGCTTTCATCATGTGGCTCGGCGAACAAATCACCGAGCGCGGAATCGGCAATGGAATCTCGTTGATTATCTTTGCCGGAATCGTTGCAAATCTGCCGGCAGCCCTGGTGAATACGGCTCGTATTTTCAAGACGGGAGAAATCAGCCTTTTTACGCTGATCGTGATCGGTCTGGTTATGATAGCCGCTATCTGGGCGATTATCTTCATGGAGCGAGGCCAGCGCCGGGTTCCCATTCACTATGCGAAGCGAACAGTCGGTATGAGGAGTTACGGCGGACAAAGTAGTCACCTCCCGCTCAAGGTGAATATGAGCGGCGTCATACCCCCTATTTTCGCCAGCTCGATCATTATGTTTCCGGCAACCGTCGCTAACTTTGTCGATGTGCCCTGGGTTCAGACAGTCGCCTCGATGATGGTCCCGTCGCACTGGCTGTATAACCTTTTTTATGTTGCATTCATCATCTTCTTCTGTTACTTCTACACGGCTATCACGTTCAACCCGGTCGACGTGGCAGACAACGTAAAGAAGCAGGGGGGGTACATCCCCGGAGTGCGTCCAGGGTCACCCACGGCAGAATATCTTGATACGTCTCTGACTCGGCTGACTTTTGCCGGTGCCATGTACGTTTCGGCAGTCTGCGTCCTGCCCTCCATCCTGATCGGACAATTCAACGTCCCGTTCTTTTTTGGCGGTACCTCGTTGTTGATTGTGGTCGGGGTCGGTCTGGATACAGCAAACCAGATTGAGGCTCACCTGATATCGCGCTCTTATGAAGGATTCATGAAAGGCGTGACTCTCAAGGGCCGACACGGTTGAATTCTTACAGGTGTTCACTATGAATTTGATTTTACTCGGGCCTCCCGGAGCCGGAAAGGGGACCCAGGCCAAGATGCTGGTTGATCGCTACGGGATCCCCCAGATATCCACGGGGGATATTCTTCGAGCAGCTGTTCGTGAGGGAACCCCGATGGGGATCAAGGCCAAGGAGTATATGGATGCCGGGGACCTGGTACCGGACGAGGTCGTGGTCGGGATTGTCCAAGAGCGATTGCAGCAGGAGGATTGTGCCGATGGTTTTATCCTCGACGGCTTCCCGCGTACCGTTGCTCAGGCCGATGCCTTGGAGGATTCTCTGAAGGAATCGGGACGCGGTATCGACGCTGTGATCTCTCTGGATGTCGACATTGAAGCTCTCGTCGGTCGGCTGACAGGACGCCGGACATGTAAAGATTGTGGCGCAGGCTACCATGTGAAGTTTGATCCACCGAAGACGGATTTAATCTGCGACAAATGCGGCGGAGAACTCGTCCAGCGAGAGGACGATCAGGAGTCCACTATTCGTGAACGTCTAGACGTTTATCAGCGCCAGACTGCACCATTGGTTGAGTATTACTCTCAAAAAGGCATTCTGTTTCGTGTCGACGGGATGGCGCCAATCGACGCTGTGCAGTCGGAGATCTTCCAGATAGTCAAGGGTCTTACGTGATTGTTTTGAAGTCCCGGCAAGAGATTGAGCGCATGGCGACTCCGGGGCGCATGGTTGCAGAGATCCTTCAGCTTCTGCGAGAGCGGATAAAGCCCGGAGTGACGACGAAAGAGCTTGATCGTCTTGCAGAGCAGGAAACCGAAAAAAGGAAGGCTCGCCCGGCGTTCAAGGGCTATGGGGGCTTTCCTTTTACAATTTGTTCATCGCCTAACGAAAAGGTCGTACACGGTTTTGCAAACGACGACCCTCTCCAGGAGGGGGATATCCTGAGTATTGATTTTGGACTCGTTTATGACGGCTTTTACGGCGATTCCGCTTTTACAGCTCCTGTTGGCGCTGTCGACCGCCAGAAAGCCGAGCTGATGGACGTTACTGAAAAATCGCTCGAACTGGCTATTGAACAGGCCGTTCCGGGCAACCGTCTCGGGGACATCTCTCACGCTGTGCAGGGTTATGTTGAAAAAATGGGTTATTCCGTCGTCCGAGAGTTTGTAGGCCACGGCATCGGCCGGGAGATGCACGAAGAACCGCAAATCCCGAACTTCGGTAAAGCAGGACAGGGCCCCAAGCTCAAGGAAGGAATGGTGCTGGCGATTGAGCCCATGATCAATGCTGGCAAGCCAGAAGTCATGATACTGCCTGATGGATGGACTGCGGTTACGCGTGATGGTCTCCCCTCTGCACATTTTGAGCATACTGTGGCGATCGGACCTCACGGTCCGGAAATTTTGACCAGGATTTAACTTCTGAAACAACGAGGCTGGTGCGGCTGTCGGTCTGGTTTTTCAACACCCAGCGAAAATAAAGGAACGGACAATGAAGGTTCGAGCTTCGGTCAAGAAGATTTGTGACAAGTGTAAAATCATAAACCGCAAAGGAATCATCCGCATCATCTGCGACAATCCCAAGCATAAACAGCGCCAGGGATAAAGCGCTCAGGAGGAACGAACATTGGCACGCATTGCTGGTATCGACCTACCAAGAAATAAACAAATAGAAGTGGCGTTGACCTATATTTATGGGATCGGTCGCTCTGCTTCTCAGGAGATTCTCGATCAGGCTGGCATAGACTACGCCACCAGAACGGATGCTCTGACTGATGCTGAAGCTGCAAAAATCAGAGAAATCATCGAGAACAATTACAAAGTGGAAGGTGACCTGCGTCGTGAGGTTACTTTGAATATCAAGCGCCTTATGGATCTCGGCTGCTATCGGGGACTTCGCCATCGTCGGGGGCTTCCCGCACGCGGGCAGAAAACCAAGACCAATGCACGCACCCGCAAGGGGCCGCGTAAAACAGTCGCTGGCAAGAAGAAATAACTGGAGGAACGATGGCTAAGCCAGGCAAAAGAGCAACCAAACGCAAGGAAAAGAAGCACGTCAGTAATGGCGTAGCCCATATACAGGCGACATTTAACAACACGCTTGTCACCATCAGTGATACCCAGGGCAATGTCCTTTCGTGGTCCAGTGCCGGTTCCAAAGGGTTCAAGGGATCGCGTAAAAGTACCCCGTTCGCTGCCCAGATCGCTGCCGAAGAAGCTGCCAAGAAAGCTCAGGATCACGGCCTGCGCAGTATAGAGGTCTGTGTGAAAGGCCCGGGCTCCGGGAGAGAATCGGCATTGCGGGCGTTGGCAACTGCCGGTTTGACGATTACCATGATCAGGGATGTCACACCGATTCCACACAACGGTTGTCGCCCTCCCAAGCGTCGAAGAGTTTAAAGGAGGAATACCTTGGCAAAATATAACGGTCCTGTCTGCAGGATGTGCAGAAGGGAAAACATGAAATTGTTCCTCAAGGGGGACAGGTGCTTCACTGACAAATGTGCTGTCGAACGGCGCAATTATGCCCCGGGCCAACATGGCCAGAGACGGGTGAAGGTTTCCGACTTCGGAGGTCAGTTGCGCGAAAAGCAGCGCGTTAAGCGCACTTATGGTCTGATGGAAAAGCAGTTCCGTTCGTATTTCCAGAAGGCCGATCGCATGAAAGGCGTCACCGGCGAAAACCTGCTGGTGCTTCTTGAGCGACGGCTCGACAGCATCGTTTATCGACTCGGATTCGGGACTTCACGTACCGAGGCCCGCCAACTCATCCGCCATTCGCACTTTACCGTCAATGGACGCAAGGTCAACATCCCCTCCTATCTTGTGCGTCCCGACGATGTTATTGAGTTGAGGGAGAAAAGTCGAAAGGTGGCACGCGTCAACGAGGCTCTCGAAGGAGCTGCCAGGCGCGGAATTCCTACCTGGCTCGAGCTGGACCGGGATGCCTACAAGGGCGTGGTCAAGGGTGCACCGATCAGGGAAGAGTTGACGACTCCGGTATTCCAGGAAAAGCTCATTGTTGAGCTTTACTCCAAGTAATCCGGGTCGGAGGGAAGGAAACCTCACCAGGGAGGGTATGAATGTATAAAAACTGGAGAGATCTCATAAAACCAAAACGTCTCCAGATTGAGTCGGAGACCCTGAACGACAGTTACGGGAAGTTCTATGCTGAACCTTTCGAGCGGGGCTTTGGAACGACTCTTGGCAACTCGTTGCGGCGGGTGCTCCTTTCTTCTCTGCAGGGTGCGGCCATTGTTTCTGTACGCATCAAGGGCGTTCTTCACGAGTTCTCCACAATCCCCGGCGTGACCGAGGATGTCACAGACGTTATACTGAACCTCAAGGGTGTCAAGCTTCGCTTGCACGGCCACGAGGGACGCAATGTCCGTATTGTCAAGAAAGGGGCCGGCGTCATCAGGGCCGGCGATATCATTACCGACAACAATGTCGAGATATTGAATCCTGATCATCACATCGCCACATGCTCCAAGGATGCCGATGTCGAAATGGATATGATCGTTTCGATGGGCAAAGGGTACGTGTCAGCCGAGAAGAATCGGGATGAGAAGGCGCCGGTGGGCACGATACCCATCGATGCTATTTTCAGCCCCATCCGCAAGGTCAACTTCGCTGTGACCAACGCTCGTGTTGGACAGGTCACCGATTATGACAAGCTGACTGTGGACGTGTTTACAGACGGGAGTGTCCGCCCTGACGATGCGGTTGCTTTCGCGGCCAAAATTCTCAAGGATCAGCTGCAGATCTTCATCAACTTTGATGAGGAAACGGTCGAGCCTGAGATGGTGGAAGAAGAAGAGGAAGCTAAGAAGATCAACGAGAATCTCTATCGCAGCGTCGACGAGCTTGAGCTCTCGGTGCGTAGTGCCAACTGCCTGAAGAATGCCAATATTCATCTTATCGGTGAATTGGTCCAGAAAAGCGAAGCCGAGATGCTCAAGACACAGAATTTCGGCCGCAAGTCGCTCAATGAAATCAAGGATATTCTTGCTGAAATGGGCCTGACACTCGGTATGAAGCTGGACAATTTTCCCGACCCTGAGTACCTTAAGATGATAGAAAAAAGCAGGGCCGAAGATTGAGATATCGCACTGGAAATATAGAGAAAGGAACGAGAAGCCATGCGTCACAATAAAGCCGGCCGGAGGCTTGGCCGTAACTCGAGTCATCGCAAGGCCATGCTTCGTAATATGGTTACCTCTCTCCTGAATCACGAGCGCATCACGACGACTGATGCTCGTGCCAAGGAGTTACGCAAGCTCGCCGAAAAGATGATCACCCTGGGTAAGCGAGGTGATCTGCATGCTCGTCGCCAGGCGTTGCAGGTCATCCGTGAGAAGGCCGTCGTTGCAAAGCTTTTCGAACGGATTGCCCCCCGTTATCAGGAACGTCCTGGCGGCTATACCCGAATCATCAAGCTTTCTCATCGCCACGGCGACAATGCGCCGATGTCTCTGATCGAACTCGTGGAAGAGGAGTTCACTCCCAAACCCACGAAAAAGCCACCCGTTGCAGAGACTGCGGCCGAGACCACAGAACCTGTAGGCGAGGAAAGACCAGAAGAATAGATATTCTTTATCCGCTTTGATTGAAAAGGCAAGGGCATTTAGCCCTTGCCTTTTTTGTTTTCCTTTCATTCAGGATTGCGTTGGGGAAAAGCGTTCATCTTGACCTTTGACATCTTTTCATGCTAGCTTGACCCACTTTTCTACCAGGAGTGGACATGTGTTTGCCCAGCCGTGAGCGGTTTAAGTCTCTGAGTGTTCAGGGGAATCTCGTTCCGATATACCGGGAGATTCTTGCCGACATGGAGACCCCGGTTTCGGCTTTGAAAAAAATCGATGACGGTCGCAATGCATTTCTGCTCGAGAGCCTTGAGGGTGGGGAGAAATGGGCGAGATATTCTTTTCTGGGAACAGGCCCCGGCTGGCTTTTCCGCAGCCTGGGGAACAGCTATGAAATTCTTGACGATGACGAAATTGTGGAGAGCGGCCATCAGGCTGACCCTTTCTCCAGGCTTCGTGATTTTATTTCCGATACGAAACCGGTCGAGGTCGAGGGGTTGCCGCGTTTTTTCGGGGGTGCTGTCGGGTATCTCGGATACGATATGGTCCGCTTTATCGAACGCCTGCCCGATGACAATCCCAGAAAGATCGGCACTTACGATTCCTGCTTCCTGCTGACGGAAAATCTGCTGATATTCGATAACCAGAAGCACACCATTAAGGTGGTCAGCAACGTACGGCTCAAAGAGGGAGAGAACCCCGAGGTTGCTTACGACCGGGGCCTTTTGCGCATCGACTCCCTAATAGAAAAGCTGCGTGCCCGACTCCCGGAGCGAACTCCAAAAAATCATAAACCTTCAGAGTTCAAATCGGATTTTACACGGAACCAATTCATGCAGGCCGTCGAGAAGGCCAAGGAATATGTCCGTTCCGGGGATATCATCCAGGTTGTCCTGTCACAGCGCTTTTCCGCCAAGCTGGATGAAGATCCTTTCGATATCTATCGGGCGCTGCGGGTTGTCAATCCTTCTCCCTACATGTTTTTTCTTCGTTTCGGCGCAACCCAGGTGGTCGGAGCTTCGCCGGAAGTGCTGGTACGTCAGGAAGGCGATGTCGTTGACGTGCGTCCCATCGCTGGCACAAGACCGAGGGGGAGAACCGAAGAGGAAGACAGGCGGTTTGAGGAAGAGCTGCTCGCGGACCCTAAGGAACTCGCAGAGCATATCATGCTCGTTGATCTGGGGCGCAATGATCTTGGCCGGGTTTGCAGAGCCGGAAGCGTCAAAGTCACGGAGTTCAAGGTAGTTGAGAGATATTCGCATGTGATGCATATCGTTTCGAACGTCCGGGCCAGGCTTGAAGCCGGCAATGATTCGCTCGATGTTTTCCGGGCTGTTTTCCCCGCCGGGACGCTGTCGGGCGCTCCGAAAATTCGTGCTATGGAAATCATCGACGAACTGGAAAATTCACGGAGGGAAATTTACGGCGGCGCTGTTGGGTATCTGTCTTTTTCGGGCAATATGGACATGGCGATTGCCATCCGTACTCTCGTTGTTCACGATGGTACAGTTCACTTGCAGGCGGGAGCAGGCATTGTTGCGGATTCCGACCCCGAAACCGAGTATCAGGAAACGCTGAACAAGGCCAAAGGGGTCATGAAGGCCATTGAGATGGTCCAGAAGGGGCTTGAGTGAAATGCTCCTGATGCTCGATAACTACGATTCGTTCACTTATAATCTGGTCCAGTACTTCCTCGAGTTGGGAGAAGAGGTCCAGGTTTACCGCAACGATGCAATCACCATCGATCAGATTGTGAGCCTGAAGCCTCAAAGGCTCGTGATTTCGCCAGGCCCCTGCTCCCCCGACGAAGCCGGGATTTCTGTTGAGGCCATCCAGAAGCTCGCCGGCCTGATCCCTTTACTGGGAGTCTGTCTGGGAAATCAGTCGATCGGGCAGGCATTCGGTGGGCGAGTTGTTCGCTCCGACAATCTCATGCACGGCAAGACCAGTCCGGTTTATCATGACGGTAAAGGGCTTTTTCATGATGTGCCCAACCCGTTCGATGCAACGCGATATCATTCTCTTATTGTTGAACGAGCAAGCCTGCCCGAGTCGCTGAGCATTACAGCATGGACCGAGGAACAGGAGATTATGGGCATGGAGCATGCTGAACTGCCTCTGTGGGGGATTCAGTTCCATCCTGAATCGATCCTGACCCTCGAGGGAAAGAAGATCCTCCGGAATTTTCTCCAGATAAGCCGATGACCTTAGGGAGGGGTGCATGATCAGGGAAGCCATTGCCCGCACTGTCGAAGGGGAAAATCTTTCCGAAGGTTTGATGATAGACGTCATGAACATGGTGATGGGGGGGGAGGCAACCCCGGCCCAGATAGCCTCCTTCATCACGGCTTTGCGCATGAAGGGCGAAACGGTGGAAGAAATTACCGGGGCAGCCAGGGTCATGCGCGAACGGGTGACTCCGATCCATGTCGGCAAGGTTATCGACATTGACCGAGAGGACATCAATGTCGATCAGGAAACCATTCTCGACACCTGCGGCACGGGAGGTAGCGGAACCAGGAGTTTCAACATTTCTACGACGGTAGCACTGATAGTATCGGCCTGCGGCGTCAAGGTTGCCAAGCACGGCAATCGCAGCGTTTCCTCGGCCTGCGGCAGCGCAGATGTACTTGAGGCCCTTGGAGTCAACCTTGATGTGCCGAAAGAAATTGTCGAGAACTGCATAAGTGAAATCGGAGTCGGCTTCCTTTACGCCCCGGCTCTTCACGGGGCGATGAAGCATGCCATTGGACCGCGCAAGGAAATAGGGATTCGCACCATTTTCAATGTGCTTGGTCCTTTGACCAATCCAGCCGGCGCTGACCGTCAAGTGTTGGGAGTCTACAGGGAGGCTCTGGTTGACCTTCTGGCCAAGGTGCTTGTCAACCTGGGGTGCCGTCGCGGTTATGTGGTTCATGGTCTGGATGGTATGGACGAAGTGACCCTGACCGGGCCGACGCGTGTTGCAGAAATAAAAAACGGGGAGACGGTTCTCTCGACGGTCGAGCCGGAGGATTTCGGTTTTGCCCGCTGTCAGTTGAGCGACCTTCAGGGCGGAGATGCAGAGGAGAACGCCGCCATTATCCGCTCCATCCTGTCCGGCCAGAGAGGCCCCAAGCGCGATGTGGTCGTATTGAACTCCGCTTTTGCCCTTGCCGCGGCCGGAGCCGCCGAAGATCTCCAGCAGGGTCTCGTGATGAGCCGCGAAGTTCTTGATAACGGGCGGGTGGCACAACAATTGGCCGGACTGGTGAAGTTGACGAACCTATGATTCTTGATCGCATTCTGGCCCACAAAAAAAAAGAAATAGCTGCTGCCCGGCAGGCGGCCGGTTTAGCGGAACTAAAGGCCCGTTGCCGGGATATGGAGCCGACCCGTGGATTCGAGGTCTCTTTGCGAAAAAAGGCCTCGAACGGTACAGCAATAATCGCTGAGATCAAAAAGGGGTCGCCATCCAAGGGAATCATTCGAAATGATTTCGATCCGGAGGCTCTTGCGGAATCATATGAAAGCGCCGGAGCCGCCTGTCTCTCCATACTGACGGACCACGAGTTTTTTTATGGAGATTTGGCCTATCTGGGAAGGATCAGACAAAAGGTTTTACTGCCCCTGTTGCGCAAGGATTTTCTCATAGACCCCTACCAGGTTTACGAAGCGCGCGCTGCCGGGGCGGACGCCATTTTGCTGATAGCCGCAGCGCTCAATGTGACGCAACTCCAGGAGATGGCGGCATTGGCCGGAGAGCTCGATCTCGATGTCCTTGTCGAGGTTCATGACGAGCTCGAGGTGGAGATGGCTCTAAAGACGCCGGTCGGAATGATCGGCATCAACAACCGCAATCTGCAAACCTTTCACACCGACTTGGCAACAACTGAGTCTCTGGCCCCGCAAATTCCAGCTGAACGGTTGGTGGTCTCTGAGAGCGGCATTCATGGTCGCCCGGATATCCTCCGTTTGCTCCGCGCCGGTGCCGGAGCGTTCCTGGTCGGCGAGAGCCTGATGCGCAAAACCGATGTCGGTGAAAAATTGCTTGAACTGCTTCATGACTAAGGAGAGGACCGTGCGGACGAAAATTCTGCTGGACGATCATCAGATTCCCAAAAATTGGTATAACGTGATGGCGGACATGACCAATCCGCCCGAACCGGTTTTTCATCCCCGGACGCTGGAACAAATAGGTCCTGAGGACCTGGGGAGCATTTTCCCTATGGCCCTGATTGAACAGGAAGTCAGTTCCGAGCGGTGGATCGGAATCCCGGACGAGGTGCAGCGGATTTATCAATTATGGCGTCCGTCCCCTCTTTACCGGGCTCATCGTCTCGAGGCGGCCCTGAAGACGCCTGCGAAGATCTATTATAAATATGAAGGCGTTTCGCCCGCGGGCTCCCACAAGCCGAATACTGCCGTTCCCCAGGCTTTCTACAACAAGCAGGCCGGTATCAAACGCCTGGCTACGGAAACCGGGGCGGGGCAATGGGGCTGCTCCATCGCCCTGGCCAATTCTTTTTTTGGTCTCGAAACCACTGTATACATGGTTAAGGTGAGTTGCAGCCAGAAGCCCTACCGCAAAAGTCTGATGGAAGTCTGGGGAGCCACAGTGATCCCTTCTCCGAGCACCCTGACGAAAGTCGGTCGGAAAATTCTCGAAGAGGAACCGGAAAGTCCGGGGTCTCTCGGTATTGCCATCAGCGAGGCCGTCGAGGACGCTGGCACCAAGGAAGATACCAACTATGCCCTGGGCAGCGTGCTCAACCATGTCTGTCTGCATCAGACGGTTATCGGCCAGGAGGCCATGGAACAATTAAAAATAGCCGGCGATTACCCCGATGTCGTGATCGGTGCCTGTGGGGGCGGCAGCAATTTTGCCGGCATCGCATTTCCTTTTGTCCGCGACAAGATCAACGGCCGTGACATCCGTTTGCTGGCGGTCGAGCCTACCTCGTGCCCGACTCTCACCAAGGGGGTTTACGCCTTTGACTACGGGGATACGGCAAAGCTCAGTCCCGTCTCGAAGATGTACACCCTGGGACACGATTTCGTCCCTCCAGGCATTCATGCCGGAGGACTGCGTTATCACGGCGAAAGCCCTCTTGTGAGTCAGCTCTATCACGAAGGGATCATCGAGGCTGCCGCCTACCATCAGAACCCTTGCTTCGAGGCGGCACAGCTGTTTGCTCGTACGGAGGGGATCGTGCCGGCTCCAGAAGCGTCCCATGCCATTAGCGCAGCTGTCGATGAAGCGATCAAGGCCCGCGATGCAGCAGAGGAGAAAACGATACTCTTTTGTCTTTCCGGCCACGGACATTTCGATATGGCGGCTTACGATGCCTACAGGTCTGGAAAACTCGAAGATTATGAGTATCCCGAAGAGAATATCAAGGCATCTCTGGCCAATCTGCCGAAAGTCGGTTAAGATCAAACGAGAATGACACGAGTCAAGATCTGCGGAATCACCGCACTGGAAGATGCCCGGCAGGCGATTGAATGCGACGCCGATGCCTTGGGGTTCGTTTTTTACTCGCGAAGTCCGAGATGCATCGAACCGGCGCTGGCGAGAGAAATCATCAGCGAACTGCCGCCCTTTGTGACAACAGTCGGACTTTTCGTGAACGAGGACCGCAAGCGCATTCACGAAATCGTCGGACATTGTCGCCTCGACGCCGTTCAATTGCACGGCGACGAATCCCCCGACGATTGTACGGATCTGCCGGTAAAGGCCGTCAAGGCGCTGCGCGTCAGAGATCGCGACAGCATTGATCGGCACAAGGCGTTCTCGGTGACCGCTCTGTTACTCGATGCATATGTTCCTGGTCGCTACGGTGGAACAGGCCAGGCTTTTGACTGGGGCCTGGCTTCCGAGGTGGCCGCTCTCCGAAACGTCATTCTTGCCGGTGGGCTGGTGCCGGAGAACGTTGCCGAGGCTGTCGAGATAGTGCGTCCTTATGCCGTCGATGTCTCAAGCGGCGTGGAAATAGCACCGGGACGCAAAGATCCGGAGAGGGTTGCGGCATTTATCCGCAACGCCAAAGGAGTGATTCGTCCGTGAAAAAAGGAAAAAGGATGTACAACTTCCCCGACAAATTGGGTCACTTCGGGCCGTTTGGCGGACGCTATGTGGCCGAGACGCTTATGCCGGCTCTTCTGGAGCTCGAAGAGGCGTATTCCGAAGTGAAGCAGGATGCCGAGTTTCAGGAGGAATTC
>Ga0102925_1000736_pt1 | contig 17697 bp, 18 predicted proteins | sample SalPonR1_A_D1_MG_FD_78216 | JGI IMG/M metagenome (GOLD analysis project Ga0102925, IMG submission 78216) | Salt pond soil microbial communities from South San Francisco under conditions of wetland restoration - Salt Pond MetaG R1_A_D1_MG | ecosystem: Environmental > Aquatic > Marine > Intertidal...
CTGGGCATTAATTCCTGAATGCGAAAACAGGCAGCACTCGTTGATACAACACCACGGCTCGCAACACGCTAGCCCGCCCCGGGGCCACGGCTGATACTCAGACGGCGGCCCACCCACCAGAAGCCTTATGCCGATAGCTATGTGCACATGGCTGACACCAAGCGAACCTCGACCACGGGCCTCTCGTCTAAAAACTATATCCAACGGTGACACCAACGGTGCGCGGTGCGGTTGCGGCCGTGCCGAATTGCCACAGGTTCGAAGCACGGAACATATAACCGAGTTCCTCTTCGTCCGTGGCGTTGTGAACAAATGCTGCGATACGCCAGCGTTCATTCGCCGAGAAATGCATAAGGTTCAGATCAAGGAGCCCAAGAGCGTTCTGTTCAAGGTACGGATCGTTGTCGACAGTCATATGTTGCGTGTCGGTCCAGCGATAATTCGCCTCCGCGAGGAGACGGCCGGTCCGTAAATTAAACTCATGGTTGAGACTCAGCATGAATTGGTGACGCGGTGAGCGGCGCAACTCGTTGCCCGAGTAGTCAACCAATAATAAATCACCATTAGCGTTTGTTTCGCCGAAAAGGTTCGCAACGAAATCTTCGTACTCGGCATTCAAAAAGCCGTAGTTAAATTGCAGCGTTGTGCTATCCGTTAGCAATGCTGTGAGCTCAAGTTCAAAGCCTTCACTAATCGCTGAGGACGCATTGCTGACAAGGGTATTCGGTGCATCGTTACCCTCGGTTTTTACGCTGACGTCGAGTTGCAGGTCGTCATAGTTGGAGCGGAATGCGGCGACATTCAACCGCACTCGCCCATCCAGTAAATCGCTTTTTAGCCCGACCTCATAAGTATCGACTGTCTCCGGGTCATAGGGTGTTTCAGCTTGTGCAAGAGACCCCGCTCGACCATTGAATCCGCCTCCTTTATAACCGGAGGCTATACTCGCGTAGATCATCACGTTATCGTTGAAACGATAGTCTGTGCCAAGTCGAAAGGTAGTTTCAGACCAATCCTCTTTCAACCCGCTGACGTCAAAACCGGCAAATCGACTCAATGTTCGAAATTTCTTTTCATCCCTGGTCACACGAATGCCCGCGGTAAACTGCCATTCCTCCGTCAGGGCATAGTTACCCTGAGCAAACAACGCCAGACTTTCGGAGTCCTGACCCGTATCTTTGTCGATGGGCAACTGCATGAAAACTTCAGTTTGCGTCAGGCTGTAATCGTTGGAGAAATAATAAACTCCGGCGACACCGTTGATGCGCTCACTAATGTTGCCGCTTATGCGCAACTCGTGGCTTGTCGTGCGCTCGCTTTGAGCTCGGTTTCTGGTGGCGTAGAAAGGATTAACCGGCACCGCTTCTGCCACGCCATCCCAATCCAGAGTTATTAACTCATCTTGCTCGGCATAGGCGCCGATGTAAGTAAGCTCAGCGGAATTCCCGAGCACATAGTCAAGCTGTATACGAAACGCGTCACGATCGATATCAGCTAGATTTTTTTCGTTCGCAGCAACCTCATATAGGTCATTAGGTTTGCCGTCGCAGCTGTTGCCAAGAGCGCACCAAAGGTATGGCGCCCTACCAGTGCCGGTTTCATATCCCGATGGGTCGGTTATGTTCAATGCGTAGCCCGTGTCGCTACGGTCTTTCAGCCGGTCATAGTCAAAGGTAATGGTCAGACTATCGGTTGCCTGGAAAACCGTATTTATTCGCGCTGCGAGAACCTCCTCGCCCATGCGGTTGTCGCCGGTAAAAGTATTATCAACGTAACCATCACTTTTGCTGGAGAATAACGAAATCCGTGTAGCCAGATCATCTGTGATCGGCACGTTGATAGCAGCCCGGCCGTCAGTTCGTCCGAAGTTGCCAAGCGTGGTTTCGAAATCCCCCTGAAGCACCTCGGTCGAGGCTTGCTTGCGAGTCACGTTTACCGTGCCGCCAATAGTGTTTCTGCCAAACAAAGTGCCTTGCGGCCCACGTAATATTTCAATGCTTTCCACATCAAAAAGGTCCAGCATCTGATTGGTGTTGGTTGCCATTGAAACACCATCAACCTGAACGCCAACAGACGGGTCAAAGGTGCGCTCAATGTCCATGGAGGTCATGCCACGAATAGTGATTTGCGCAGAATTCGGAAAGGTGCCGTGACGCCCAAAAGTCACGTTGGGAGCAATGCCCTCTAAAGCGCCAATATCAAGGGCCTGCTTTAAATCTAATGCCTCGCCTCGTATCGCGGAAACGGCAACAGGCACATCCTGCAGCGACTCACCAGTACGGCGCGCGGTCACCTGAACTTCTTCAATTACCTGCCGTTCCGCCGCCGTAAGAACGGGTGATAGCAAGGCAAAGGTTAGTGGCGTGGTAAGAAGCACTTGTTGAAGCGGGCTTTTGTATTTCATCAATTATTATCCTCGCTGGTAATGCAGGTTTTCTGTGGGCCGGAATGGCCTGAGGTTATGTTACGTGGACCTATGGTATACAGGGTAAGCCTGTGGTGTCTCCGAAAGCGGAACGCCGCTTTCAAATCCGATCCCGCGGCTGAGTGCTACATCGGGAACACGATTTCCAGGTCTAATTAGCGTCCTGACGGTTGGCGCGCCCCAAAGCACGGCAAACGCGCGTCGGGGAATCGGATAATCAAACAGCGTGTGATTGTTTCCGTGCAGTATGTTGCCGTTGAACGCAAGCACATCACCGGGCTCAACGTCCCAACTGAGAATGTCAAAGGACTCGGGATAAGCTGCAATTTTTGGCACCTTGGGTAACGATGTATCGAACAGCGCCTGGTCGTAGGAAAAGTCAGCCCCAATACCTTCCTCTTTGGCCTCTACGTCATCCGCTTCGACAGGACGGTACTCAACATTCCAGCGATGCGACCCTCGAATTACACTCACGGTCGCCTCTGCAGGAGAGGGGTCACAGCTGATCCACAGTCGACACAGGTCATTGCCTGTAACACTGAGGTAAGGCGTGTCCTGATGCCAGGCAGTGGGAAGTAGTGTTCCCGCGGGTTTGTAAAACATCTGGTCCAATACATGGTGCACACGATCGACATTCAGCAAGGTCGCGGCAGCATTTATTATTGATGCGCTCGAGATAAGTGTTTCAAAGCTCTGGCTACCCACCGAAGGCATCTGGTCCATTCGAATCTCACCAAGCTGATCCGGGGCGACCAGACGGGTGGCCATGGTCCCGGGTGTCCGATAGGCGTTCTCCAATCCATCGGTAATTGCCGTCAATAAATGCTCAGGTAGATAGCCGCGGAGCAACACTGCCCCATCGCGGTTGTACTTACCTATTTCTTCAGATGTGATTTCTCTTGGGCTTAACCGTGCCATGGATAACTCCCCTGCACTCGGCTTTTGCATTTTTTATTAATTACATTAAGAAGAGCGTAGCCGACGACGAAATAAAAAAAAAGGCTTTTCTGTTTTTTAGAGCGCTGTTCACAGGCCTGCCAGGCCCAACCGCGGGACTCAGAACACCCTCAGGTAGACTTCAGCCTCGCGCGACGCCTACGGCCGGACCTCAGAATGCTATCGATCGTTGCGCCCGATTGACTCAATTTCTGCAAAGTTTCCAAATGGTCTTTCAGATAATCGCGAATAGCGCGCTGAAGTTCAGTAGGCTGATCTCGCGTCAGCAGTGTGTTGATAGCCATGCCTTCGAACAAATGTGTAGAGTATTCAACGGCAAAACTGAATACCTGATCATTACCCTCCCACTTCGGGTGCAGCTCCAGCAACCTACTCCGCCATTGCTCGCGAAAGTGAGCGTGAGCCGGTTCCCATACATTGTAAAGAGCGGCGTCGGTTCGAGCAGCGAGTCCTAGCTCAAGGCATGCCACAAACGTCGGATCCACGGTTTCAGTCCAATAGATCTCGAGAGCTGTTTCAAAGTCCTGTGAGTCCGTTAAAGAAGTTCTGATAAGCCTGGTGTGTTTGGCGAGCCTCTCTTCGTAAACAAAGTCAATCGTAGCTTGAATAATCGCTGTAATTGATGGGAAGTGGTAAGTCAGCGCGCCCATGCTCAGCCCGCTTTCCGCGGCTATTTTTTCCAGAGTGGTCCTCGCGTAGCCATTCTTGTAATAACAACTCACAACGGCGTCTAATATTGCGCGTCGTGTCCTCGCGCCCTTTCTTGACTCCACCTGGTTCGTCTCAATCTACGCTTTAGAGATGAGCGTAACAGATACGTGCAAGGTTCGCGCGATACTCTTAAATACGGGCAGCGCTCGTTGATACAACACCACGGCGCGCAACACGCTAGCCCGCCCCGGGCCCACGGCTAATATTCAGCCGGCGGTCCACCCACCGTCGGCAGCCAACAGCGTCCCCGTGCAGAAAGAAGCCTGCTCAGAGCTCAGCCACACAACAGCCTCACCAATTTCTTCCGGCGTACCAAGACGCTTCATTGCCTGCAGCTCGGCAAGCCCGGACAGCTGCTCGGGCGAGGTGCTGTTTTCCAGCAGTGGTGTCAGCACGTTACCGGGGCAGACGGCGTTAATGCGAATATTCTGGGTAGCGTACTCAACCGCTGCGGTGCGTGTAAGCCCGGCAACGGCGAACTTGCTGGCCACGTAGAATGAGGCGCCGGGATAGACCCTCGCACTAAGCGCAGACGCCATATTGATGATACCGCCGCTTTGCTGCCGCGACATGATCTTCAGCTCCGCCCGCATGCACAGCCAAACGCCCTTCAGATTCACCGACATGAGCCGGTCGTAATCGGCCTCTTCGGTCTCGGCAACCGGACGTATGGGCGCCGAAATACCCGCGTTGTTGACGGCGATATCCAAACGCCCCCACTCGCTCTCAATCTTTTCCAGCGCCGACTCCACGCTGTCGGCGTTACTGACATCCCCCACAATGCAGAGCGGCTCCACGCCGCGCTCAGTCAGGGCTGCCCGGCAGGCCTCCAGAGAGGTTGCCGCAATATCCATGATCGCGATCTGCGTTGCCCCCGCATCCGCGAATGCCGTAGCGCAGGCCAATCCGATGCCGGCACCGGCGCCTGTAATAAATACCGTCTTGTCCTCGCAGACAACGTTTTTCATACAGCGTCTCCCAGAATTATGTCAGCAGCTATATACCCGGCGGCGATTGCCGGCGCGTTCGTGTTTCCCGATACCGGCGATGGCATGACCGAACAGTCGACGATGCGCAGCCCCTGTACGCCGCGTACGCGAAGCTTTTCATCCACTACAGCGGCCTCATCCAGACCCATTCGGCAGGTGCCTGTGGCGTGCAAGCCACAGGTAGCGAGGCTATGAAATGCCCGCAAGAGCTCAGCGTCTGTACGCACTGAATCCCCCGGCGAGACCTCCCGCGTGATTATCGAGCTGAGCGCAGGCTGCGCCGCATACTCACGCATATAGCGAAGCGCCGCCACGGCCATCGACCGATCACGCTCAGTTGCCAGCCAGTTAGGCCTGATCACTGCCGCCGCACTGGGGTCTTGGGATGTAATTCTGATCTCGCCCTCGCTCTCCAGCTGCAGCAGCTGGCCATAAATAGTCAGCCCGGGGCGGCGATCGATCTGCGAGAGCGGCACAGGGTGATGGTCGTCACTCATGGCAAAGGTGAATCCTCCCAGGTAGAGCTGTAGATCGGGATCACCCGGGCCCTCGCCAACGCGGGCAAACGCACCTACCTCAAAGGGACCGGTCGCAAGCGCACCGCGCCGCCGCAGTGCATAATTCGCGACGCTGGCGGCAAGACCAAGACCGTAGAAAGATCGATGATTGCCTCCGGAATCGCTCACCCGAAATGGCATGGAGATCGCCAGGTGCTCGCGCAGGCGACTGCCAACGTCGGGGCTCACGCAAACCGGCGTGATACCCGCCTCACGCAGCACAGACTCCGGGCCAATGCCGGAGAGCTGCAGCAGACGCGGGCTTTCCAAAGCACCTGCGCTGAGAATCACTTCCCTGCTCGCGCGCACGGTTTGTCGCTGACCGTCACGCAGGATATCCACGCCACAAGCCCTGTCACCGTCGAACAAAACGCGCAGGGCGCGCGCTTGCGTCCAGACGGTCAGATCGCCGGCCGAGCGGCCATGGCTTACATAAGCATCGGCCGCGCTGACCCGCTGCCCCCGGCGAATATTGTGGCTGTAATAGCCGACCCGCGGCGCCGGCGAATCGTTCAGATCCTCACAGGACGTCAGCCCCATTTCCTCGCCGGCGCGAATCATGCGCTGCGTCATGGGGTAACGGTAGCTACCGCTGGATATGGTGACCGGACCACCACTGCCACGCAGCTCCGTCGCACCAAGTTCGTGATTTTCTATGGCCCGATACGCCTCGAGCATGCGCTGCCAGCCCCAGCCCGGGCCAGCGACCGCTTCCCAGCGCGCATAGTCAGACGGATGGCCCCGGGACCAGATCATGCCATTGATAGCGGATGATCCACCCAGCCCTTTGCCGCGCAACCACACCTCATCGGTGCGGCCGGTTTCGGCGTTTCCGGGCACCTGGTACTGCCAGGTGTACTCGGGTTTGAGCACCAGTCTGGCAATGCCTTTGGGCACCCGCACAGAGAGGCCCCGGTTGTCGCCTCCCGCTTCCAACAATAAGACACGGGCGCCGCTTTCCGCGCCCAGTCGCCCAGCCAACGCGGAACCACTGGACCCAGCGCCTACAACGATATAATCGAACACTTCCGCTTCATTCAATGTGCAGCAATCCTGTCATATTGTTATTGCATCAACGCAGGCGGGGATTGGCCTGTCTTCCTGCAATTTCGAGCATACTGACAGGCCTCAAAAAGTCAAACATGTTTGATTTTATTCAGTGGAGTGCGCTATAAAGTGGAGACCGCTTCCCATAAAAATACCAGGAACAACGCTATGCAGAATCCGTCAGACGCCGCGACCGATGTCCGCGGCATTCACTCGACACTCAACCAGTATGCCTACGCAATAGATACGCGGGACTGGCCGGCACTGAAACAACTGTTCGACGAAAACAGCGTCACGCTCTACCACGGCCTGGGCGAATTTCACGGACCTGATGCCGTTGTCGACTTCGTCCGCAGGGTCATCGTCCAGTGCGGGGCAACCCAGCATCTGATTGGTACGGTCGACGTCGATGGCGCAAAGGGGACTGCGCGCAGCTACCTGCAGGCCATTCATATCGGCATTGGCGCGCACGAAGGCCAGCGCTACACCGTGTGGGGCGAATACCGCGATACGCTGGAGAAGCGCGGCGATCGCTGGGTGTTCCTGCGCAGGGAACTGCACACCCTGCACAGCGAAGGTGACATTGGCCTGGCACTGGAAGACTGAGCATAGCCTTTTAAGAAGGAGCACTGCTTTCAACGTCAATTCATCCAGCAAACCCGAAACAGCCAGTCACCGTCAGGTGGCTGAGGCAGGATCCAAGCATGAGCAAACAAGACAGTAACAGGACATCCGGCGTCCGGCGGCGCGAACTACTGGGACTGGGCGTCGGCGCTACCGCGCTGGCCCTCACACCAGGAAGCGGGCACGCAGCACCCGAAAACGCCCTGCCCGAGACCTGGGATCGAGAGGTCGACGTGATCTGCGTCGGCAGCGGCGCCGCCGCCTGTAGCGCAGCGATTGCTGCAGCAAATGCCGGGGCAAGCGTGGTCGTACTGGAAAAGCTCCCCATTCCCGGCGGCACGACGGGAAAATCCGGCGGCGTCACCTGGATTCCAAACCACCGCTTCCTGCGCGCACGCGGCATCGAAGACGGGAGGGAGGATTGCCTGCGTTACCTTGCACGGTATGCTTATCCGGGCAAGTACACGCCGGACAGCGACACCCTCGGCTTGTCTCCGCTGGAGTTCGAACTGCTGGCGGCGTTCTATGACAACGGTGCCAGCACCATCGACTTTCTCGAGGAGGTCGGCGCGGCGTCCTTCCGCGAGTTCAAGATGTGGCACGTCGACAAATACGCACCCGACTATGCAGACCACCTGCCAGAGAACAAGGTGCCGCGCGGACGCGCACTGGAGCCCGCCGCGGGCGCCGGCTCCAGCGAGGGCGGTGGCTCCCTGGCCGCTCAGCTGGCGGCCTGGTTGCGGGCGAATGACGTCCCCATACTTACCGGTCACCGCGTAAGCAAGCTGCACATACGCGATGGCCGCGTCATCGGGGCAGCGGTTGAACACGCCGGCCGCACACTGCACATGCGCGCCCGACGCGGGGTGGTTTTCGGCACAGGCGGCTTTGCCCACAACGTAGCGCTGAGCGAGACGCATCAGACCTTTCTGTATGGCTCCTGCGCCATGCCCGGCTCCACCGGTGACTTCGTTGGAATCGGCAGCAGTGCCGGGGCCATGATGGGTGCGCTGCACACAGCCTGGCGTACCCAGGTTGTGGTCGAGGAAGCGCTGGCCAACCGCTCCGTCGCACTGGGTGCGTTTGTCCTGCCCGGCGATTCAATGCTGGTGGTGAATAAATACGGACAGCGCGTGACCAACGAAAAGCGCAACTACAACGATCGTACCCGCAGCCACTTCAGCTACGATCCCACGCGGGAGGAGTACCCGAACCAGCTGCAGTTCATGATATTCGACCAGCGCAGCCTGTATGCCTTTGCCGGCGCCTATCCTTTCCCCGCAAATGTGCAAGAGTCTCCCGCGCTGATCAGCTCAGACAGCCTGGAGGGCCTGACGGAGCAGATACAGGCCCGCCTTGCCCAACACGCCCAGCGACTCGCGCATGTGCAGCTATCCGATGGATTCTCAGGCGCATTGGCCGGCAGTATCGACCGCTTCAACGCCTATGCCATTGTCGGCGTGGACGAGGAGTACCAGCGCGGGCACCACGAGTATGACCGTGACTGGCACGGTCTGTTCTCGCCGCGCAACCCCAACACCACCTATGCGGAGAATCCGTACCCGAACCCGACCATGCACCCGCTGGCAGCGTCTGGCCCTTATCACGCCTTTATCCTCGGTGCCGGCGCCCTCGACACCAACGGCGGCCCGCTGATCAATGCCAACGCGCAGGTACTGGGGGCGGACGGATCGCCGATTCCAGGGCTCTATGGGGCGGGCAACTGTGTCGCCAGCCCCACCCGGCAGGCCTATACTGGCGCGGGCGGCACGATCGGGCTGGCCCTAACCTTTGGCAATATTGCTGGCAGACACGTGGTGGGCAGGGCATGAGGCGCCTGGCAACGGTGCTGCTGATCTTCGCGTCAGCGGCAGGGAGCGCCGCAGAGGGCGACTTTTCCAACACGGTAATACCACTGCTCGAAAGTCGCTGCGCGTCCTGTCACCTGATGGGAAGCGAGCCGGGGAATCTCGCGCTACATCGTGCTGCCGCGCATGCGTCGCTGGTGGGCCGTCAGGCCACTGGAGCCGATATGCTGCTGGTCAGACCTGCCGAGCCAGAGGCAAGCTACCTCCTGCACAAGCTCCGCGGGACGCACCTGGAGGTGGGCGGTTCCGGCGCTCGCATGCCCTTCGGTGCAGCCAGCCTGAACGAAAGCGATATCAAAAAAATCGAGACATGGATTGCGAACGGCGCAGGCAGGGACTGATTCTCCGCCATTACCGCCGGAGCCATCAGTCCACTGCGACTTCAACCGTGCCCTCAATGACCCGGACCTCATAGGTTCTGAGTGCCTGCGAGGTCAGCGCACCCTTGGTGGAGCCATCGCGCAGGTCAAAGCGCGCACCGTGCAATGGGCAGGAAATAAAGCAGTTTCGAATACGACCGCCTTCAAGTGGCGACGCCTGGTGCGTGCACAGATTCTGCACGGCATAGAGCTCACCGCCCGCATTGCAGACAAGAACCTGATGACCCGCAACATCTACCGCGCGCGAGCTGTTTTTCTCAAGATCCGTGACTGCAAACACGGCGTGGAACTGGGCCATCCGACAATTCTCCTGCACTGATTTTATTGGACTGGACTTGTGCCAGTACGCGCCTGATTCTAACAAACAGGCAAGAAAAAACCATCAGCATCGCTTTTAATGCAGGCCGATATCGCGCAGGATAGCTACTCGTAGCGCTTGCAACCCACACACATAAAAGAGGCCATCGGCATGCAGAAAAACAACCGGCAATTCATTCTTCGGCAGCGCCCGGAAGGTATCCCGACCACCGACGACGTGGTTTTGGAGGAATCGCCCATGCCGGAACCGGGCGAGGGTGAAATCCTGGTCAGGAACCACTATTTCTCACTGGATCCGGCAATCCGTGGCTGGATGGACGACACACCCAGCTACCTGCCGCCTATCGCCCTTGGCGATCCGGTACGCAGCACAACACTCGGCACCGTGGTAGCGAGCAGACACCCATCCTTTGCGGAAGGTGACCACGTGACAGGCCTGATGGGCTGGAGCGAATACAGCTGCGCACCCGGCGATTACGCCGGCAAGATTCCCGTGCAGTCAGAGTTCCCGCCACACTATTTCCTCAATATTCTGGGCGCCGTCGGCATGACGGCTTATTTCGGTATTCTTGACGCCGCCGATCCGGCACCGGGTAAAACCCTGCTGATGAGCGCCGCGGCGGGTGCCGTTGGCTCGGTCGGCGGGCAGATTGCCAAGAGCAGGGGCTGCCGCGTGGTCGGCCTGGCGGGCAGCGATGAAAAATGCGCGTGGATCTGCTCGGAGCTGGGCTTCGATACCGCAATCAACTACCGCACCTGCGGGCCATTGACACAGGCCATTGCCGACGCCTGCCCCGAAGGGGTGGATATCTTCTTCGACAACGTTGGCGGAGAGACACTTGATGCTGCGCTGCTCAACCTGAACTCAGGAGCGAGAATCGTTTTCTGCGGGAGTATCTCGACCTACAACAGCCCTAACCCGGTCCCGGGCCCCTACAACTGGTGGCAGGTTCTGGCACGTAGCGTAACCATTCAGGGCTTTCTGGTGAGCAACTATGTCGAGCGATTCCCGGAGGGCATCGAGGGTATGTCGGCGCTGCTGCGCAGTGGTGAGGTGAAATTTCGTGAGGACATCGTCGACGGATTCGAGAACACGCTAAGTGCGTTTCACAAGCTGTTCGACGGGTCCAACCAGGGCAAGCTAATACTGCGGTTGGACCACGAACTCGACTAGGGAAGAATACGCCAGATGAGCCCCGCTACAGCGTGGGCTCAGTGCGGCTTCCCTCGTCACTGAGGAAGTACTCCACCCAGCGATGGAAATACTGGTTGCCGCGCTCATTGCGACCAAACATCAGCACCTTGTCTGGATCGGCCTCAAGACCGCGCTGAACCTGCAGGCCCAACTGATAATCTTCTTTATCAACCACAGCCTGCAGAAAATCGACCATCGCCTCGTTCTCTGCTGCCTCTGCCTCGTCCTTCGGGGCCTGCGGCTTGAGAAAATACAGGATGGTGGTGTTCTCCCCCGGCGTAGGACCTGGAATCAGCTGGGCGACCTGGGTTATCTCCGGGGCCACAAATATCGAGATATTAGGGAAAAACAGACGGATGAAATCATAGCCGTCATTTTCATGCTGCCAAAGGTCCTCATGCGGAACGTCTTTCAGCTTATCGATACTACGCTGGGGGAAACCAATACGTATGTGGGGCCCATGGGCCTCAAAGTCCATGATGTTCGAGTAGGTGCGCGGGTTAATCGTTTCGGGGTGCGCCGCAGCAAAATGGTAGCCTTCGAGATAGCCATCGTAAGCCACTTTCCAGTTGGCGCCGTAGACCTCACGCTTGCCGCAGAAGTGCCAGTTTTCAAAACCTTTCTTTTCCACGTCGTCGATCATACCCGCAAGAAAACCTTCGAAATCCGGTGTATCCCCCGGCGTCAGCGCGGCGAATATCAACCCACCCCGCTCGTAGGAAGCCAGCACGGTCAGGCCCAGCTCTTCCCGCTCCACCTTGCCGAATTTCATCGGCTCCGCAACGCCGCGCAGACGTCCATCAATGCCGTAAGACCAACTATGATAAGGACAGGTAAACAGACGGCTCTGCCCGCAGGGCTCCGACGTCAGCGTCATGCCGCGATGGCTGCAGACGTTGAGCATGACCTTTGCGGAACCATCCTGCTGCCGCGTCACCAACAGCGGCACCCCCATTAGCGACAGGGTCTTGAAACAGCCCGGCTCGGGAATCTCCACGGACAGCCCCACCATCATAGGAAGGCGCTTGAAGATTTTATCCATCTCTGCCTTCCAGACAGCCGGATCGGTATAGCTTGATGCCTTGACCTGCATAACATCATCGGCGAGATCGGTGCTGTCGCTATCGACATAATCGATCATCCGCTTCACGGCATCGTTGTACTGGCTATGAAATTCCATCGTGCTCTCCTTATAAGTCTCCCGCCCGAGCGTGGCCCGTCAGTGCCCCGACGTGTCTACCGGGCCGACGGATGACACTTCGTATTGGCGCGCGTCCATGCCGAGCATGTTCAGCGTGGCTATCTTCTCAAGAAAGCCAGCAATGTGCGGGCTGGCAAGGTGGGCGTTGAGTGTTTCCAGCGATGACCACTGCTCTGATATCCATACGACCCCGGGCTCATCAATGTCGGTTGCCATTGCGTAAAGCTCGCAGCCTTCCTCTGCACGGGTCTGGTGAATCAGTGGCTTCGCCGCTTCCATGAATGCCGGTATGTCGGCCGGGGTGAACTCGAGTTTGGCTATGATCGCGAGCATCGTGCGTTCCTCATCAGATATCATTATGCAAGGTTTCGGGGGTAAAGATCTGTAAGCAAAAGGCCTGGCGGCGCCTGCAGACGCCGCTAGGCCGCGCGTGCTGCTGCCTGGGAAAGACCATCAAACATCAGCTCATAAGCGCCGAGCAGAAACTGTCGCGCCTCTTCCTCACGACCGGGCTCGGCTTCGAACTCGCCCAGGTATTCAATTCTGGAATGTGCGTCACTCAATGGCGTAATCACACCCGACGCACTGTACTTGAGCAGCCCCACCGGTCGATCGCCGACAATGGACAGTTTCCAGGACAGGGAGTCGTGATCCAGATGATCGAGCTGCTCGCTGACTGGCGCAGGCATACCCTCGTTGAAAATATGGCGGATCATGCCGACACCACTGCCTTCCAGCTCAACCCGCTGTATGTTGACGGCGGTGCCTTCTGGCCACCAGGCTTGTATATTGCCGAAATCCTCAACAAGGCGCCAAAGCATCTCCGGGCCGGCTGAAATTTCTCGTGAGGCGTTGACTGTGTGCTTCATGTAACGACCTGCTGCTTGCTGATTTATAGGTTTTATAGCGTTCGATGACTCGCTGTGGATAAAACGAGATTAATTCCGCACCACATAAAAGTCAAACCTGTTTGCTTTTTTCATGGCGGACTATTACTCTCAACAACTGTAAAAATAAAGTAATAGCAAATCCACACCCAGGAGAGATGCCGGTGCCGGAATCCCGCAACCTTCAGCTCGTCTTGAGCCAGCGCCCCCGGGGCGTGCCCACTGCAGATGATATCCAGCTACGCTCGGGCACAATTCGTCCAGCCAACGACGGCGAAGTCGTTATCAAAAACCAGTATCTTTCCCTTGATCCCGCGCAGCGTGACTGGATGAATGATGCCGTCAGTTATCTGCCCCCCATCGGTATTGGCGAACCCATACGCAGCACGACGCTGGGCGTGGTTATCGAGAGCAGACACGCCGGGTTTCGTGTCGGCGACAGCGTTCTCGGTCTGGCCGCCAACGCCTGGGAGGAGTACAGCACAACCCACGGTGACGCGCTGACCCGCGCAGAGCCCGCGGGCGATTATCCGCTGCACTACCACCTGAGCATTTTCAGCGGGGCCATGGGCCTAACGCCCTACTTTGGCATGCTGGAACTGGGCCAGCCGCAGCCTGGCGAGACCGTTCTTATCAGCGCGGCGGCGGGTGCCGTCGGCTCCATCGCCGGACAGATTGCACGCATCCACGGTTGTCGCGTGGTCGGCATTGCTGGCAGCGACGCCAAATGTGAGCGCCTGACCGGCGAAATGGGCTTTGATGCCGCCATTAACTACAAGACAACGGACGACCTCGCCGCGGCCATCGCCGCCACATGCCCCGAGCGCGTGAACATCTACTTCGATAACGTGGGTGGCGCCGTACTGGACGCCGCTCTGCTGAACCTCGCGGACCACGCACGGGTGGTCTTCTGCGGCGCCATTTCTACCTACAATGCAACGGAGCCCGTTCCCGGCCCCTATAATTACTGGCAGGTTCTCGCCCGCAGCGCCACGGTAAAGGGACTGCTGACAACCAACTACGTTGACCGATTCGATGCCGCCATCGAAGATATCCGTCGCTGGCTGGATGAGGGGCAGCTGCATTTTCGCGAGGATATTGTCGATGGCCTGGAAAATACGGTAGACGCTTACTCCCGCCTGTTCAGCGGCAGGAATGAAGGCAAGCTCCTGGTGCGACTGAAAGCAAACCAGGACGAAGAATGACGGGATCAACAACGAGAAACGATAACGGAGTCACTATGAGCGAGCAGCTGTCGGGTAAGGTAGCGCTGGTTACGGGGGGTACGAGCGGCATCGGTGAGGCGGCAGTCCAAGGACTGGTCAACGCGGGCGCCCGGGTGGTTTTTACAGGCAACAACCAAGAGGCAGGCAATCGCATTTCAGCGGCGAACGGTGCCATTTTCGTCAGGCACCAGGTGCAGGACGCGGCCGGCTGGGAGCAGGTAAAGGCCACCATCATGCAGAATTATGGACGCCTGGATATCGCCTTCGCCAACGCGGGCACCAACGCCGGCGACAGCGACATCGAAACGGTGCCACTCGAGGCGTGGCAGCGCATCATCGACATCAACCTGACAGGCAGCATGCTGACCTGCAAGGCAGCTATCGCCCTGATGAAAGATAATCCAGACAATGCCGGCGGCTCCATCGTGGTCAACAGTTCAATCAACGGCCTGCTGGCGCTGGCCGACGACGTGACCTACTCCACAACCAAGGGAGCACTGCGTCTGCTGGCAAAGTCCGTGGCCGTGTACTGCGCACGAGCGAAGAACGGCATACGCTGCAATACGATACATCCGGGTGTCGTGGAGACCGCTTTGATCAGCAAGGCCATCAACGATGCGCCTGATCCGGCGGCGGCCCGGCGAATGCTGGAGGGTGTATCGCCATCAGGACGTATGGCCCAGTGCGATGAGATCGTATCGCTGCTGCTATATCTTGCCTCGGATGCTTCGCGCTACGTCAACGGCTCGGAGATGGTCATTGACGGCGGCGCCACGGCGGGCCTGCCGGGGGTCTGAGCCCTTGAAAAGTTAGCTGCGCGAGAGCAACTGCAGCGGAGCGGCGGCGTCTGACGGACACCGCCTTTTTTTCATTCGCCGTGCAGAACACGAAACGTGCGCCGGGAGAACACCCAGACGCCATTCTCTTTTACACATTCGTCATCGTATTCACCGCAGGGGCGAATTTCCTTGCCGTCCTGCATGACGGCCACTTCCACCGTATAACTGCGCATGGTCGCCCGGTCGCCGCTGAACGTGATGGGGCCAGGCTGCGCCATCATGTTGACGAAGGGAAACAGCTTCATGGCTTCTTCCCAGGCAGCAACGATTGCGGCGCGGCCCTGAATATCGTCGATATTCAGATGCGGCAGTTGCCATATCGCCTCAGCCGCCCAGGTTTTGCCCCAGGCCTCACCGTCGCGCTGGTTGACGGCATCGCAGTAGCTCTCGAGAAGTTCGCGAATACGTAGTCTGTCCAGCAGCTGTTCATCCATCGCCATTGTCTTGCTCCTTATCGGTTTATGCTGAAGGGTGGCATCGGTAACACTTACATTCACACGCTAAAAACACCAGCATGCTTGTTTTTAATCCTACCAGTTGCTACTTTCCAGGCATAATAATTTTATCTCCGATGCCGCAGCATTGCCGACATCGGCCGGCCAGGGGGTCCACCCATGCGCACACCTGCCGCAGCAGCGTATTGACCATCATATGAACAAGGACAGACAACCATGATCAGAGGTGTCCACCACGTCGCCATTTCCACACCCAACCTCGACAGACTGCTGGGTTTCTACAGAGATTTACTCGGCTTCACGGAGGTCATGAGCGTCGCCTGGCCCGAGGGAAGTGACGATATCGACGAGATTCTGGGGCTTGATAAGAGCAGCGCGAGACAGGTCATGCTGCGTGCGGACAACCTATGCCTGGAGCTGTTCGAATTTTCTCGGCCCACACCCGGACCAATGGCCGCAGACAGGCCGGTTAGCGACCACGGGCATACCCACATATGCTTTGACGTGAGCGATATCGACAGTGTGTATGAACGCCTGCTGGCAGCCGGCATCCGCTTCCACTGTGCGCCCAAGGACTTCGGGGACATCAAGGCCACCTACGGACGTGACCCGGATGGCAATGTGTTTGAGCTACAGGAACTGATGCGCGCGGACGATCCCGCGCAAGTGATTCAGACCACCTGATCCTCAGCGGGGAGTTCACCACCCCGCTGAGAAGGGCGTGCTTACTGGCTTATCATGCCGCCGTCCACGACCAGCTCGGTGCCGGTCACGTACTTGGACTCGTCACAGGCAAGATAAAGCACGGCATTGGCGATGTCCGCCGGCTCGCCCATATACCCCATGGGGATGGTCTGCTGCAGGATTTCGTATTGCTCCGGATTGTCCCGCAGCGCCACACCCTGCATGTTGGTATTGATTACGCCGGGGTGAACCGTATTGCAACGAATACCTTCCCGTGCGCACTCCATGGCCACCGTCTTGGAGAACAGGCGAACCCCGCCCTTGCTGGCGGCATACACGGATACACCGGGAACACCGACAATGCCTGCGACAGAGGACATGTTGACGATTGAGCCTGAGCCCTGCTCGCGCATTTGTACCAGGGCCGCCTGAGTACCTAAAAATACGCTGGTCATGTTGACGTCCATCTGGCGGGTGTAGTCCGCCAGCGTAAACTGCTCAACCGGCTTCAGAACGGCAATCCCGGCGTTATTGACGATCACGTCAAGCCGCCCAAACTGTTCCTTGATACGCGCAATGGTGTCGGTCCACTCCGATTCCGAGGTAACGTCCTGCCGCCACGATGCAACGCTTGCACCGAGCGCGGTCATCTCCTCGGCGCAGGCGCTCAAACCCGCCTCATCAATGTCCGTAAGAACCAGCGTGGCGCCTTCTTCCGCAAATCGACGGGCCGTTGCATGACCCAGCCCGGGATTCGACGCCGCCCCGGTAATCAGGCATATCTTGTCTGTCAGTCTCGCCATCTTTTTATTTCCTCTGCTTTGCTGAATTTACAGGATCAGCCGGCGCCGGCGGCCTCGGCTATTTCCTGTGCACTGGGATTGCGACGAAGGCACAGCCCGCCATTGACCTGCAGGTTCTCGCCGGTCATGAAGCACCCATCGGAAGCGACAAACACGGCAGCGGCAGCGATGTCCTCGCTGGTGCCAATACGCCCGAGGGGATAGCACTGACGGAAGGCCTCGACGAGACCTTCCGACTGCATGGCCTGGGCAGTCATCGGGGAGTCAGTAAGACCGGGAGAGAGAATATTCGCGCGGATACCGAACTGCCCGAACTCGTTGGCGACCGTACGGATAACGTGATCGATACCCGCCTTGGTGCCCATATAGGCGGCATGATTCTCAAGCATGATCTTTGCCGTTGCCGAGGAGATCTGAATGATCGATCCGCCCGTGGGCTGCATGATCTGCACCAACTTCTGCAGCCAGTAAAAGGGGCCCTTGAACTGAAGATCGACAATGTAATCAAGATCCTCGTCTGTTGTTTCAACC
>Ga0102925_1000738_pt1 | contig 17662 bp, 20 predicted proteins | sample SalPonR1_A_D1_MG_FD_78216 | JGI IMG/M metagenome (GOLD analysis project Ga0102925, IMG submission 78216) | Salt pond soil microbial communities from South San Francisco under conditions of wetland restoration - Salt Pond MetaG R1_A_D1_MG | ecosystem: Environmental > Aquatic > Marine > Intertidal...
CCACTCGGTTTCGATCACCCGACGGATCGGGCGCAGTCGAACCAGGCCGTAGATCCCGAGCGGATAGATCGGGTGAACGTACCGTACCGTCAGCATGTGCTGGAGGGGCAACCGCTGGAGGTACAGGGTGACGAACAGCGCGAGGTAGACGACGACGAACGCGTCCGTCGCTCGCGCCGGATCGACGGCGAGCATCGCCGACCGATCCTCGCCGCCCCGTAACGACCGCACGACCATCACAGGGAGGGCAAGGAACGCGCCGAAGGGCGGCGTCGACTCGAGGGCGCTGAGGTTGATCGCGGCGTCGTGGTCGGCGGGTAATCGATCGACGTACCCGCTCCGGAGGAAGGTATTTCCGAGGCGTTCGGCGTCCCACCAGCCGGAGAGTGATCGATCGAATTGATCCAGGAGAAATCCGACCCGGTCCCCGGCCGCGGCGACGAATCCGGATGCGAAGCCGGCGAATCCGGTGAAGATGCCGACCACCCAACCCACGATAGACGGATTGCTACCGGACGAACCTTCGCCAGCGTCACCACCGGTTGGCTGGTTGCCCTCGACCCCACCAGGAGCACCACTCCCGGCCCCTCCGGCGGCTCCATTCTCCGTTCCGCCACCGTCGGCACCAACTGTTCCGCCACCGTCGGGCGCTGTCACGTCGAAGGTGCCCCCATACCCGTCGAGCAATCGCGGTGGCCGGAGGAGTTCGCCGGCGATCCCGTAGTTCGTCACCAACATCGGGAGCAGGGAGAGGACGAACGTACCTCCAATCACGGCAAGGTGTTTCGGGCGGTTCGTCGCCGCCGTCGGCAGATCGACGATCACCAGCGCGACGAGCAGGACCAGTCCCTCGGCCGAGTGGACCCAGGCCGTCAGTCCGACGCTGGCGTAGGCGACGGCACGGAACCAGAGCGCCCGGCGGTCGTCGTCGGTCGCACGCGTCCGATAGAAGGCGTACACGGCGAGGACGGCCAGCATCGCGGTGACGCCGTGGCGCTTGGGCACCGACGCCCAGAACCCGACCGGCGAGGCAACGCCGGCGAGGACGCCAGCAGCGAGCCCGACCCGCCGACCGTACAGGTCTCGCGCCAGCCGATAGACCAGGACGGCGATCAGCGCGGCGGCGGTGATCGACACGACCTGCAGGGCGATCAGTGGGAGCCAGTTCGGGTCGAGAGGGTTCGCGAGCGCCACGTTGACGACGAAGAACCCACCGGCGATCCCCGCGCCGGCGATCCGACCGAGTCGGTTCCGGTCGAGTAGCGTGCCGACGGTCACGATCCAGGCGAGCAACGTGAGCGCGTACCCGCCGACGAGGAGGATCCGGAGGTCCACGAGCACGACGGCGACCCTGAGGAGGTACAGGATCGGAAGTGCGGCGGCGACCATTCCGTAGTTCCGGCCGTACACGCGACCGCCGTGGGCGTACGTGCCGGGCATGACGCCGGAGTCGGGACCGTACGGGAACGCCTGGAGATGGAGGTGTCCCTCCGCGACCGCCACCAGTGTGTTGGCGATGGCGTAGTTGTCCGAGGAGAAAAAACCGAGCCGCCAGTACAGGCCGACGAACAGGATCGTCCCCAGGAACAGCGCGAGACCGACGCCATCGCCGTACACGGCCCGTCGAGCGATCGTCCCGAGTTCGTCGAGTTCGTATTCTTTCCGGTAGAACGGTTCGGGGTCCTCGCTCATTCGATCACCTCGGCGGCATCGGCGCTCATTCGATCACCTCGATGCGAACCGGTGCCTCGTAGATCACGCGGGTCCGATTCGACTGGAGACGGATCGAGATCGTGCCGTCGTAGGACTCCCCGGTGACGATCCGCGGGCCGAGTTCTACCGGTCGGACGGCGAGGTGCAACCGCTCGCCGTCCGCGTCGTGGAGGCGGACGGTCCGTCCCTCGACGTAGTCTAGTGCCGGGATCTCGATCACGTACTCGAGGTGCGGGTTCCCGGTCACCCTGCCGACGCGAACGACGGCGTCCGGGGCGGTCATGTGGTAGGTACCGGCGCCAAAATCGCCGCGTTCGAGCACGACCACCTCGGGGACCGATTCGACGCTCACCTCGGCGGTCCCGGTGCCAGCCCCGGCGTCCGGCGCGTGTGCGGCCCGCGTGAAGTCCACGCCGCCGACGAGCGGGCCGGAAAGAACCGCGGTCACCGCCACCAGGGCGACCGTCCCGACGACCGCCGCCCGTTCCACGTCCATTGGTGACCGATACTGAAGCCCGTGCCATAAGTCGTATGGCGGACGACGCTGGGGCGGTCGATCGTCGCCCGGCCGCAGACGAGATCTGGGGGCGGAGGGTCTTTGAGGCGGGCCGCCGTCGTTCGAATCATGTCGTCACGCTGGGCCGACCTGTTCGAGCGCGCCGGGGCGTACGAGACGGACGTCGAGGCGATCAGGGAGCGACTGGAGGAGGTGCGCGCGGATGACTGAGGCCAGTCCCGCGCGAGTAGTCGCCGATGCGGACGTGCTCGCCGCGGACCTCCTGGTCGGCGGCGGGGCCAGGGAAGCACTGGATCACGTTCGGCGACACTCGTGGGTCGAACTGGTCGCGAGCGATCACCTGCTCGACGACGCCGAAGCCGTGATCGCGGGACTGGCCGACGCCGACCTCGCGGCCGACTGGCGCGAGCGAATCGAGGACGAGCGGGTGGCCGTGGACCACCCGGCGGGCGACCACCCGGCCCTGGCGTCGGCCTACCGGGGTGGAGCGGCCCATCTCCTCACGTTCGACGAGGGGTTGCGATCGACCGCGACGAACCTCACCATCCAGCCGCGTGTGAACCTCTCGATTCGAACGCCGGACGCCTTTGCCGGCCTGTTCGACCCCGCGAGCCTCTACGAGGCCGTCGAGGGCGGCGAGTATCCCGGGCCGGATCGGGATCCGCGAGCGTAGCCCCGTCGCCGATTCCGATCAGTCTCGTCGTTCCGACAGCCACGTCGCGAACCGCTCCAGCGCCCGGCCACGGTGACTGATGGCGTTCTTCTCCGCCGTTCCCATCTCGGCGAGGGTCATCCCGTCGTGCTCGAAGATCGGATCGAACCCGAACCCGCCTTCGCCTCGCGGTGCGACGATTTGGCCGTCGACTCGGCCGGCAAACGTCTCGACCCGGACGCCGTCGGAACCAGGGTCGTCCGCGCCCGTCGCCGTCCCCGTCTCCTCGCCAGCCTCGGCGTAGGCCAGCACCGTCCGGAACGACGCCCGGCGGTCGTCCTCGGGTTCGGTCATCCGCCAGACGCGCTCGACGCCGACCGTGTCTTCGACGAAGGCGGAATACGGGCCGGGAAACCCGTCGAACGCCTCGATGAAGAGTCCCGCGTCGCCAACGAGGACCGGGTCCTCGCCGCCCAGCGCCCGGAACGCCTCGCGGGCGCCATGGGCCGCCACGTCCCGCAGGTCGTCGGCCTGGATCTCCGTGTAGTCGTAGTCGACCTGCTCGACCGGTTCGTCCAGATATTCGCGGGCCTCCCGCACCTTGCCCTCGTTGCCCGTCACGAAGCGGATCGTCATGTGCGAGGGCGGGCCACGAGCGCTAAAAGAGCCGTCGGTACGTCGCCAGCGTCGTCAGTCGACGATGACCTCGACCGGTCCCTCGTCTTCGTCTTCGTCCTCGAAGGCTTCCTCGCCACTGGCTTGCTCCCGCCAGACCAAGACGCCCGCGACGGCCAGCACGATCCACGACCGCCAGTTCGCCAGGTTCAGCGTGTAACCGATCCCGAACGGTTTCTTCACGAGCATTCCCTTGCCCGGTTTCCAGTACGACGACATGAGTCGCCGCATGCTGGGTCGTTCGAAGTTGTACGGGATGCCGAAAATCTCTCCTGAGGCGGGTTTGTCAGCCATGGATCCTGATACTCGTGCGACGGGTAAATCCTTTTCTCCCGCCCGGAGTTTGCCGACCGTCAGGGAAGCACCAGCCAGATCCCGACGACCAGCAGGACGCCCCCGACCACCAGGAAGACGCCACCGCCGCGGCGCAACCGGCGTCGATCGACCGAATCCTCGACCACGACCCCGGCGTAGCGACGCTGGGAGAGCCCCACGGCGGCGACCGCGAGGCCGACGACCGCCACGCCCGCACCCAGCGTGACGCCGGCCCCCAGCACGTTCGCGCCGACTGCCCCTGCCAGGATCAGGAGCCCGCCGACGAGTCCCGCGAGGCCGGCCGCTCGCCGCAGCCACCGTAGACGTCGCTCGGCGGTGCGGTCGTCGCCGTCGCGGTCGGTCTCGTCGCCCCCTTCCGTCCCGATCACTGGTAGCGTCCCCGCCCTTCGATATCGCGCAACTGGTCGATCACGCGTTCCTCGCCCACCTCGCGATAGCCCGACTCGAAAGCCTCGCGCATCCGCTCGGGGTCGTCGGCCGTGCCGTCGAGGCTCTGGGAGAAGACGTGCAGGTCCATCGCGTGATCCTCGACGTGCCCGGTGTGATAGCCCAGGCCGAAGTCGATGAGATAGACGCGATCCGAATCAGTCACACCGTCGACCCGCACGTTCCGGGTCGTCGGATCGCCGTGGACGAACCCGGCGTCGTGGATCCGGGCGAGGTGGCGGCCGACGGTCCGAACCCGGTCCGCCGTCAGCGCGCCCCGGAGTTCCGAGGTCCCGACGCGTTCGAAGACGATGGTCGCGGTCTCCGGGTCGAGGTCGTAGACGACCGGCGTCGGCACGCCGGCGCGACGGGCGGTGCTGGTCAGTCTGGCTTCCAGGCGGGTCCGATCGGTCCGCAGGCGTTCGTCGAGCGTCGGGTGCCGATACGAGCGGGGCAGTCGGCGCTTGGTCACCCGGTCGTCGCCGATGGTGACGACCGCCTCGGCACCCTGGATCTCGGTCTCGTCCCGGACGGGTCGGGCGACCGATTCGCCGTCGCGCCAGGTCACGGGCACCTGGTCGGGCCTGAAATTCGAGTCGACGCGGGAGTCCGCGATGTCGAGGGTGTCGTCGGCTTCACACATCTTCGCGCCGAGCACGGCGATCATCCCGGCGTTGTCCCGGAGGAACCGGTCGTCCGGGACGAAGAACTCGGCGTCCCGGCCCTCGCACATATCGCCGAGCATCGCCTGCAGACGGTCGTTCTGGGCGACGCCGCCCCCGAGGACGAGTTCGTCGCTGCCGGTCAGCGAGAGCGCCCGTTCGGAAACCTCCGCGAGCATCGCGAAGACGGTCTCCTGGAGGGAATAGCAGACGTCCTCGACAGCCACGCCGTCGTCGTATTCCGCCTTGGCCGCGCTCATGATCCCGGAAAAGGAGAAGTCCATCCCCTTGACGACGTAGGGCAGGTCGACGTACTCGCCGTCCCTGGCGTGTTCCTCCACCTTCGGCCCGCCGGGATGGGACCACCCGACGTGGCGGGTGAACTTGTCGATGGCGTTGCCGACGCCCGTGTCCATCGTCTCGCCGAGGACGCGATAGCGCCCGTTCCGGTAGCCCAGGACGTGGGCGTTTGCGCCGCTGGCGTTCAGGCAGACGGGCGAGTCGAACCCCGAGAGATGCCTGGCGATTTCCAGGTGGGCGACCATGTGGTTGACGCCCACCAGGGGCACGTCGAGTCGCTGAGAGAGCGCCCGGGCGGCGGTCGCGACGGTCCGCAGGCACGGGCCGAGACCGGGGCCGCGGGAAAAGGCGACGCAGTCGATCGGCCCATCGGCCCGGTCGAGCGCACGTTCGACGACCCTCGGGATCGCCTCGTGCATGTGCTCGGCGGCCTCGCGCGGGTGAATGCCGCCGCTGTCTGGTTGGTAGGCGTCCGTCTCGATCAGCACGCGCTCGTCGTCGGTCGCGACCGACTCGGGGTCGATCGGCCCGTCGGTCTCGAAGACCGCAGCGCTCGCTGCCCAGGCCGTGCCCTCGATCCCGAGAACGCGCATTCAGCTACTTCCACTCGGTGTAGCCACAGCGGCCACAGTGCTTGCGATCGTCGTGTTCGGCAAGGAACGCGTCCTCGCAGCGCGGGCAGCGTTCGCGATCCAGTTCGCCGTCCTCGGTGTAGTATTCGTTGCGCGCCATCGGATCAGGCCTCCTCGGCTTCCTCGGGTGCCTCGCCGTCCTCGCCGGCGGCGATCTTGTTGCGCTCGAGCATGTACTCCTGCTCGACGTCCTTGGCGTGCTCGGCCGACTCGTAGACCTTCGCGTGGCCGATCGTCTTGCGCATGCCGAACTTCGTGTCGAGTTCGCGGACGACGACCTCGTTGGCGTCCTTGTTGAGTTTCGCCGCGAGGCTGTCGCGCACGGAGAGGCGGGACGGGGTCGCCTCGTCGTGAACGACCTCGAACTTCACGTCCGACCGGTGCAACATCGGGTTTTCCTCCTGGGAGATGATTTCGACGTCCATGAGTCCTCAGTTACCACCATATCCCCCGGAAAGCGCTAAAAGGGTTTCGAAGTGGGGAATTTCGATGCCGTCGCTCCGGGTGGTGGCCCCTTCGCGGTCCGTCGCTCCCGGACGTGCAACCCACGACTCTCCCTATCGATTCGACAGGCTCGGTTTCGCAGGAAAAATGAGTAGTTTCAAGGGAGGTGGGCTGGTACCGACGGAGAAGTCCGATGTCGATTGACACCGCAGACGGGACGGAAGAGGTGGAGCCGACGGCGTTCCTGGAGGACGCGAGGGAGCACTTGCTGGCCGCGCTCGAGGAGTCCGATCCCGAGGAGAAGGACTACCACGTTCGCTGTGCGCTGCAGGCCTGCCACGTCCCGGCCGAGGACTGACCGGGCCACGACGCTCTTCTGGGGCGCCGAACCGAACGACCCCTTCGTTTGTTATCCAGATTCTGGTACGCTAGTCGCCGCTTTCGACAGCGGATCGAACGACCGGCCGGGTTTCGGCCGTCCCCCCGAAGTCGGACGATACCGCGAACCGATCTCCAGTGGAAGGAGGGCCGAATCGCGGGGGTACGGCTATCCGGCGGACAACCGGCAATTTCGCCGCCGATCGAAAAGCGGTAAATCCCGGTAGCCTGGACATGGAAACAGGGTCGAAGCGACGTGTCGGACTTTCGTCGACGGGCGCAGCGAGCCCTCATGCTCTTCCCGGCGACCCTGGCCAGGTTCGGGGTCGTGGACCGCGAGAAGGGCGAGGAGGCGTTCGACCTCGCCGTCCCGATGATGGTCACTGGCGGGATGCGGACGTTGCTCCGGACGGCCGACTTCTTCATGGTCAGCCTGGCGCTGGGCGAGGCGGCCGTCGCCGCGCTGGAACTGGGCTTCCAGTACTACTTCGTCCCGTTCGGCCTCGCGCTGGCGGTCTCCAGCGGGACGATCAGCGTCGTCTCCCGATTCAAGGGGGCAGAGGAGCACGCCAGGGCCGACCTCGCGATCAAGCAGTCGCTGTGGATCGCGCTGGGGATCTCGCTCCCGATCACTGCGGCGACGTGGATCTACGCCGAACCGCTGATCGACGTCCTCACCAACGACCCGAAGGCGATCGAACTGGGGGCCGTCTACCTCCGGATCGTCATGCTATCGGTCGCGTTCCGGTTCTGGAGCATGATCGCCTCGCGCGCGCTGGCGGGCAGCGGTGACACCCGGACACCGATGTACGTCCGTCTCGTCACCCTGCCGACGAACGTCACGCTGAACGCCGTGCTCATCTTCGGACTGGGGCCGTTCCCGACACTCGGGATCGCCGGCGCGGCCTGGGGGACGGCCCTCTCGAACGTGCTGGCAGCCCTCATCTTCTTCGGGTTGCTCCTCTCGGGGCGCTTTTCCGTCCGCTTTCGGTTCGGCGGTCGGCAGTTCGCCCCGAGTATCGTCACCGAGATCGTGCGCGTCGGCCTGCCGCTGGCCGGCACCCGCCTCTCGCGGACCTTCGGCCGGTTTCCCTTCCTCTTTTTCCTGGGAATCCTCGGGACGCCGGTGCTGGCGGCCTACGCCATCGGCCGACGGATCATGCTCCTGGCCCTGATGCCCGCGTGGGGCTACTCGACGGCCTCCAGCACCCTCGTCGGCCAGAGCATCGGCGCCGGAGAAGACGAGAAGGCGACCGACTACGGGTGGCAGACCCTCCGCCTCGCCTTGGCGACGCAGTTGCTCATCGCGGCAGGCATCATCCTGCTGGCACGGCCGATCGTCCTCGCGTTCGACACCGAGTACGTCGGACTCACGGTCGAGTTCGTCCGGATCTTCGGTCTGGGCGTCGCCGGCTTCAGCATCTCCCGGACGATGCGGGGCGCACTCCGCGGGGCGGGCGACATGCGATGGCCGCTCTACGGCGGTCTCGTCGGGACCTATCTCGTCAGGCTCCCCCTGGGCGCGATCGCGGTCCCGGCCGGCGCGGCCGCGCTCGCGGTCGGGTCGGTCTCGATCCCGCTGGGCGTGACGACGCTCTCGCTCGGCGGGTTCGCGTTCGATCTGGGCCTCGACCTCGGTCTCGTGGCCATCTACGCCGCGATCCTGGCCGACATGTACGTCCGGGCCGCGTTCAACACCGCCCGGTTCTGGTCTGGCAAGTGGCGGCAGGTCGCCGCCGAATCCGGCGTCGGCCGTGCGGGCGAGGCGAGCGAGACCGATTGACCCGAGAACGGGATGGGTGGTCGCGGACTGTTCAGTTCTCCGATTCGAGTACGTCCACGACGGCATTGAGGTCGTACAGCCGGAGATCGTCGCGGTTCTCGGCGGCTTCTTCGACGGATCGTTTGAAGCCCGATCGACTGAACAGCGTATACTCGTATTCTGGCTCCGCACCGCCCCTGGACGACCAATCGACGTGTTCGACGTCGGACTCGAGTTGCGAGAGGACGTCGTACCCCAGGGGCGAATTCGTGAACTTGACTTCCCCGACCAGCAACGTCCCTTGGTCGGTCGGAGCGAGAACGTCGATCTCTCGTCCCTTGTACCACCACTGGCTCGGACGTCTGGTTACCGTGTACGACGGGTACAGGTCCGGGAGTGCCTCCTGGCAGAGGTTTTCGAACGTCTCGCTGACGAACTCGGGCAGTTCCGGTTCGACGAGGTCTTCGTATGCGTTCTCGCCGTAGAGTTCGTATCGACCACCCCGTCCGTACAGGTACCGGAAGTAGAATCGGAACACAGGATCGCGGATCCGGTACCGCGTGCGCTTGCTCCGTGCCGGATCGACGAGCGCCGGGTGATGTTTCTCGATGATCTCCAGCGTTTCCAGCCGGTCGAAGTAGTACGAGGTGTTCGTGCTCTCGATCCCGGCACCCTGGGCGATATCATTCCGGCGTCGATTCCCGCTCGCCATCGATTCCAGCACGGAGAAGTAGGTATCGACCTCGCTGAGTTCCATCTGGAGTACCGTCTCGGGGTCGTGGTGAAGCGGTCCGTCAGGATCCAACAACAACCGCGAAACGTTTTCCCCGAGCGTCGCGTCCGGATCGATCGGCCGGAGATACCGGGGCGTCCCACCGAAGACGCCGTAGACGAACACGCGATCCTCGGGGCCGTATCCAGGAACGAACTCCTGGACCGTTTCGAACGGGAGCTGCGCGAGTTCGATCCGGCCGTTCGGGGTCTGCGAGACGCGACCGTACAGCGGTGCGCCCCCGTCGAGGACGTGCGTGTGCATCATGCCGATCGCGGACCCCGTGAGGACGAGCGTCGCCTGGCTGTCGCCGACGCCGGTATCCCAGAAGTGCTGGATGACCGAGGGCAGGCTCTCGTCGGTGTCGATCAGGTACGGGAACTCGTCGATGACGACGACGGCGTCCCTTTCGGCGAGATATCGGAGGAGGGGTTCCCAGTCTTTCCTGACGTCTGTTATCCCCGGGTACGCGGTCGAAGCTGCTTCGACGAAGCGTGCTAACTGGGTCGTCGCCGTCCCCTGTACGGCCTGGTAGTACACGGCGTCGTCCCGGTCGCGGATCGATTGGCGGACGAGTTCGCTCTTCCCGATCTGCCGGCGACCGTACACGATCGCGAGTTCGGCAGCGGGGCTGTCGTAGAGCGACCGGAGTCGATCGAGCTCCCCGGTTCGGTCGACGAATTGCTCCATGGTGGATGGTGGAGTCGCACGGACGTATGCCTTCCGAAGTTAGAGTTTGAACTATTATAGTCTGGGTTCTAATAGTATCGATTCTAACCTTCGAGACGCTTCGACGGAGCGAAGGCGATCCCCCGATTTGCACGCTCCATAGCAATTAAGCCCGCCCCGGTCCCAGTGGCAGCCATGAGCGACGCCACGAAGATCGTTCTCGGTACCGTCGTCGTCAGCGTGATCCTCGTTCTGGCGCTGATCGTCCAGTTACTCCTGGCCTGATGTTCGAGCATCGATCCCTCGAGGACGACCTCGGGGCCGTCCGGGAAACGCACGCGCCGAACACGGTCGTCCTTCGATCGACCGGCAACTTCGAGACGCTTCCGCCGGAGCGAGCCATGCAACTCGGCCCGTTCGTCGAGTCGTTCGACCCCCTGACGTACGACGAGGCGTGGGTGCCCCCGGACGCGCCGGAAGTCCTGGGACGGCTGGCGGGTGGCGACGTCGCCATCGGCGCGCCAGGCGACGGGTCGATCGTCTGGACCCGCCAGACGCGACCGCCCGTCGTGATCGAGACGCCCCGCACCGAGGGGTCGCCGTCCGATTTCGTCGATTTCCTCGTCGCCGAGGCGCTGGTCGAGGTCGGCCTGGACGTCCCCGAGCACTTCCTGGGATTCTTCGAGGAGTCGTATCGCGATCTCGACGACGCCGTCCCGCTCGGTCCGGCCGCCACCTACCAGGTCGCGGCCGCGCTGTACGACGCCTGGGTGGGTCTGCAAACGCGGGCGGTCTTCCAAACCTGGCCGGACGAACACCCCAGACTCGGCGAGGCCTGGCGGGACGCCGGCGAGCGGCTCCAGCCCCGGGTGTCGTCGCTCCCGGAGGCGGTCGCGACCGGCGACACCGACCTGGCGGACGGGATCGAACTCGCCTGTAGCGGGGTCAAACACCGACTCGACCTCCCGGCCCCCTTCGGCGCGCTGGACGTGGCGGCCTACCGCGACCGAGGCGCTCCGTACGCCGTGGCGTGGGCGGAGAAAGTTTTCGACGCGCTGGACGCCTGATCGGACGGGCTGCCCTAGATCAGAGGTCGAGGGAAACCGTCCCGTCCTCGTCGAGTTCCACGGTCCCGTCGAACAGGTCGCGGTATCGATCGACGAGGTGGTCCTCGTGGACCTCGGGCGAGAGGTGGAAGATGCCGACGGCGTCGTGTTCCTCGAGCAAGTCGAGGATGCGTTCGACGGCCTCCACGGTCCGGGTCTCGCCGGCGTAGTAGGCGAGTTCGGTGATGGAGTCCACGCTCACCCGGCGTTTGCCGTCGCTGTTTTCCAGAAAGTCGGCGGTCTGCTCGACGATGCCGTCGAGGTCGTCCGGGGCGGAGGCGTAGTGGATCCGGTCCGTGCTCCGGCGGGAGTAGCCCCGCTCGATGCTCAGCGTGTCCAGGATCACGGCCGACTCCTCGTCCACGTCGTAGTAATCCAGTTTCTGGAGGACTTCTCGGGCCGTGGTTCGCGTGGAGACGACGAGAAATCGGTCGGTGTCGGTCTTCAGGAAGTCGGTGTCGATGCGGTCCGTTTCGCCCGTACTCGGATGCAAAAGGAGGAGCGCCGTGCCACCAGGGATGGTCCGTTCTTCGGTCCCGCGAATGGCGAGTGAATAATCCATACTGGTGTGGAACCGGTGGACGGGACTTAAGCCTGCGGGTGGATCGGTCGGGCTACTCCAGTGCGTTCCGGACGGTGTCGACGACCGCCGGTACCTCCTCGGCGTACAACCGGGCGTAAACGAACGACGCGAGCGCCTCGTTGACGTCCGAGCGTGCGCCACGGGACCCGTCCAGTTTCCGGTGCCCCCACCGGAAGGCGTCGTGTGCCGGAAACGTCACGTCGACGCTCAGCGGAACCGGCGTCGTCTCCCACGCTGCCTGCAACGCCTCGACCGCCGCCGTACGGGCCGCTGCCACTCGATCGGCGTCGTCCGGCGTCTCGTACTTGCCGGCCTCGATGCCGTCGAACACGGTCTCGAACGCCCGGACCCCCGCCAGTCGCCTCGCACTCGAGAGGGTTGCACGGGCGTAGTTCCCCGCCCGGCGATCCTCGTCGGTGTTCTCGGCCTCGTAGCGGACGTCCGCCTGGAGTTCGTCGAAGAAGTGGATCGCGGGCGTTCCCTCCAGGGACCGATCGAAGGGGAGGTCGTCGGGGCCGCCCCGGGCGTATTCTTCGATTCGCCGGCCGGCGAACGACGACCGACGATGAGTCCGGTGGGCGGCCGCCGTCATCGCCGACCGGAAGGACCGGGGATCCTCCAGGTCCGTCAGGTATCGCTCCCTGAGTCGTGTGGCATCGGCGAGGGTCGCGCGGCCACCCTCGATCTCTCGGACGGTCTCCCCCACTCCGAACGGGTCGGTCACCGGATCGTCCGGGACCGGCGGCCAGGCCTCGGCGCTCCGACGGACGCGGTCGCGATACCCCTCGAGTTCGGCGTGAACCACCAGCGCGTCGGCCGGCCCATCCCCGCGATAGGCCCACTCCCCCTCGAACGACCGGAGGTCGGAACGGAGCGTTTCGCGTCGATCGGCGGCCCACTCCGGATCCATCTCGCCGGTCGCGGCCCGGTACGCGCCGAGCAGTTCGGCGGCGTCGGCCCGGACGTGACGGGGGCGGCCGAGTCGCTCGGGTCCGCGCCGGTCGACGTCCTCGTCCGATCCTGTATCGGCCACTGCTGTCGCCACCTCCTCGCGCATGTCGCGAAGCCGCTTCGTTACCGTGCCGTTGGGAACCGTCGGCCGGGGTGGGACGGCGTCCAGCAGTTCGCGGGCGCGGTCGTAATGGCGGGCGACCATCCCGTCGGTCACCGTCACCGGGAACGCGTCGGGCCGAGCGGGAACCTCCTTTCGGGCGATTTCGTCGAGACGTCCGGGATCGAATTCCGGTTCGTCGTTCCCATCGCCGCCGATCCCGACGGACGAACACCCGGCCAGGGCGGCCATCCCAGCGCCCAGGCCCGCGAGGATGGATCGCCTGGAGCGCACGCTGTTCGTCGGGTCGCTCATTCCTCGTCACCGCCTTCGCGGGCGATAGCGGTGCCGGGACGGTCACAGTCGCTGCTCCAGCGGGACCCGATCGAGGTGAACTCGTCGCCGGGGAAGGGCAACCGGATGGCGACGCCGACCCGGTCCCTGTCCCCGTCCGAACAGTCGACGTCGGCCGGCCGAAGTCCGCGGCAGAACTCGGCGTCGACGCCGTCCGACTCCCGATAGACGCCGAGGAGTCGGGCCTCGTGACACGCGTCGATGGGCTCTTCGAGGAGGTACACCGACTCGGAGTCCAGATCCGTGTCGTCCACGAACGATCGGAGTTCCGTGGCCGGGTCGGTGGGCCGGAACGTCACCGCGTCGCGCTCGTCGTCGCTCGTCAGGTGGAGGGTTTCGCCAGCCTCGGGATCGGGTTCTCCCTCGTTGCCCCGCTTGGCGTCGTAGAGGTGATTCCCCCTCGTATCCCGGGCGAATCGAACCTCGACGTCCGAGACGGGGTCGCCCCGGTCGGATGAGACTTCCTCCGAACTGCTCGTACTCCCTGAACACCCGGCGAGGGAAAGGGTACCGACTGCGATGGCGGCCTGGAGGGCGCGTCGGCGGGACCAGTTCGACATAGTTCCGGAATACTTCCGCTGGCTGAAAGGAGTGTTGATCCCCGAATCCCCCCGCGGCCGGAAACCGACGGATACCCGCCGTCAGAACACGGTGTCGGCGGTCGCCGCGCCGACGACGCTGAAGATGGCACCGACGGAGATGGCCTTGAGGGTGGTCACCGCGAGGTCCGCGTCCGAGGGGTCGGTCAGGATTTCGTTCCCGACGAGAAACGTCTCCGGGGCGGTGAACGCCAGCGCGAGAACGGCGACGGAGCCGAACGAAACGGTCATCAAGGAGACGAACCGGAGCGGGACGCCGGCCACCTCGGCCTCGCGCTCGGGGTTCCGGTCGGCGTCGGCCTCGTAGAGCGCGCCGTACCCGATGGCGACGACGATGCCGACGGTCACGAGCGTGTGGGCGGCCGTCATGTTCGCCGCCAGCGTCCACACTTCTTCGGTGACGACGAACGGCCCGGCCAGGAGGAACCCGCCGACGACCTGCTGGGCGGTATCGGCCAGTTTGAACCGCTTTCGGGCTCCGACCATGCCGAAAGGCTCGGCCGCGTCGGGGAAAAGCCTCCCGGGCCGCTGGTCGCCGTCCGGTCCCCACGATCCCGAAACGGTCAGAATCGTTTTGTCCCCGGCTTTCCTCACCACGGGTATGACCGTCCGGGAGGAGTTCGATCGGTGGGCGGCCGACGGCCGCGACGAGACGATGGCGGACGAGCACTGGCACACCGCGAAGGAAGTCCTCGCCCGCATGCCGGTCGAACCCGGCGACGTCGTGCTCGATCTGGGATCGGGAAGCGGCTACGCCATTCGCGCACTGCGGGACAACGCCGGGGCCGGTCGGGCCTACGGCCTGGACGCCTCGCCCGAGATGGCGGCCAACGCCAGGGCGGCCACCGACGACCCGAACGTCGGCTTCGTCGCCGGCACGTTCACGTCGCTTCCCTTCGCCGACGACAGCGTCGACCACGCCTTCTCGATGGAGGCGTTCTACTACGCGTCGGACCCGATCGAGGCGCTCCGTGAACTCCGCCGGGTGCTCCGACCCGGTGGCACCTTCCACTGCGCGGTCAACTACTTCGAGGAGAACCCCTACTCGCACGACTGGTCGGAGTACATCGCCGTGGACATGACCCTCTGGAGTCGCGCCGAGTATCGAGCGGCGTTCCGCGAGGCCGGGTTTTACGTCGCCTGCCAGGACAACGTCCCGGATCGAGAGATCGAGATTCCGCCGGCGGACGCGTTCCCGCTGGAGGAGTGGGAGAGTCGGGAGAACATGGTCGAACGCTACCGCGAACTCGGAACGCTGTTAACGGTCGGCGTCGCGCCCTGACGGAGCCACCACTTCACCCTCGCCCGGAGTCCGACACGCCTTTCCTCCGCCACGTACAGGGACCAGGGGATGACTGCGGACGAGGACTGGCGGGACGTGTTCGGCCACGAGCAGCCCTACGAGCCCCAGATCGACGGGATCGAGACGGCCGTCGAGACCGCCCGCGAGGAGGGTTTCACCGTTCTCGAAGGTGCCTGTGGCACCGGGAAGACGATGCTCGCGCTCACCGCCGGCATCCACCTCGTCCGCGATCCGGACAGCGACTTCGAGCGCGTGGTCGTCCTCACGAGCGTCAAACAACAGCTCAGACAGTTCGAGGCCGACCTCCGGACGATCAACGCGACCCTGCCGGAAGACTGGTCGCCGGTGTCCGCGCTCACACTCGTCGGGAAGGCCGACGTCTGCCCGTACAACCGGGAACACGCGGGCGGGATCGACGACGGCAACGTCTACGACCGCTGCGAGTCTCTCCGCGAGCACACCCGCGACGTGACGGGGGAAGGCGGATCCACGACCGCCCAGTCGCTGGCCGGGCGGGCACGGAGCCAGCAGGTCGGCCTGGCCGACAGCGGCCGAAGCGGGGGCGCAGCGAGCTACCTCGAAACGGCAGGTGAACCGACGCCCTACCCGCCCGAGATGCCCGAGTACGACGACGGCGGCGCGAGCACCGAGTACTGCCCGTTCTACGCCGAATTCCTCGACGCGCTCCCCGACGACGGCGATCCGGTCGAGGCCGTCCCGTTCGACTTCGAGGACGCCGGTCTGATCGAACCCGAGGACCTCGTGGCCAAATCCGCCGGGCACGGGGCCTGCCCGCACTCGATCATGGGCGCGCTCCTTCCGCACGTCGAGGTCGTCGTCGGGAACTACTACCACGCGTTCGATCCGACGACGACGGCGGCATTTACCGCCCCACTTCTCGACGACGAGACCTTCGTGATCTGCGACGAGGCCCACATGCTCGAACCGCGGGTGCGCGACCTGGTGAGCGACGGCGTGGCCGACGCCTCGCTCAGGGACGCCGAGGCGGAGTTGAGCCGGGTCATCCAGCCGCTCACCTTCGACGAGCGCGGCGACCGCGTCGAGGCGACCGCCGACGCCGACCTGATCCGGGCCGAACTGTCGGCGGTGGACGTCTCGAAGGACGACCTGGAGGCGGTTCGAGCCCTCGTTCGCGACCTCCGGGACGAACTCGACCGCCGGGTGACCGCCTTTCTCGACCGCGAACACGAGGGCTGGCGAGCGGATCTCACCGACCTGAACAACGAAGAGATTCCGCTCCGCGATCCCGAGGTCCCGCAACCGGACGCCATCACGGAGTGGGCCGACCGCGAGGGCCACACCGAGGACGTCTGGCAGCGTGCCGAGGCCGCTGGCACCATCGTCGCTCGAATCCTCAACGAGGCCGACGACGAGGAGAAACAGCGGGCGGTCCCCGGCGTCGGTCGAACGTTGGCCGCGTGGCGGACCGTCGACCACGAGACGTTCTTCCGGGAGATCGAACTCGACCGCACCTGGGACGACGCCGAACCGCCGGACTCGTGGCGGCGGGCCTACACCGCCCGCCTCGCGCTGCACAACTGCGTTCCCGGTGACGCCATCGGCGACCGCCTCGCCGAGTTCGGCGGCGGCGTCCTGATGAGCGCGACCCTGGCTCCCCTCGACGTGTTCGCCGAGGTCACGGGACTTCGCCACCTCGAACGCGAGGAAGGGCGGCCCATCAGCGAGCGTACCTATGGCCTGCACTTCCCCGCCGAGCACCGCGAGAGTTTCGCGGTCGCCGCGCCGAAGTTCACGTACGACAACCGCGGCCCGCCCGGGACGAGGACGGGCGAAAGCACTCCCGGCGACGGGAACGGCGGCACTACCCCGGGCGACGAGAACGAGGCCCGTCGGGTATACGCCGACGCGATCCGGCAGGTGGCCCGGTCGCCCGGGAACGTCCTCGTGGGGATGCCAAGCTATTCGGAGGCCGAGTGGGCCGCGGCCGTGCTTTCGGAAAGCCGTATCGACAAACCGGTCCTGCTCGACGAGTCCAGCGCCGACGACGTCACCGAGGATCTCAAGGCCGAGTTCTTCGACGGCGACCCGAAGGTGCTGGTGACGAGCCTCCGGGGGACCCTCACCGAGGGGGTCGATTACCGGGGTGACCGGCTCCGCGCGGCCATCGTCTGTGGCGTTCCGATCGTGAACACTGCGAGTCCCCGGATCCGGGCGGTTCGGACGGCCTACGACGAGGAGTTCGGCGATGGCTTCGAGTACGCCCTCACGATTCCGGCGGTCAGGAAGGCCCGCCAGGCCGTGGGCCGGGTCATTCGGGGTCCCGAGGAAGTCGGCGTTCGCGTCCTCGTCGACGAGCGGTACGCCCGCGACGGCTGGGATTCGGTCCGGGAGTACGTCCCCGAGAGCGAGTCGTTCCAGGCGGTGAGCCCGGACATGCTGTCGTTCGGGCTGGACCGGTTCTGGGCCGACCGAGGGTAGCCGTCGCGGTATCGATCAGCGCTGATCGCCGCCGTCCGGCCGTATCGCGGTCGTTCCGGTTTCCTGAACGTCGGCCGACGATAGCAGTTCCACGAGTTCTCCCTCCGTGACCGGGCGCTGCTCTTCGCCAAATCCCAGATCGCGGGCGATTCGCACGGCAGTCGGGGGCTGGAGGTTCGCCTTGGCCAGCAGGTCGTCGTCGTAGAAGACCTCTCGTGGAGTCCCGCCGCCGACGTCGTTACCGTCGTGCATGACACAGACTCGATCG
>Ga0102925_1000739_pt1 | contig 17657 bp, 20 predicted proteins | sample SalPonR1_A_D1_MG_FD_78216 | JGI IMG/M metagenome (GOLD analysis project Ga0102925, IMG submission 78216) | Salt pond soil microbial communities from South San Francisco under conditions of wetland restoration - Salt Pond MetaG R1_A_D1_MG | ecosystem: Environmental > Aquatic > Marine > Intertidal...
CAATTTGAAAAAATTATTAAAAAAGATAATAATAGTAAGAATTCTGATAAAAAATAGGAGTTAATATGAAAATTAATTTAAAATCCATAAGCAAAAAGTCTTTACAAATAGTGTGGAATAATCCTATTTTATGGTTATTTGGTATCTTTGCTTCTCTTTTTATAACAAATAGAATTAGTTTAGCTCTTTTAAATATTAATAAAGTGATTAGTTGGATTGAAAATTTAATGACTTTACAAATTTTACAAGATTCTTTTCAATTCTCTTTAAATCTAGTAAATAATTTAACCTCTTTACCTCTTTATAATCTTATTATTATTATTTCCTTTATAATAATACCTTTATATATTGCTATTTTATCTCAAGTTATTATTATATCTTATATTTCCCAATTAAAAACAACTCCTAAAAAAGATTTAAAGCTTGGAAAAATTTTTAAAAATAGCCATAAATCAATTTGGAAAATTATATTAGTTTATACTTTAAGTATATTAATAACATTTATAATATTTTATTTATTTAAAATTTCTTTTAAATTTGCCTTATCTATTCCTATCCTTTATTATATTATTACATTTATATTAATCTCATTAATAATAGGATTAATAATAAGATTTATTATACTGACTATTATTATAGAGAAAAAGAAATTTTTTCCTGCTATTCAAAAGGGTTGGCTAATATTTTGGAAAAATTTCTTTCAGATTATTAAAACTTCTTTATTTTTATTCTTTATAACTTTTCTTTTTGGTTTAGCATTATTATTAATATCCTCTGTTATAGCTTTCCCTTTTACTTTAATAATTATTTTGTTTCTTTATATAAAGTCCGATATTGGTTTTCATATTCTTACAATTATTTGGCCTATCATTCAAACAATTATTACTACTTTATTTATAGCAATGTTTTCTGTTTTTCAATATAGTATTTGGACAAATTTTTATCATAAAATAAATCCTTTTAAAAACAAGTGGAAATAGTATTAATTTTTTTAGTAAAAATTGTGTATAAAAAATTAAAAAAATCTATAATTTTAAAAAAATATTTTTTATCCCAAACTTTTATACTATTTATTAAAAAGTTTTACACTTGTTAATAACAAAAAAATGTTTTAAATTTATATAAGTATAAACAAATATTTAACTTTTCCTACTATTCCACAACTCCTATTAAGACTACTATTATTTAAAATAAATATATTATATTAATAACTAATGACAAAAAATAATAAAGAAAAAATTAAATTTTCCTGTTTGCAAGAAAATCTTACTAAGGGATTAAATCAAAATACTAAAATAGCTGGAACTGGAAAAACTAATTTAGAAATTCTAGATAATGTTTTAATTAAAGCAGAAAAAGGACACTTAACTTTAATAACAACTAATTTACAAATTGCAGTAAAAACAAAAGTTAGAGCAAAAATAAAAAGCCAAGGTAAGACTACTGTACCTGCTAAGCTTTTAAATGATTATATAAAACTTTTACCAAATAAGGCTATAAACTTTGAAGAGAAAAATAATAATCTTGTTATAGATAATAAAAATCAAAAAACAAATATTAAAGTTACAGATCCTGAAGACTTTCCTATAGTTCCTAAAGTAGATAGAAAAAATAAAATAAAAATATCAGCCTCTAAATTTAAAGATGCTTTAGAAAGTACTTATTTTACAATATCTTCTGGAGAAATTAGAAGTGAAATAAGTGGGGCTTTATTTGATTTTAATAAAGATAATAAAAATATTCTTACTATTGTAGGTACAGATAGTTATAGATTAGCTGAAAAAAAAGTTAAAATTAAGGATTATGACAAAAAGAAATCTATAATTGTTCCTTTAACTACACTCCAGGAAGTTATAAGAATTATAAATGATAATAGTGAAGAGGATTTAAATATTTATATTTCTGAAAATCAAATATTATTTGAATATAAAGATACTGAAATTACTTCTCGTTTAATTACTGGTGATTATCCTGATTATAAAGAAACTATTCCAGAAACTTGGGTAACTGAGTGTAAATTTAAAAAACAAGATCTTATAAATGCTGTTAAGCAAGCTAGTTTTTTTGTTAAAGAAGGAATTAATGATATTACTTTAGATGTTAAAAATAATGAATTAGTAGTTTCTTCTCTTAATAGTCAAATAGGAGAAAGTACTACTAAAATTAATGCTGAAATAGATGGTGATAAAAATAAAATAGTTTTTAATTATCGCTATTTATTAGACGGTCTTTTACATGTAAAAGGTGAGGAAATTGTTTTAAGGTTAGTTAATGATAATACTCCGGGTATAATTACATCTCCAGAACATGAATCTTATTTTTATTTAATAATGCCAATAAAGGTTTAATTTAATAAATTAATTAATTAATTAAAAAATTATTATGAACAAAAAAGAACTTGTCGAAGCAATGTACAAAAAAGCAGATGCTAATTCTAAAGCTGAAACTAAAAGAGTTTTAGATGCTTTTATTGAAACTGTTAAATCTACCCTTAAAAAAGGCGATCAAGTTAGTATTTCTGGCTTTGGTACTTTCCAAGCTAAGAAAAGAAAAGCTAGAACTGGAGTTAACCCTCAAACTGGTGAAAAAATGCAAATTCCAGCAGTTAAGGTTGCTAAATTTAAAGTTGGTAGTGGTTTAAAAAGAGCAGTTAGGAAATAGATTTTAATCCTATAATAAAGCACCTCCTTTTAAGGGGGTGCTTTTGTTATATAAAAAAAATGCGCGCAGAAGGGATCGAACATCACTCGTTAAACAAGGTTTAACGTCATTACTAAAACCACTCGGTTTTAGTATTTCCTCCACGGGAAAACAATACAGTTTTCCCGACCCCTTTCTGGTTCGATCCAAAAACCTCCTCGCAGGTCCGACCTGTTAGGAGGCTATAATTTTTATATAAAAAAAATGCGCGCAGAAGGGATCGAACCTTCAACCTTGGGCTTAAGAGGCCCCTGCTCTTCCAGTTGAGCTATGCGCGCTTATTTATATTTTTTATGAAAAGTACCCCTGGCACGATTTGAACGTGCAACCTTCTGGTCCGAAGCCAGACGCTCTATCCATTGAGCTACAGGGGCGTTTTATTTAAAAATTTCTTCTGAATAATTAGAATAAGATCTTGCTATATCTTTAGAAATTTTATTATCTTGATATAATCTTTTTAAGTCTTGCTCAAGAGTTCTCATCCCCATTCTAGAGCCTGTCTGAATAATAGATCTTATTTGATTAGTTTTATTTTGTCTTATTAAATTAGAAATAGCAGGAGTATTAATTAAAATCTCTCTACCTGCTATTCTACCTTTTTCATTTTTACGTGGTAGTAAATGTTGAGATATTATTGCTTGTAAACTCATAGCAAGTTGAAATCTTATTTGAGTTTGTTTTTCTTGAGGAAATACATCAATAATTCTATCAATACTTTGAGCAGCACTTGGTGTATGAAGTGTTCCTAATATCAAATGACCTGTTTCAGCTAATGTAATTGCTAAACTTATAGTTTCTAAGTCCCTCATTTCACTTACAAGGATTACATCTGGATCTTGTCTTACAACATGCTTTAATCCTTGTTTAAAAGACGTCATATCTCGATTTAATTCTCTTTGTGATATAAGACTCTTCTTGGGTTTAAAAACGAATTCTATTGGATCCTCGAGCGTTACAACATGACAGGGTCTTTTTTGATTAATATTTTCTATAATAGAAGCAAGAGTTGTTGATTTACCACATCCAGTGGGACCAGTAACTAAAATTAAGCCATTTTTTAGATTTGATAATTCATAAGCTTTTTGAGGCATATTAATTTCTTCCATTGAAGGAATTACTGAAGGTATAAGCCTTGCTGATAAGCTTAAATGATTTTTTTCAAAATAAATAATTATTCTAAATCTAATACCTGCCTTAATTTCATGTGATAATTCTAAAAATTTTTGTTTAAATAATTTTTCTTTTTGTTCAGGTTTTATTATAGTTTCAATTAGAGAAATTATTTTTTTCTCCCCTAATTTACCCCATTTATCAATTTTTTTTAATTTACCATCTATTCTAAAATATACTGGTAAATTGTTAGATAAATGGATATCAGATGCATTTAAATCTTTGGCAAGTTTAAATATTTTGTTTATCTCCATGTGTTTTATTTTTTAACAAATGGTAAAAGAGCCATAATTCTTGCTCTTTTTATAGCTTGAGATAATTTTTTTTGATGTTTTGTGCATATTCCAGTTTTCTTTCTAGGAATTATCTCCCCATATGGAGAAATAAATTTTTTTAATACATTGATGTTTTTATAATCAATTGCTTGAATATTATTAACACAAAAGAAACAATGATTTTGTTGTTTTAACATAAGAGTAAATAAAAATTATATAACTAATTATTAATTAGGTTGTCTAAAGTATTTTAAAAGGGTATATCCTCTACATTAATTTCTTCTGAATCGTCATTTGGATTGTCTTGAGTTTGTTTTTTTGTTTGAGGACGTGCCTGATTTCTGTTTTTTTGATTACTACTAGTACTAGTAGTAGCATTTTTAGGGCCAAGTTGAATTCTTTGAGCTACTATTTCAGTTTTATATTTTGTATCACCTTGCTTACCTTCCCAAGTTCTAGTTTGAAGACTACCTTCTACATAAATTAAACTACCCTTGTTAATATATTTTTCTGCTATTTCAGCTAGTCGATTCCAGGCTACAATATTATGAAATTCAGTTTTTTGTTTTTTCTCGTTAGTATTTTTATCTGTCCAGTATTGATTAGTAGCTAAACCAAAAGAAGCTACATTTTGACCTTTAGGAGTAGTTTTAATTTTAGGATCAGCTGTAACATTACCTAAAATGATAGCTTTGTTAACATTCATATTTTTTTTGATTATTTATTTAAAATATCATTAATTTTGTCATTGATATTTTTTATTTCATCGCTGTCCTCTTCTTTAGGTTTATCTTTTTCCTCTTCTTTTATTTCTTTTTTAGGCTTTCTTTTTTTCTTTTTTTTAGGCTTATCAGAAAATTTTACAATCATGTGTCTTAAAACATTATTAGATGAAGATAATTCTTCGTCTAAAGTTTTTAATTGATTAGGATCTAATTTAAATTTAAGGGAAATATAAAAGCCTTTTTCTTTTTTTTCAATAGGATAGGCTAATTTTTTATTACCTAAATTGTCCTCTTTTATTATTTCTCCTTTAAGTTCTTTAATGTTTTTTTGAATTGTTTTAACAATTTTTTCTACATCCTTTTCCGTGTTAGGAGCAGGAATGATATAGAGTAAGTCGTATAATTGCATATTTTTTATTTATTAATTTGTATTAATTTAATTACTTTTATAGTATAATAACATAAATGTATTTTTAAGGCAAGATTTATAATTAATAAATTATATGATATAATAATAATATGAAATATTTTTTTATACTTGGTAAAACTCCCTTGTTATCTTTTATTGAAATAAAGGAAATCTTAAAAGATTCAAGATTTGAAAAAGTCTCGGAAAAGGTTTTATTAACAGATTCTTTATCTGGTTTTAATGTAAAGGAATTACAAAAGAGATTGGGTGGTACTGTTAAAATAGGAAAAGTATTAGGAAAATATTCTATAAAAGATTTAAAAAAAGATTCTTTTAGATCTGAAATTATTAACTTATTAACTTTAGATGGAGATAGGGTTATCTTTGGTTTTAGTTTATATGGAGAAACTAAAAAATTAAAAGGGCTTATTAAAAATATAGCCCTTAAAATTAAAAAAGATATAAAATCAAAAAATATTTCTTGTAGATGGATTACTTCTAAAAAATCTCATCTATCTTCTGTGATCTTAAAAAAGAATGATTTATTATCTCGCGGAGCAGATATTGTAGTTGAAAATTATAAAGATAAATTATTACTTGGCTATACTATATCTTGTCAAGATTTTGAAAAATATAGTTTTTATGATTATTCTAAGCCTAAAAGAACTATTAAAAAAGGAATGTTGCCTTTAAAATTAGCAAAAATAATGATAAATTTTGGCTTAAACGGTAAAAATAATTTTAAGAATCTTAATTTAATAGATCCCTTTTGTGGTTCAGGAACGATTTTAATAACCGCATTACTCTTAGGTTTAAGAAATATTTATGGTTCTGATAAAGATGATCAAGCTATTTTAAATACTAAAACAAATTTAAACTGGGTAATGGAAAATAGACAAATTAAGCTTAACAAAGGCAAAATATTAAGATCTGACGTTAGAAATATATCTCAAAAAATGAATAAAAAATTTAATTTAATAGTAACTGAACCTTTTTTAGGGCCTTTAAAAATTAAAGATATTAACTTTCAAATTAAAAAAATATCACAACTTTATATTGATGCTTTTGCAGAGTTTAAAAAAATAATAAAAAATAAGGCTAGAATAGTTATGATATTCCCTGTATTTAAAAAAGATAATAAAAAACACTTTTTACCTATTTTAAATACATTAAAAAAAATGGGCTGGCAACAAGATATTAATCTCGCTAATTTTAAAGGCCCTTATAAAAATTATTTAAGTAAACGTAATACTTTAATGTATTATAGGCCTGGGCAACGAGTTTTGCGTGAAATATTAATTTTTTCTTATAATAAATAATAAATTTGTTTTATTTAAGGTTTAAAAATAGACAATGTTTCACGTGAAACATTAAACTTCTTATAGGTTTAATGTGTAATAAGTAAGGCTTAATAAGGTGGTAAAATAAAAATATACCTTTATTAAGATATATTTTAAGCAATTGTTTCACGTGAAACAATCAACTAATAGTTTAAAAATAATATATTTATATGAAAATAGGCATTGATGCAAGGTTTTTTGGCCCTGAATTTAAGGGTATTGGCAGATATACTCAAAAATTAATAACACATCTTCAAAAAATTGATAATAAAAATGAATATTATATTTTTTTACAAAAAAAACAATTTAAGAAAATTAAATTTAAAAATAATAATTTTCATAAAGTTCTAGCTAATTATAAGATATATTCATTAAAAGAACAGTTAATTTTCCCTTTTTTGCTATATAAATACCAGCTAGATTTAGTACATTTTTTAAATTTTAATATTCCTATTTTATATTTTAAAAAATTTATTGTAACTATACATGACCTTATTATTCATGAATCTAAGAAAAACTCTTCAAATTTACCTGTAATTATATTTTTTATTAAAAAGCTTATTTATAAATTCATTATAAATTTAGCTATAAAATTTTCAAATAAGATTATTACTGTATCTAATTATTCTAAAAATAAGATTATAAATAAGTATAATATTGATCCAAATAAAATTATTGTTATATATGAAGCTTCAAAATAAAAAACCATATTTATTATATGTTGGCAATGCATTCCCTCATAAGAATCTTAAGCGTTTGATTTTAGCATTTAGATTAATTCAAGATAATATTACTAATATTAATTTAGTTTTTGTTGGTAACTTGGATAATTTTTATAAAAAACTTCAAACTTTTGTTAAAAATGAAAATATTAATAATATTTACTTTTTAGGAAGGGTTTCTGATAAAGATTTAGATTATTTATATAAAAATGCTTGTATTTATGTTTTTCCGTCTTTAGCCGAAGGGTTTGGTTTACCTGGCTTAGAGGCTATGAAAAATGGTTTACCTGTTGCTTCTTCTAATTCTGCCTCTTTACCAGAAATTTATGGTAAAGCAGCAGTTTATTTTAACCCAAAAGATATTAATGATATGGTTAAAAAGATTTTAATTTTAATAAAAGATAAAGAAAAACGTGAATTTTTAAGAAATAAAGGAAAAAATCAGGTTAATAAGTATTCTTGGGAAAAATGTGCTAAAAAAACCCTAAATGTATATAATAGTTTAAAATAGTATAAAATTGTTTCACGTGAAACAATTTGCGATTTTAGATCTTAGATAAAGTATTTTTATTTTAAAAACTAAATTTATAACTAATATTAATTAGATTAGTTAATTTAATTAGGATAAAATGTTTCACGTGAAACATTGTCTAAATATATAGCTTAATAAAGCTATATATTATTTTTTATCTAACCAGTGAATTCCTATGAACCTTTAAGCTACTATTTTATTAATAAGTTTCAATAAGTGTCAATAAGTGCTATTATAATCTTATTTAAAATTAGTTTATATTATAAGTATAAATTTTAATTTAACCTATTATCCTATTTTAGAAACTTAAAATTAATATATATGTTTATTTTTTAAATTTAAAATATAAAATTTATACCTTGATTTTTATTTTTAAATATGGTAACTTTTAAGTTAAGGTTTTATATGATAAAAAAATAATTATAATATTTTATGAAAAAAAAGATAAAAATATATATTATACTATTTATAGTATTAGCTATTATAACTAGTATTTTTTACTTTTATAAAAATAAAGCATCAAACATTGGTAAAGAAACTCATATTGTAGAGAAAAAAGATTTAATTCAAAGGGTCAATGTTGTATCACAGGTTAAGCCCAAAGAAAGTATTAATCTTGCCTTTCAAACTTCAGGCAGGGTAGATAGGATAAATTTTGAGGTTGGCGAAAAAATTGAAAAAGATGATGTAATAATGGAATTAAATAATGAACAATTAAATGCCAGCCTTGCTCAAAAAAGAGCATCCTTAGAAAGCGCAAGAGCCAATTTAGAAAAGTATGAGTCTGACCTTGAAAGTGCCAAGATTAAATTAACAGAGTTAAAAAAAGGCTCTAAGCCTGAGGAAATAAGAGTATATGAGTCTAAGGTAGAGCAGGCAAAATCTAGTTTAAATACAGCCCAATCTAATCTTAAACAAGTTAAAAATAAGGCAGAGATTGATATTAAAAATCTATATGATGACATTGATGATATATTAAACAACGCTTATTTAAAGTCAGATGATGCTATAAATTATTATCTTGATGCAATGTTTAAGAATGATAATTCTGAAAAAGCGGAAATTACTTTTATTACAGGCAATTCACAAGCAAAAATAGATGTTGAATCAGAAAGACCTCAAATTACAAAAATTATTAATGAATTAGGGGATAATAGTAAAAATACTTTGATTTCAAATAAAGAAGAAATTTTAGAATCTACTAAGGTAAAACTTATGAAGATAAGAAGTTTTTTAAACCGCTTAAGAGATGCCTTAAATAGCTCTATTGGTTTATCTGATACTACAGTAACAACCTATAAAAGTAATATTAATGCTGCCAGGACCAATATTAATACTGTAATATCTAATATTGAAACACAACAACAATTAATTTCTTCCCAAAAAGTAGTTAATGAAAATAATATTGAAGCTGCAGAAAATAAAGTTTTAGAAGCAAAAGAAAATCTTGAATTAGCTAAAGATAATTTAAGTCTTATTAAATCTAGTGCAACTGAAGAACAAATTAAAATTCAAAAAACAAATATTGAACAAGCAAGATTAAATATTAAATCACAAAAAGCTAAAATTAGACAAATACAAGCCGAGATCCAATCTGTTTTAACCTCTATTAAAGAAACTAAATTGATTTCTCCAATTGCTGGAATTTTAGTTAATAAGGGAGTTGATAAAGGAGAGGTAGTTTCTATAAATCAAGTGGTAGCTTTAGTTAATTCTGAAGGTCAATATGAGATTGAAGCTAATGTACCAGAAATGGATATTTCAAAAGTTAATATAGGAGACAGGGCAGAAGTTAATTTAGATGCTTTTAAAGATCAAACATTTATAGCAAAAGTTGTTGAAATAGCTCCGGCAGAGACAATTATAGATGGCTTAACAACCTATGAAACAAAACTTTATTTTGTTAAAGAAAACAAGAAGATTAAATCAGGTATGACTGCAGATGTTGATATTATTACTAAAGAAAAAAAAGATGTCTTAGTAGTTCCTGGTAGATTAATTATTAGAGAAGATAATAATACATTTGTTAAAAAGCTTGTTCTTGATAATCAGGGAAATCAATCTATTCAAAAAGTTAAAGTTAAGGTTGGTATTAAAGGTGCTATAGGTGAGGTAGAGATTATAGAGGGCTTAAAAGCAGGAGATGAATTAGTGGTTAATTATTAAATTATTATGTCTTTTTTAAAAATTAAAAACATTGAAAAAGTTTATGGATATGGCCGGGCAAAAGTTTATGCTTTACGTGATGTTTCTTTTTCTATTAAAAAAGGAGAATTTGTTGCTATTATGGGGTCTTCTGGTTCTGGTAAGTCAACTCTTTTACATGTTTTAGGATTTTTAGATAGACCAACAAATGGAGAGTATCTTTTTAATGATAAGTCTATGAATCAATACAGCGACGATGAAATGGCTTTAATAAGGAATAATGACATGGGTTTTATTTTTCAGACTTTTAATTTATTACCCAGAATGAATGTTTTAGACAATGTGAAATTACCTTTATATTATTCAAGTATAAAAGAGTCTTTATGGAATGAAAAAGCTAAAAAAGCTATTAAAGATGTTGGTTTAATTGATCGAATAGATCATGATAGGTCAGAGCTTTCTGGGGGAGAAAAACAACGTGTAGCTATTGCTCGTGCTTTAGTGAATGAACCTAATATCATTTTTGCTGATGAGCCAACTGGTAATTTGGATTCAAAATCAGGTCAAATAGTCATGGAAATAATTCAAGATTTAAATGATAAGGGTCATACTGTAATTATGGTCACTCATGAAAAATATACTGCTGAAATGGCCAAAAGAGTTATTAATTTAAAAGATGGTAAAATAATAAAAGATAATAAAATTTCTACAAGACGTTTTGCCAAAGATGGTTTACATAAATAATTATGAGTATAAAGCATACTATAAAAAGTGTTTTGTTGGGTTTGAAAACGAATAAGTCTCGTTCCTTTTTAACTATTTTTGGTATTGTTATAGGCATTACTTCTGTAATTTTAGTTATGTCAATTGGTCAAGCAGCAGAAACCCTTATTATAAGTGAAATCGAAGCCTTGGGAGGTAATTTTGTTACTATAAATCCGGGAAAACAACCTGATGGACCTCAAGGCATGGCAGGTACTTTGCTTTCTGACTCCTTAGGAGCAAGAGAATTAAGAGCTTTAAAAAAAGAAAGTAACGTTCCTAATTTAAAAGACATTACTCCTGCTGTAGTAGTTTCAGGTAATGTTTCTTATCAAGGAGAGTCGTATAAACCCACTATTTATGGTTGGAGTGCTGATTGGATTGGGAAGATTTATGATATATATCCAGAAAAGGGAAACTATTTTACTGAAAGTGACATAGAAGCCTATAAACCAGTAGTAGTAATTGGACATAAAGTAAAAGAAGAGCTTTTTGGTATGTCAGAGGCTCTTGGCAAAAAAGTAAAAATTAAAAATAAATATTTTAGAGTGGTAGGAGTTTTACCAGATAAAGGTAAAGTAAGTTCTTTTATGGACATTAGCAAGTTTGCTGTTGTTCCCTATAGCACGGCTCAAAAGTATCTTTTAGGACAAAGTCATTATCAAGAAATTAATATTTTAGCTAAAAATGAACAAGTAGTACCTGGGATGGTAAAAGATATTGAAAGAACATTGAGAAATTTACATGACATTGAAGATCCTGATAATGATGATTTTTATGTTACTACTTCCGCTGATATGATTGAAAGAATTGGTTTAATAACAACGGTTTTAAAAGTACTCTTAACCTCAATTGCTGCTGTATCTTTACTTGTAGGAGGAATAGGAATTATGAATATAATGCTTGTTTCTGTAACAGAAAAAACTAGAGAAATAGGTTTAAGAAAAGCATTGGGAGCAAAGAAAAAAGATATATTATTACATTTTTTATTTGAATCAGTAATTCTTACTTTAATTGGAGGTTTTTTTGGAGTTTTATTTGGGATTGGGCTTTCTTATTTAGCTTCTTTGATTTTAAAAGCACAATTTATATCTAGTTGGCAATTTGGTATTTCTTTACCAGCAATATTTTTAGGAATTGGGGTAGCTGGCTTTGTTGGCTTAGTATTTGGGATTTATCCTGCTAAAAAAGCTTCACTTAAAAGTCCAATTGAGGCTTTAAGGTATGAATAACTTGTGGAAAACGTTTTTATAGATCATAAAAAACAACAATATTACTATTGTTGTTTGTAGGATTTGACCTTTATAATGGGTCAAATTTTTATTTTTTAGAAAAAAGTATAAAAAAGCCTATGCTAGCTATAATTAAAATTAAAAAACTATTAAGCCATAAATTAACAGGATTTTTAATGGTATAAAGCCAGAGATAAATAAAAAAATACCAAATAATAAACTGAATTAAAATATTAAGTATTTTTTTAATCATATTCATAAAATATTTAATGGACCTGGGCGGACTTGAACCGCCTACCTTTGCTGTGCGAGAGCAATGTTCTGCCAGGTGAACTACAGGCCCCTTATCAAAGAATGCCCCCGGCAGGAGTCGAACCTGCATACCAGGTTTAGGAAACCTGTGCTCTATCCATTGAGCTACGAGAGCTTAGATTAGCCAACAAAGTTTTTTATAAAATATTGACTTGCTTTTAACAAGAAATTAGTTTCTTTATCAATTATTGCCAAAGCAATAATTAAGCCTAATATAATTAGGCTGTTTATAACTAATTTCTTAATATCGCCAGATAGATGATTTAATTTTAATTTGTTTTTGTTATCCATGTTTTTATTGTAGTTTTCTTTAGCAAAAATGTCAATTTTGTCTTGCTGATTTTCTATTAATTTGTTATAATCAAAATAAGGTTTTTAAATTAAAAATTAATCATTAATAAGAATTATTTATGTTAGGAAAAAATCAAAAAATTAAACCAGAAGACGCTGAAACTATTATTGGTGCTGGAGTAAAAGTAGATGGAACTTTTACTGCTTTTGGCAATGTTATTGTAAAAGGTCAACTTTTAGGTTCATTAAAAACAGAAAGTGATGTTAGTATTAAGGAAGGCGGTAGTGTTGACGCAGACATTAAGGCTAAAAATGCTAGTATTGCTGGAAAGGTAGATGGTAATCTAGAGGTTAATCAAAAAATTCAACTTGCTAATAGTGCCAAGGTAACAGGAGATATTAACTGTCAAGTACTTTCTATTGAAGAAGGCGCTATTCTTCAAGGAAATTGTAAAGTTGGTGGCGAGAAAAATGCTACACCTGAACCAGAAGTAGAAACAGAAGAATAAGTTTATTTTATTAAAAAATTAGTAAGGCGTTGAATTAAAAACGTTTATGTATTTTTATATTTACGATTCTTTTTTACAAGAAAAAAAATATAAGCGAACTATTTCTAAGATTGAAACTCGGTTGGCTACCTTAGATATTTCTGGCTCTAAAAGACGCTTAACTGCACTTAAAAGTGTTCAGGAGATAGTTAGAAGTTTGTCTAAAAATGAATCTCCAACTATTGTTGTTATAGGTAATGATCAAACTTTTTGTAAAGCTGCCACAGCAATGGCTGGGACAGATAGTGTTTTGGGTTTTATACCAGTTAAAAAAGATTCAGAAATGGCAAAAATTTTAGGTATTCCTGTTAATGAATATGCCTGTGATATAGTTTCTGCTAGAAGAGTTGAAAAATTAAAATTTGGTGAAGTTAATGGGAAAAAGTTTTTTTCTTCAATTTCTTTTAATGCTAGTAAGACTATTTTAAAAGCAGATCAAAAATATCAAATAATTCCCCAAAAAACGAAAAAGATAAAAATCGTTAATTTGGATTTATTAAGGTTTAATAAAGCAGATGAAAGTGAAGATTTTAAAAGAATTGCTAGCAATCCTAAAGATGATTATTTGGAAATATTAATGGGCAGACCAGGAAAAAAATTCTTATTCTTCAAAAGAAAGCAAGAGCTTGATAGTTTATTTTTTGTTGAAAAATTAGAAATTAAACCCAAAAAATCAAAATATAGCGTTGATATTAATATTGATAAAGGTAAAGATAAAATACAAGCACCAGCTACTGTAAATGTGTCAAATCAAGATATATCAATCATAGTTGGAAAAGATAGATTAATATAAAGTAATAATTAATATAAAATTAAATTATAATTATGCAAGTTAAATGGTATGGTGGGTCTAGTTTGAAGATTAAAACTAACCAAAAAACAATTTTAGTTGATCCTTTTTCCGCAAAAGAGTTAGGCCTAAGAGGGCCTAAATTTAATGCTGACATTATGCTTTTTACTAAAAAAGAGAGAGTTAAAAATTTAGATAAAAAGTCAAAAAAGGATTCTTTTATTATAGATAGTCCTGGAGAGTATACTGTTAAAGATATAATGGTTTATGGAATAAATTGTTCCAACTCAGAATCTTTAACTGTTTTTAATATTGAAATAAAGGGGGTGAGATATGGAATTTTAGGTGAATTAAACAAAGAATTAACAGAAAAAGAAGTAGAAGGCGTAGATGGTATAGATGTTTTATTTGTTCCAGTAGGCGGTAATTTTGTTTTAGAACCAGAACAAGCTAGAGATATTATAAGTCTTTTTGAACCCTCTTTTGTCTTACCCACTTGTTATAAAATACCAGGGGTTGAAAAAGATTTAAGCGGAGTAGATAAATTTTTAAAACAATCTGGAATTAAAAAACAAGAAAAAACTAATACATTCTCTATTAAGTCTTCAGACCTTTCCTCTGAAGAAAGTAAAATTATAGTTCTAGAAAGTTAGTATGTCTGAAAAGGGTAAAAAAATAATAATCTATTTTGGGTTTGTAATAATGATTATAGGTTTAATTGTATTATGGTATTTTCAACTTAAAATAAATTTAGATAAAACAAAAAATAAAGATGAATTTTTTTCTAATATAAAAAATATATATGAAAAAACAAATGAATTATATAAAGGAATAGAATTAAAAGAATTAATAGAATCAAAAGAAAATAATAGTGTAGATATTAATCAATTTAAAAACAAAATTTTACGTGAATATGTCAAACAAAGAATCCAAGAAAATAATTAAAAAGCAAAATATAGCCAATGAAAAACCAGTTTCTTTAAAAGAAGAGGTGGAGAGTTCTTATATAGATTATGCTATGAGTGTTATAGTTTCTCGTGCCTTACCTGATGTTAGGGATGGATTAAAACCGGTTCATCGTCGTATTCTTTATGCTATGCATAAAATGGGGTTAACTCATGATAAGGGTTATAGAAAGTCTGCTGCCATAGTTGGTGAAACTTTGGGAAAATTTCACCCTCATGGAGATGCTTCAGTTTATGACTCTTTGGTAAGAATGGCTCAGGATTTTTCTCTTCGTTATCCCATGATCAAGGGCCAAGGTAATTTTGGCTCAATTGATGGTGATAGTGCTGCTGCTTATCGTTATACTGAAGCTAAGTTAACTAAGATTGCCGGAGAAATGTTAAAAGACATTGAAGAAGAAACTGTAGATTTTTCTTCCAACTATGATGGTACTATTGAAGAACCCAAAGTTTTACCAGGACTTTTACCCTCTCTTTTGGTAAATGGTTCAACAGGAATTGCAGTTGGAATGGCAACTAAAATACTTTCTCATAATTTAGGAGAAATTTGTGATTTAATTTTGCTTTTGATTAATAAACCAGAGGCAGATATTAATGATTTGTTTGAAGTTTTTCAAGGCCCTGATTTTCCAACTGGCGGTATTATATTTAATATAGACAAAATGAAAGAGACCTATGCTTCTGGCAAGGGTCCTATTGTTGTAAGAGCAAAAACAGAAATAGTAGAAAAGGAAAAGGATAAACACAGAATAGTGGTAAACGAACTTCCCTATATGACAAATAAAGCAAAACTTTTGACTAAGATAGCTAAATTAATAAAAGATAAAGATAAAAGGTTTGAGGATATTAAAGATGTTAGAGATGAGTCAGACAAGCAAGGGGTGCGTGTAGTTTTTGATTTAAAAAAACAAGCTTTTCCTCAAAAGGTTTTAAATAATTTATTTAAAGCTACTAATCTTCAAAAAACTTTTCATGTTAACATTGTGGCTCTTAAAGATGGAATCCAACCCAAAGTATTTACCTTAAAGGAGTTAGTAGAAGAATATATTAAACATAGGAAAAATGTAATAAGACGTAAAACAGAATATAATCTTTTAAAAACCAAACAAAGAATACATATTTTAAAAGGTTTGGTTATAGCTATTGATTACATTGATGACATAATTAAACTTATAAAAAATTCTGAAGATAAAGCCAGTGCTGAAAAAAAACTTATAAAAGCATATAATTTAAGTGAAACTCAAGCAAAAGCGATTTTAAATATTAGACTTCATAGATTAGCTAACTTAGAACAGAAAAAAATTAGGGATGAATTAGCTGAAAAGCAAAAAATATCTAAAGACCTTCAAGACATTTTAGATAAGCCTGAGAGAATATTAGACATTATTAAAGAACAAACGAATTATTTAAAAGAAGAGTATAGTATTAAAAGAAGAACTCAAGTAGTCCAATCTGGTATTCAGAGATTTAATCAAGAAGATTTAATTCCTGATAACCCAACCATAGTTATACATACAAAAACAGGCTATATAAAAAGAGTTTCACCTCAAAATTTTCGCTCTCAAGCTAGGGGTGGGAAAGGGATTAAGGCCATACATTTAAAAGATGAAGATCAAATTAGCCATATCCTTTCTACTACTACTCATACCAGATTATTATTTTTTACCTCTCAAGGACGAGTATTTCAATTAAAAACTTATGAATTGCCTCAATCTACAAGAATAGCCCGAGGGAAAGCCTTGGTAAATTTTTTAGAAATAGAACCAGATGAAAAAATTTCAGCTATATTACCTGTTACAGACTTGGAAAAGTATAATTATCTTGTAATGGCAACTAAGTTTGGAAAAATAAAAAAAGTTCCTGTTAAGGACTTTAAAAAGGTAAGAAGAGCTGGTCTTATTGCTATTAGCCTTAAAAAGAAAGATAAATTAGGATGGGTTAAACCAACTAGTGGCAAAGATGAAGTAATTTTAGTATCAAATAAAGGTAAAGCTATACGCTTTAAAGAGACTGAGCTAAGATCAATGGGTAGAAGTGCCCAAGGTGTTAAAGGTATGAAATTAAAATCCGGGGTTATTATAAGCATGGATATTATTCCAAGTGATAAGGGAGAAAATTTCAAGCTTTTAGTTGTTAGTGAAAATGGTTACGGTAAAATGACTCAAATTAATAAATATCGTGTTCAATCTAGAGCTGGAGTTGGTATTAAGGCCTCTGACGTTACTAAGAAAACAGGAGATTTGGTTGGGGCAAGAATAATTGAAGATAATAAGGGTGATTTATTATTGGTTTCTAGAAAAGGCCAAATTATTAGGGTTTCTTTAAAAAGTGTTTCTACTATTGGACGTTCTACTCAAGGAGTAAAGCTAATGAGATTTAAGGAAAAAAACGATCAATTAACTTCATTTAATGTAATGAGTGAATAAGGGAAAAGGGTTTATTAATGAGGTTGATTTAAATTTTTCCAGAAATTATAAGGGTATTTTTAGACCTTTATTTTCGCTTTTATATTAAAGCTATTTATGATAAACCAAAAATATCTTAGTAAATTTTTTTTATTATTGTTCTTATTAGGCCTTATGTTTTTAAGGCCAAGTATTGGTTTATCACAAAAAAAAATAAATAATTCAAGTGAACTTTTAGTAAAACTTAAATCAGAAGAAAAAATTTATAAATTAGATAATATTTTCAATTACAATGTTATAGATTGGCAGAAACAGGTTTTAGAAATTTCTACTG
>Ga0102925_1000740_pt1 | contig 17650 bp, 14 predicted proteins | sample SalPonR1_A_D1_MG_FD_78216 | JGI IMG/M metagenome (GOLD analysis project Ga0102925, IMG submission 78216) | Salt pond soil microbial communities from South San Francisco under conditions of wetland restoration - Salt Pond MetaG R1_A_D1_MG | ecosystem: Environmental > Aquatic > Marine > Intertidal...
ACTAGTGTTCACGACAAATCTACAATTTTTTTTTATTCGTAAAAGTTTCTTCCGTAAAAATCCATTCCTATCTTTGATTTTTGATAATTCTTCTATGGAAAATCTTGATGCTTCCAAATTTTACAAACTCCTACTAAGCGATCTCGGTTTTACGGCGAAAGCAGGGCAGGACCTTGCTTTACAGCAACTTTCCCGTTTTGTTTTAAGTAATAATAAAGATGAACTTTTTGTGTTGAAAGGCTTTGCCGGAACCGGTAAAACCACGATAATCAGCACCTTGGTAAAAAATCTCTGGCAGATCAAGAAATCGGGTGTTTTATTGGCGCCAACAGGAAGGGCGGCAAAAGTAATTTCCAATTATTCGAAAAAGGAAGCTTTTACCATTCATAAAAAGATCTATTTCCCTAAAAAAAGTGGAGGAAGCGGCGTGCAATTCGTGCTTCAGCCAAACAAACATAAAAATAGTATTTTTATAGTAGATGAAGCTTCCATGATTTCTGATACGCCTACCAATTCCAAATTAATGGAAAATGGAAGCTTATTAGACGATCTTATTCAATTTGTCTATTCAGGCCATAATTGCCAGCTTATCTTAATTGGGGATACCGCGCAGCTACCTCCGGTAAAAATGGAAATCAGTCCTGCGCTGGAAGCCGATAAACTTCAGTTTTCTTATAATAAAGAGGTAAATCATATAGAGCTGGATGAAGTTGTGCGGCAGGCTGAAGAAAGCGATATTTTATTAAATGCTACGAAAATAAGGCAAAGCCTTCAAGATGGTTTTTATGATAGTTTCCAGTTTGAACTTACCCCAAAAGCAGATGTGGTTAGATTACAGGATGGTTACGAGATAATGAATGCTATTGAGGAATGCTACAATGAATTAGGGAATGAAGAAACCAGTTTTATAGTAAGATCTAATAAAAGGGCAAATTTGTATAACCAACAAATAAGATCCCGAATTTTGTTCCAGGAGGAAGAAATTTCAGCCGGAGATTATCTTATGGTGGTTAAGAATAATTATTTCTGGATAAAACCTACTTCTGAAGCAGGGTTTATAGCAAACGGGGATATTGTAAAAGTTCTGGAAATTTTTGGTATAAAAGAACTGTATGGCTTCCGTTTTGCCGAAGTACAGGTGCAAATGGTAGATTATCCTAAAATGCGTCCTTTTGAGACCGTAGTAATGTTAGATACACTTACCAGTAATACACCTTCACTATCTTATGAAGAATCAAACCAATTGTACCAGGAGGTAATGAAAGATTACGAAGACGAAACTTCTAAATACAAGAAATTTATGAAGGTGAAGAACAATAAGTTTTTCAATGCCTTACAAATCAAGTTTTCTTATGCGATGACCTGCCATAAATCCCAGGGTGGGCAATGGAATACGGTTTTTATTGAACAACCGTACCTGCCAGAAGGCGTTGGAAAAGAATATTTAAGATGGCTTTATACTGCTATAACCCGGGCAACCGATAAACTTTATCTTATAGGGTTTAAGGATGATTTTTTCGTGAATAAATAATTTTAGCCTTACGCAAAATCGAATATTAAAACCTAAATTTAACCTCTAAAACTTGAATTTTGAAGAATACTCCGCTTAAAATAATTGCAATGATTCCAGCCCGTTACGAGGCTTCTCGATTTCCCGGGAAACTTTTAAAAGACCTTAACGGCAAAACGGTAATTACCAGAACTTACGAAGCTGCTAAAAACACCGGACTTTTTGAGGAAGTTTATGTGGTTACCGATAGTGATAAAATTTTTGCGGAAATAAATAAAAATGGCGGTAAGGCTATAAAAAGTAATAAGGAACACGAGTGTGGTAGCGATAGAATCGCTGAAGCTGTACAGGATATGGACGTGGATATCGTTGTAAATGTGCAGGGAGACGAGCCATTTATAGATAAGGATAGTTTGGCAAAATTATTAGTTGTTTTTAGGGAAGATGATGCTTCTGCAATAGATCTGGCCTCGTTAAAAACTGCTTTGTCAGAAAGTGATGATATTACCAATTCAAACAACGTAAAGGTTATTACCAATAAAAACGATTTTGCGATGTATTTTTCAAGATTCCCCATTCCTTATCCTAGAAATACAGACGCCCAGGTAACTTATTTTAAGCATCTTGGCATTTACGCTTTTAGAAAACAAGCGCTTATTGATTTTTATAATTTACCCATGCTTTCTTTGGAATCTGCTGAAAAGATTGAGGCGATTCGTTTCCTGGAATACGGGAAAAATATCAAGATGGTAGAAACTCAAATGCAAACCATTGGTATAGATACTCCCGAAGATTTGGATAAAGCCAGGGAAATCTGGAAAGATTAACTCACTGCTTCTTTATAAACCTTCAGAGCCCGTTCTCGGGCTTCTTTATGATCTACCATTTTCTCTGGATATTCATCGGTGCTAAATTCCTCTACCCATTCTTTGATGTATTTTTTATCCTTATCAAATTTATCAATTTGTGTAGTTGGGTTAAAAATTCTAAAATATGGAGCCGCATCAACACCGCTTCCGGCTACCCACTGCCAGTTTCCAACATTAGAAGACATTTCATAATCGAGGAGTTTTTCGGCAAAATATGCTTCTCCCCACCGCCAGTCAATCAGTAAATGTTTACATAGAAAACTTCCTACCAACATTCTCACGCGATTATGCATAAAGCCAGATTCATTTAATTGCCGCATCCCAGCGTCAACCAATGGATAGCCAGTGTTTCCGGTTTTCCATTTTTCAAACTCCTCTTCATTATTACGCCATTCAATGCGATCGTATTTCTTTTTAAACGATTCAGTGACAGTGTCGGGATTATGATATAAAACCTGCATAAAAAATTCCCGCCAAATCAATTCATCAAGAAAAGTTTTATTGTTTTCGGCATTAGCCTTTTTAACCATTTTTCTAACACTAACAGTTCCAAACCTAAGATGGGCTCCTAATCGCGAGGTAGCATCTTTTGCCGGAATATTCCTGGTGTTTTCGTATTGCTGAATTAAAGTTGGGGTGACGTCGTATTCCGGCACTTTAATCTGTGAAGTTTTAAAACCAATGTCACTCAAGCTTAAATTTGGTAACCTGGTATTTTGAACAAGATTTTCCAGGTATTGGCTGGTGTAATGAATTTTAAGATCAAGGGATTTAAAATGATCTTTCCAGACTTTCATGTAAGGCGTATACACCACATAGGGATCGCCATCTTTCTTTACCACTTCATCTTTTTCGAAAATAACCTGATCCTTAAAAGTGTGGAATTCAATATTGTTTTCGGAAAGTAATTCGGCTATTTCTTTGTCCCTTTTGGTTGCGTAAGGTTCGTAATCGTGATTTGTGAATACTTCAGCGATTTGATATTCTTCTATTAAATCCTGAAAAACTTCTTTTGGTTTCCCATGATACATCGCGATAGAACTGCTATAATCATCCTGAAGTTCTTTTCGCATTTGCTGAAGCTGCTCGTGTATAAAGTTTACACGAGCATCTTTTTCTGGTAACTTATCTAATATTTCTGTATCAAAGATAAAAATTGGTAAAACCGGTTTATCAGTTTTTAAAGCTTCGAGAAAACCAACATTATCATCTAATCTCAAATCACGTCTAAACCAAAAAATATTCACTTCTTTACTCATTTACGAAATATTTAAAGTAGAAAGTCCGCCGTCAACTCCAATAATTTGTCCGGTAATCCAACTGTTTTCCTCGCTTAATAAAAAGGTAGCTGCATTCGCAATGTCTTTGGCGTTTCCAACTCTTTTTAGAGGATGTCTTTCACTCATCTTCTCTTTCTTAGAGTCATTAGACAGTAATTTTTCAGCAAGTGGAGTATCGGTTAAAGATGGAGCGATCACATTTACGCGAAGAGTAGGAGCGTACTCAGCTGCGAGAGATTTGGCAAAACCTTCTATAGCGCCTTTTGCTGCCGCAACGCTGGTATGAAATGGCATTCCAACTTTAACAGCCACGGTACTAAAAAATACCAAACTTGCATGATCGGCTTTTTTTAATTTAGGCATTACTCCATGGATTACTTTTACCAAACTTAAAAAATTTAGATTCATTTCTGCTTCAAAATCTTTATGTTTTAGCATTTTAAAAGGTTTTAAGTTTATACTGCCGGGGCAATAAACCAATCCATTTAATTCATCAGGCAATTCGAGCTCCTCAATATTATCGTTTAGAACATCAAATTCTAGATGTTGAATATCATCATTTAATTCGCCTTTATTTCTCGATGCAACAATTACATTATTTTCTTTGACTAATTGATTGGCAATTTCAAGTCCGATTCCGGTTGAGCCGCCGATAAGTAAAATATTCTTTTTCATTTTTGATTTATTTAGTTTAGTATATCTTGTTTCAATGTTGCGTTTTGAGCTTTTGGTTCCTTAAATTCTCCAAAAAGCTCAACAAGCTTTTTCTGCCTGTATTCAAAGATTTCTTTGAGCTTAGGAGCCACCAGGATAGGATGGGCTAATTGTCCTAAAATTCCCAATGGCAATTTGTAGTCTACAATATCTTCCATTTCCACGCCTCCCGGAATTTCTTTTATAAAATGCTTATGATGCCATAGGGCATAGGGCCCAAAGCGTTGTTCATCTACAAAATATTCTTTGTCTTTTACATGAGTGATTTCGGTAACCCATTTTGTTTTGATTCCTGCAATAGGTGTGACAATATATTGAATGATCTGTCCTTCAAACATTGGGCGATCGGCCCCGGAGATAATATTAAAACCCATATAATCTGGAGTGATTTCTTTTAAATTCCCCGGACTTGATAGGAATTCCCAGGCTTTTTCCAAACTTATGGGAAGCTTTTGAATTGTTCTTTTAGTGTAGATTTTCATTCTAATTGTATTTGAATGTAAAATTAAGGTGAGTTTTGTTTAAAATAAAATATTTATAGTTAAACAAAATATAAATGAAGTTAGGTTGGTTCTTAATTTATAAGCTATTTCTCGGTATATTTGATCAAACTAAAACAAACTAAAAATGAAAAAACTACTTCTATTTTTATTTACAGCTGGTATAATGAGTGCTTCTCAAGCCCAGGTAAAAGCTCCTCAAGCAAGCCCGTTTTCTAAAGTTGAACAAAAAGTTGGTCTTACCGATGTAACTTTAGAATATTCACGTCCCAGTATGAGAGGTCGTGAGATTTTTGGAAACCTAGTACCGTTTGGGGAAATATGGCGTACTGGAGCTAATGAGAATACAAAAATTACATTTAGTGATGACATTACAATTCAGGGAAAAGAATTAAAAGCCGGAACATATGCTATTTATACGATACCGAAGGAAGATGAGTGGGAAGTAATGTTCTACAATGATGCATCTAACTGGGGGAATCCTGCGGAATGGGATGAAGACAAGGTAAGCCTAAAAGCGACTGCTGAAGTGATGGAACTTCCATTTGAAATGGAAACTTTTACTATTTTGATAGACGACCTTAAAAATAATTCGGCTGCGCTTAATTTTCTATGGGCAAATACAGTTGCAAGTTTGAAGTTTGAAGTGCCTACCGAAGAAAAGACAATGGCTAGTATAGAAAAAACAATGAGTGGTCCCGGTGCCAATGATTATTTCGCTGCGGCAACTTATTATCACGATGCTGATAAAGATTTGGAACAGGCTTACGAATGGGTGAATAAAGCTCTTGAGATGGGGAATCCAAATGCATACTGGATCTTAAGAAGAAAATCACTTATCGCGGCAGATCTTGGGAAAAAGGAAGAAGCAATTGCAGCTGCTGAGAAATCTTTAGCCGAAGCTGAAAAAGCAGGAAACCAGGATTACGTGAAAATGAACAAAGACTCCCTAAAAGAATGGGGAGCTATGTAAATTGAGTTTTTAGCATAAGAAAAAGGCTGTTTGAACATATCTCATATCTTCATCCTGAATTTATTTCAGGATCTAACGTGTTAATAATTTCAAACATCTTAGAAGCTGAAATAAATTCAGCCTGACGAAAATATAGACTTTTTAAACAGCCTTTTCATTTTAAACCATTTTCAGGACTTATGCCTCACAACTGGCACAATTCACCATATTGGCTATAAATTCTTTAGAAACACTTTGGCTTCGTTGATAGTAAAGTGTTTTTACTCCCAGTTGCCAGGCTTCTATCATTAATTTATTTACTTCCCTAACCGGGAGATCAGAAGGAATATTCAAATTTAAACTTTGCGCCTGGTCAATATACTTTTGTCTCACCGAAGCTTGCTGAATAATTTCTAACTGACTTATCTCTTTAAAGGTTTTAAAAACCATTCGCTCCTCATCACTTAATTCTTTTAAATGCTGTACGCTTCCATGGTTCAACATAATGCTGCGCCAGGTTTCTTCGGTATCCAATCCTTTTTCCTGGAGTAATTCTTTTAAATATTTATTCTTCCGCATAAAATTTCCCTTTGCCAAACCAGCTTTATAGTAATTGCTGCTAAAAGGCTCAATACCCGGCGAGGCCTGGCCTAAAATTGCCGAGGAAGAAGTAGTGGGCGCAACGGCCATTAAGGTAGTATTTCTTAGTCCGTAATCTTTTAATACTTCTGGTTCGCCGTAGATATTGGCTAATTCTTTACTCGCTTTTGTAGCTTTTTCATTAATATCCTGGAAAATAGCATTGGTTAGACCTTTAGCTTTCAAGCCTTCAAAAGGAATTCTGTTCTTTTGAAGATAAGAGTGCCAACCCATAACGCCTAAGCCTAAAGCTCTATGCCTTTTTGCAAATTTATTGGCAGAAGCCAGGTAATGATTCCCTTCCGTTTTTGCAATGAACTCCTGTAAAACAGCATCGAGAAAATAGATGGCCAGTTTTACAGCTTCGGTATCTTTCCATTCGTCGTAAAGCTCTAGATTCATTGAAGAAAGGCAACAAATAAAAGACTCATCTTTCGTTGATGGCAGCGCAATTTCTGAACACAGGTTGCTGGAATGTATAGTGTAATTTTTATCTTTATATACTTGCGGTTTAAAACGGTTAATATTGTCTTTAAAGAAAATATAGGGTAAACCTTTTTGCTGCCTGCTTTCTATAACCTTGGCCCATATTTCTCGTTTCTCCCTATCGCCCTCCATCATTTCTTGCATCCAGTAATCGGGTACACTCACGCCATAAAATAGATTTTGAATAGGATTTCCGATATTCTTGATTTCAAGAAATTCTTTAATATCCGGATGGTCTATATCGAGATAAGCTGCGAAAGCTCCCCGGCGAACACCACCTTGAGAAATAGTATCCATAGCGGTATCAAAAAGCTTCATAAAGCTGGTAGCACCGCTACTTTTTCCGTTATCGGTAACTGCGCTCCCACGACCTCTTAATTCCCCGAAATAGCCTGAAGTACCGCCACCAATTTTGGTTTGCATAATAACCTCACCCAGTTTATGGGTAATACCTTCAATATTATCTGGTACATAGACATTAAAGCAAGATATGGGCAGACCACGTTCTGTGCCCATATTGGCCCAAATTGGCGAACTTAAACTCATCCAGCCACGTTCTATCATTTCTATAAATGCTTCTGCCAGTTCCGGTTTGTAGAGTCTCTTTGCTGCTGCATTTGCTACGCGCTCTATGGCAGATTTTGCGGTTTCCCCTTTTAATAAATAGCCGCGATTTAGTATTTGCTGGCTCTCCTCATTAAGCCACCATAATCTGTCTTGTTGTGTTTCTTTAAGTATTGTTTCTGGCATTTTGCTGGATTTTAAGTTGAATTATTGCTGCGGAAAACTCTTTAAAAAAGATCGTCGGCGGTGATGCTTTTATCGTGTTTGGTATAATCTACCGGGCGCTTGGCAAAAAAGTCATCTAAACTATTGGCGAAAACTTCTTCTTCAAACCATAACATTGTTTTATAATCATATTCCGAAACGAAGTAGAGCTTTTCTAGACCTATTTTTTCAAGACTATCATCTACACGATATTTCATAAAATTTAGCAGATCTTCTTTTTTGCATTGTTCCAGGGCCCCTTCAGCAAAGATCCAGTCCAGGATTTCAGATTCTACCTCCATAGAATGCGCTATAATTTCCCTAATTTGAGTTTTGGTTTCCTCGTTGAAGAATTCAGGAAATTCATTTTTTATCTGGTTTACGATATAAATCCCGGCATTAGCGTGAATTTGTTCATCTACCGAAGTCCAGGCAATTATATTGCTCACATTTTTCATCACCCCCTTAAAGCGGCTAAACGAAAGAATAATCGCAAACTGACTAAAGAGAGAGACGTTTTCAATTAAAATGGAAAAAAGTATAAGCGAGAACACGTATTTCTTTTCATCTGAAGATTTTGTGTTGGCTAAAGCTTCAGAAAGATAAGCCACTCTTTTTTTGATAACCGGAGTTTCAATTAACTTTTCAAACTCGTTATTATAGCCCAGCACTTCAAGCAAGCGTGAATAGGCTTCAGAATGCCTGAATTCGCATTCGGCAAAAGTACTACCTAAACCGTTAAATTCCGGTTTCGGAAGGTGTTGATATAGGTCTCCCCAAAATGATTTTACAGCTACTTCAATTTGTGCGATCGCAAGCAAACTCTTTTTAATAACCTGTTTTTCATTTTCACTAAGGTGAGAATGGAAATCCTGCACATCAGCAGTGAAATCCACTTCGGAATGTACCCAGAATGAACGGTTGATTGCCTCGGTAAACTGAAGGATTTCGGGATATTCGAAAGGTTTGTAATTGACCCTTTTTTCAAAAATACTCATATCACTTTTGTTTTAGTTTTAAAATCAAAAGCATAAAAGCAAATAGGTGTCTATGGAAAAGAGATGCTGTGGGAACCACAAAATTACTGTCCTGGACATTTACTTTTTATGCGAAAGCAAAAGTCAGCCCGGCTGGGAAGGTGATCTGGCTTGTAGATAAATCTACTTTACAGTTGCGCAACAGCTCATGATTTTCACATGATTCCCCTTGTTTATTACAAAACGTAATACCCTCCGGTATGATTTTACAATAGTAAAGTTATAAGGAATTGGCTGTGTTTTTATATAAACCAAAGTGAGTTATAAACATAGTTTTTCACAATTTGGATTATAAAGACTTCATGACCTCAATTGGCTGGGGCATAGTTTTTAATCAATTTCGACCCAGTGCTTGCTAATGGACCGAAAAGAAAATAAAAATGAAACTTTTTTACATGCAAAATACCAAAGATGCATATTTCCTTAAGGCTGAAATTCCTCTAAACCTCTTAGGATTATCTTTTGGTAGAAAATTTAATTTTCGTTCAGGAAAGATTCAGATGAAATATCCTGGGAGGAGAATTCTAAAAAATTAGCATCTAAAAAAGGAAACCTCTATTTAAATAAATAGTTGAAAGATCATCGAAAATTTGTTGAACATTATTAGTTTTCTCCAATAGAAATTTAAAGCCTTATTGACTTAGTAGTTTTGGATGTATTTCAAAATAATCATTTCTATAAAACTTCAAAAGGCACAATATTAACGAGATTTTAAATGTTTGGTTTCCTTAGGTTTTTATAAATTGCAGGAGAGATATTTTATATTTTTCATTATTAACCCACTTAACCATCAACATATTCAATTAAGTTATGAGTAATTATCATATTAAGAATCTAGAGGAGTATTTTCAAGTGTATAGGAAATCGGTAAGAGAGCCTGAAAATTTCTGGGAAGAAGTAGCCGAAGAACATTTTACCTGGCGAAAAAAATGGGATAATGTATTAAGCTGGGATTTTGATGAGCCCGAGGTAAAATGGTTTGAAAATGCAAAGCTAAATATTACCGAGAATTGTATTGATCGCTATCTCTTTACCAATGCTGAGAAAACGGCTATTATTTGGGAACCAAACGATCCTAAAGAAGAGGCCCAACATATCTCTTATGGAGAACTTCATAAGAAAGTTAATAAATTTGCAAACGTTTTAAAATCTAAAGGAATTAAAAAAGGTGATAGGGTTTGTATTTACCTACCTATGATTCCTGAACTTGCCGCGGCGATGCTTGCTTGCGCCAGGATTGGCGCTATACATTCTGTAGTTTTCGCCGGTTTTTCTTCTAAAGCACTTGCAACCAGAACCAATGATGCCGATTGTAAGATGCTAATAACTTCTGACGGATCTTACCGCGGAAATAAAACCATAGATCTAAAAAGTATTGTAGATAAAGCCCTGGAAGAATGTCCGGGAGTTGAAAGCGTTTTAGTGGCGAAGCGTCTTGGATCTGAAATTGAAATGAAAGAAGGGCGTGACGAATGGTTACAACCTTTATTAGATGAAGCTTCAGATGAGTGTGAAGCCGAAACTATGGATGCTGAAGATCCTTTGTTTATTCTCTATACTTCCGGTTCTACGGGCAAACCAAAAGGGATGCTCCATACTACTGCAGGTTATATGGTTTACACGGCCTATACTTTTAAGAATATTTTTCAATATAAAGAGGGAGACGTGTATTGGTGTACGGCTGATATAGGCTGGATAACCGGTCACTCCTATATTTTGTACGGTCCATTAGCAAACGGTGCAACTACCGTAATGTTCGAAGGTGTACCCTCGTATCCAGATGCCGGAAGATTTTGGGAGGTGGTAGAAAAACATAAAGTAAACCAGTTCTATACCGCACCTACAGCAATTAGATCTTTGGCTAAAAGAAATATTGAGTTTGTGGAAAGTCATGACCTATCTTCTTTAAAAGTCCTGGGAACCGTTGGAGAACCTATAAATGAGGAAGCCTGGCACTGGTATAATGATAATGTAGGTCAAAATAAAAGTCCTATAGTAGATACCTGGTGGCAAACCGAGACAGGCGGAATTATGATATCCCCAATTCCGTACGTTACTCCTGTAAAACCAACATATGCAACTCTACCATTTCCAGGGATACAACCAGCTTTAATGGATGAAAACGGGAAAGAATTAAAAGGAAACCAGGTGGATGGTCGTTTATGTATAAAATATCCATGGCCTTCTATTGCCAGAACGGTTTGGCGCGATCACGAGCGTTATAAAAACACCTATTTCTCTACTTTCAAAAACATGTATTTTACCGGCGATGGTGCCCTTAGAGATGAAGTTGGTTATTACCGAATTACCGGTAGGGTAGACGATGTAATTATAGTATCTGGTCACAATCTAGGAACTGCGCCAATTGAAGACGCTATAGATGAACACCCAGCAGTAGCGGAATCTGCAGTAGTTGGATTCCCACATGAGGTAAAAGGAAATGCGCTTTATGCATTTGTAATTTTAAAAGAAGTAGGAGAGTCCAGAAATCAGGATAACCTTAGAAAAGAGATCAATCAACAAATTAAGGATAAGGTTGGGCCGATAGCAAAACCTGAGAAAATTCAGTTCGTTAGTGGACTGCCAAAAACACGAAGCGGAAAAATTATGCGTAGAATCTTACGTAAGATAGCTTCAAAACAAACAGAAAATCTTGGTGACACTTCAACTTTACTAAATCCTGAAGTAGTGGAAAAAATTATGAAGGAAGCTTTCTAAAATACCTTTTTTTGAAAAAACCAGCCCTCACCGGTTTCAAAAATCGGTGAGGGTTTTATATAATAAGAGCCGGTTTAATTAATTTTGCTGAAGAAAAAAATGTGACATAAGCCGAATTAATTTTTAAATTAAATTCTAAATAATTTTTTCAAGTTCAGTTTTCTATCGGCGTTTAGCTTTCCCAGAATGGTTAGAAAAGCCATTGCAGTAATAAAAGCATCTCCAGCTGCCGTGTGACGGTCTTTTATGTCTATGTTATAAGTCTCGGCGATTTCGTCTAAAGAATAACTTTTTTCTCGATTGATAAGATTCGAGATAATTCTAGTTTCACGGTATAAATTAACGGTGTCTAAAACTTTATTTTTCAGTTTTGGTAGTCCCATTCTGGATAGAGCTTGGTTAATCATACCAATATCAAAGCCGGCATGATGGGCCACCAGAACCGAGTTCCCAACATATTTTAAAAATGCTTTGACCGCCTCTTCTTCCGTAAGGGTTTCTATTCGCTCATTCTGAATAATCCCGTGTATTTTCACGGTTTTAGGGTTAAAAGTTTCCTGGGAAATATATTCTTCGAATCCGTCAGCAACGTCTATAGATTTGCCCTTAACAGCGATTGCACCAATAGAGAGCATACGGTCTTTTTTAAGATCAAATCCGGTGGTTTCTGTATCCAAAACCACAAATCGATTATCAGCAATTTCTACCGGAAGCTTTTCCTGAAATTTAGCTTCGTAATCTTTCCAGAATTGTGGAAGATCTTTCGATTTATTTTTGAAAAATTTTAGCATTAGGTATAAGGTGTTACTTCAAATCGAAATTTTATTAATTCCTGCACCTGCCTAATACTTTTAAAACAGCGTTTTAGTTTTATCTTTTCTTCTTTTCCAAGATTCTCGAGATCAATAAACCTTCCACTATTTCTATTCTCCAATCCGTGTTTGGTTCTGAATTTCAATAAGACCTTAGACGCATAAGCGCAGGCCAGGAACAGTTCTTTATTATTTGGCTCCAATTGAGCCAGTTTTTCATAGCGCTCTGCAGTATTGCTAATGTTTTTTACCTGGTGATACAATATTAGTAGCCTGGCAGCATCGGTTATTGGTGTAATACCACGTTTTTTGATGTCAAAAAAATCTTTATCCTCTCCATCCTGTTCTACTAAAAATTGTCTGAAAAAGCCCAAAGGAGAAGGGTTTCTTAAAGTTGTAGCACCCATTACGGCATAAAACTTTCTATTATCTTTTGTCAGGCTGAAAATATGATTAGCGAGCTCGTTGGACAATTTTATGTTACCGTAAGAAATATCAAAATCGAAGAAAATAGAACAGAGCAAAATTTCATCATTTCCGGGATCTATAATCCAATGGCTAAATTGGTTCTTCCATTCACTTAAACTCAGGCAATACTTAGAATTTTTTGCCATCATTTCAGCGGGGCAATATTCAAAACCAATTATATTGAGTCGCTTGTTAACCTTTCTGGCTAATTCAAGGAAATAGGCTCGGGTTTCTTCCAATTTTTCATCAGGTACATCTTCAAAAATAAGCGCGTTGTCCTGGTCTGTTTGTAAGAGTTGTTCTTTACGTCCCTGGCTACCCAGAGAAATCCATGTAAAATCACAGGGTGGGGGAGAAGGCAGTTTTTTAATGCATCGTTCAATTATTCTTTTAATGGTGGCATCATTCAGCTCAAAGATAATTTTAGAAATATGATTAAGCGGAATATTTGAATCAATGAATCCCCTGAGTAATAAAGTGATTTTATGCCGAATTTTTTTTAATTCATTAGTGCTGCTGCTTCGCTGAATTGCTTTCATTAGAACTGAAGGATTATGACCTTCTGACACCATAATATCGTGTTCAGAGACAACTCCCAATACTTTTGTATTTGGTGTTCCGTCTTCGGTGATGCAAATATGATTAATATGATGCTTCATCATAGTAAGTTGCGCCTGCGCTATACTTAAACCCTGCGGATAACAGATTACCGGGGAAGCCATAATTTTTGAAATTGGGGTTTGAATGCTAAACGTACCCGTAGCCACCATATTTCTGAAGTCCTCATCGGTTACTATACCTTGCGGGATATTGTTTTCTACAACCAATACAGATCCTACTTTTTTACTGCTCATTAATTGAGCTGCAGTTTTTATGGTGGTTTCAGGAGAGGTCATTACCACCTTCCTGGTTACCGGTGCCGGCTGTAATTCAAATAAATTATTATTGGGTTTATATTGATTTTCTTCTGGTTCTTTTTCTGAAATTAATTTTCCTTTATGCGCCTCCGAATAAGGATTCCGGGTATTTGAAGCAAAACTCTGGATTAAGAAATTACCTACTTCTTTATTTTCTTCGGAAAGTGGCTTGAACTTCTTGATAGGAATTGCGTAAAGAACTGTTTCCTCATCGGCAACTGCGTTGATGAGGTAATTCTCTTTGGCAAATAATGGCCTGAGTCCAAAAATATCACCTTCATCGCATTTATCGATGGTTTCTCTTTTATCGTTATTGATACGCTCTAAGGAAATTGCACCTTTATTCACAACATAAAACCGTTTGTGTCCAATGTCGCCTTCGGCAAATAGCAATTTACCTTTTTCAAGGTACTTTACTTTTACTTGTTTCGAGATTGTTAGTAAGTCTTCTTTTTGAAGAAGGTTAAAAGGGGGATAATTTTTAAGGAAATCGGCTATTCGGGAAGCTATGGTATTCTTCATACCGCTAATTTAATCAAAATTGAAGACAGCTAATTTATTAGATTTTAAATATCAACTTCATAATCCTCGATCATATTTAAAATGACTTGCTCAGTTTCAGAAAGGGAGATGTAATCTTGTTTTTCTTCAGTTTTAATTTTATCAAAATAGGGAGCGATTTCACCGGTTTCATAAGAATTCACCACTTTAGGATGTACATAATAACTGCGGCAAACTGCACGAGTGTTTCCTAAACCTTCCGCCGAGGCATCAAAAGCCTGCAAAATGTTCTTCTTATTTTGCTTTTCTTCTTCGGTGTAACCCATTTCTAGCAAAGTTTCAAAAAATATTTTAGTGGCACTCCAGGTTCTAAAATCTTTAGCAGAAAACAGGTCTCCGCTAATTTCCTGGATGTAATCGTTAATCATTCCACTATCTATAGATTGTTTGTCCCCATTTTCATCGTAAAATTTAAAAAGCTCCCAACCTGGAATTTCTTCACATTGATTAACCAGCTTTATAAGTTTCTTGTTTTTTACGGTAACCGAATGTTCTTTACCTTTCTTTCCAATAAATTCAAATTTGATCCTGGTTTTATAAGTTTTTAGGTGTCGTGTTCTAAAAGTGGAAAGTCCGTAAGTTTTGTTTTTTTTCGCGTAGTAATGGTTTCCAATCCTAATGTGGGTTTCTTCCATAAGTCTTAAAATTAAGGCTAGTACTTTTCGCTTGCTCATTTCCGGTAAATCAAGATCTTTATCTACCTGTTTTCTTATTTTAGGTAGATTTTTACCAAAAGCTGCCATTTTGAAAAATTTGGTTTCGTTTCTTAATTTACTCCAGGTTGGATGGTAAATATATTGTTTCCGGTTTTTTTCATCACGTCCCACAACTTGCAAATGCCCATTTTCCAGATGTGTAATTTTGACTTGCTTCCAGGCGGGGGGTATCACAAGACCTTTAATCCGTTCTATAGTTTCATCATCTGCTATTCTTTCTCCTTTATATATATATGAGAAACCACGCCCCACTTTTTTTCGGCTAATAGAAAGCTTTTCTTCAGAAACATAAGTAAGGTTCGCAAAATCTACAGCTTCATTAGTATTGGAAATTAAAGTGTTTATCTCTTCGGGAGAAATGGTCATTTTCTTTTTTACTAAATATAATCGGAAAAATTGCCGGGATATGATAAAGAATTGTGAAAGTACTCCTAAGAAAATGAAAAAGCCCTTTTCAGAAATTTCCGAAAAGGGCTGAATCATATTTGAAAGTAAATAAGTTTTTAGTCAAAATAACTAAAACCTTCTCCTTCTTTTATTTTGAGAACACTTTCATAAATTAATTTAATCACATTTTCCACATCGCTTCTATGGACCATTTCAACAGTAGTATGCATATATCTTAGAGGAAGTGAAATTAACGCTGAAGGAACACCGCCATTGCTATAGGCAAACGCATCGGTATCTGTTCCTGTAAACCTCGAATTTGCCATGCGCTGAAAAGGAATTTCTTTTTCCTGAGCTGTTTCGATAAGTAATTCTCTTAATTTATTTTGAACAGCAGGAGCGTGGGCAATTACCGGGCCGTGTCCTATTTTAGTATCTCCAGCTTTCTTTTTATTGATCATTGGCGTATTTGTATCGTGAGTAACGTCGGTCACAATAGCAACATTTGGTTTTATACGGTGCGTGATCATTTCGGCACCACGAAGTCCTATCTCTTCCTGAACCGCATTAGTAATATATAGTCCAAAAGGAAGTTTCTTTTTGTTTTTCTTCAGAAGCTTTGCTACCTGCGCGATCATAAAACCGCCCATACGGTTATCTAAAGCGCGGCAAACAAATTTATTTTCATTTAGAATAAAGAATTCGTCCGGGTAGGTGATAACACAACCAACATGTACACCTAATTCTTCAACTTCATCTTTGCTGGTGCACCCAACATCTATGCATATATTGTCTATTTTAGGGGACTGCTCGCTATCCTTTTCACGTGTATGAATTGCGGGCCATCCGAATACACCCTTAACGATTCCTTTTTTTGTATGAATATTAACGCGTTTTGAAGCAGCAATTTGGTGGTCGCTTCCACCATTCCTTACAACATAAATAAAACCTTCGTCGGTGATATAATTTACGTACCAGGAAATTTCGTCGGCATGACCTTCAATAACCACTTTATATTCGGCTTCCGGGTTTATTACGCCAACCGCTGTACCGTAACTGTCGGTGAAAAATTCATCTACATAAGGTTTCAAATAATCCATCCACAATTTTTGCCCTTCAGATTCAAAACCTGTTGGAGAGGCATTATTAAGGTATTTTTCTAAAAACTCTATAGACTCCTTATCCAGTATACTTTCTTTACTCATTGTTATGATTTTCCACGAATTTAATAAGAATTAAATGTATGGCAACTCATTATTGATTAATTTTGGAATGATTTTAGTACGATAGCAAGCTAAATATTGGTGAATGCTTAGAACTCTTTTTGTAATATTATTCTTTAGTTTTTCAGGACTTTTAGCTCAAGATAGTATTCCTGCCCAGGATACTGTTCAAAAAAAATATATGATTATTGCCGGTGACTCCGTGCCAAGAGAAAGTATAAACCTTAATGAAGTGGTGATTTTAAAGAAACTTCATTTTGATAATCTGGCTGAGAGAAAACGATACCTTATATTAAGGAGAAAAACGAGGAAGGTGTATCCTTATGCTAAATTGGCCTCTGAGAGATTGGTAGCGCTGAATTCAAGGTTAGAGGGAATTGACTCGAGATCGGCACAAAGAAAGTATACTAAAATCGTTCAAAATTATATTGAGAAAGAATTTTCTGCGGAATTAAAGAAGCTCACCCATACCGAAGGACAAATTCTGGTGAAATTAGTGCACCGCCAAACAGGTACTACGGCTTTTAATCTAATTAGAAATTTAAAAAGCGGATGGCGTGCTTTCTGGTACAATACTACCGCTAGTTTATTTGAAATTTCATTGAAAGAGGAGTTTGATCCAAAAAGTAATCAGGAAGACTTTTTAATAGAAGATATTCTGCAACGCTCTTTTGTCAATGATATCCTGGAGCCACAGGCTACTGCACTGGATTTTGAGTATGTTGAACTCACGGATAAATGGAGTAAAAAGAAAGGCCGCTTAAATTAATTCGATTCCTTCCCAATATTTCTTTAAAATTTTTTATCTTTCAAGTTCCTTTTTTAGAGAGAGTTATAGTTTGGTTTTAAGTTTTCTTAAAAAAAAAGTTATTTATGGCTTGTGGGGGAAGAAAACAGCAGTATATTTGCACCCGCTTTGAGACACAACGAGGGTTGCGGAGTAAAGTGGGAAGTTCATTACATGTTGGGATACGGTGTTTTTTAAGGTTTAAAAAAGCTTAAAAAAATAAAAGTAAAAAAAGTTATTTTTTTACTTGCCAGAATCAAAAGAGGGTGTATATTTGCAGCCGCAAAAACAGCGAAGGTTTTTAAT
>Ga0102925_1000748_pt1 | contig 17618 bp, 11 predicted proteins | sample SalPonR1_A_D1_MG_FD_78216 | JGI IMG/M metagenome (GOLD analysis project Ga0102925, IMG submission 78216) | Salt pond soil microbial communities from South San Francisco under conditions of wetland restoration - Salt Pond MetaG R1_A_D1_MG | ecosystem: Environmental > Aquatic > Marine > Intertidal...
ACATCCGGCACGCGTGGCAACGACTGGGCACCCGCACGCCATCGCCTCGAGAACTGGAAGGCCAAAGCCCTCCACGCGGCTACCGAACAGATAGAGGTCTGATGAGGCATAGATGTCGCGCAAGGACGCCTGCGGAGGCGAAAAGTGAAACGTCGCGCCTGATGGCAATGGCAGCCTCGGGTCCGGTCGCTGCGTACCAAAAACCACGACGTGAAGATCGGGAATGCTTTGTCGCGCGAGTCTGATAGCTTCCAAAATCGTATCAGTCCCTTTGAAAGCTTTTCCGGAATACATCATGCAGACTGTCGGCCTAGGCTGCTTGTCTCGCAAAGGCGCATAAAACAAGTCTCGGTCAACGGCGTTTAGGACCAAGTCCACGTCATGATCTGCATAGACATCACGCATGATCGAGATTAGCCAGTTGGAGACGGCGATCTTCTTTAGCGGCAAATAATATGAGCCGGCGCTGAAATGCGACAGTCTTGGGTCGTGGACCTCGTGGTGCTGAACAAAGTAGTATTTCCGCCCCTTTGATGGCGAAAGGGCTGCAACCATGTAGGCCGTCTCCCACCAGGTCGCGATGACCACGTCACCATCAGGTATTTCCTCGTCGGTCAGCGGCATCTCCGTTTCGACGAGCGTCAGTTTTGCCTTCAGCCCATCATAATGGTTCTCGCCACGTTCTCGAACGCCGCCTTTGATCAACTTCTTCACTGCGGCTTTAAGCGTCGGCTTTGGTGGAACCCTTGCAACCACGGTTACTTCATGGCCCATCTCCGTAAACAGGTCGGCATACTTCGCAATAACACGAATGCCACCTGACAGGTTTGGCGGTGGGCTGACGAACGTGATTTTCAAAGATCCATTGCTCCAATGTAATAGCCGGAACTTATTTCTTCCATTTCGTAAATACCGATGAAAGTTCTCTGGCATTTTTGTCTATGTCGTGGCGGTCTTGTACGCGCCTTCGACCCTCACACCCCATATCGGCCAAGGCTTCATGCGATGTCTCGATACATTCGAGCATGGCGTTGGCAATATGATCGACAGATCCGGCCGGACCGATCCAGCCACAGCCTTCATCGACCAGTTCCGGGATGCCGGCAATGTAGGTAGAAATCGCGGGGCGGCCCAAGGCCAGCGCCTCCATAATCACAACGGGCAGGCCTTCGGCGAAGCTGGGCAACAGCAGCGCGCGGGCACTGGCTAGTTCCGCACGTACCTCGTCATTCGCTCTCCACCCCATGAGTTCGATGTTCTTTTCTACCCCATGTCGCGCAATGGCGGATACCACCTCAGTGCGGCTTTCTCCGTCGCCGATCAGTTTGACCTTCACGTCCGGATGTTCCCGCGCTACGCGCGCCGTCGCGTCGACGATCAGGACTTGCGCCTTTTGTGGACACAAACGGCCCACGCAGATAAATGCTGAATCAGCGTGGAAATCTTCTTGGCTTTGTGGGAATTCCTCGAGGTCCAGGCCGCAGCGCACGATATGGATCTTGTCCCAATGATTCATGCCTGCCGCACGTGCCAGTTGCACGCGACAGAAATGCGAGATCGCCGCGACAAACCGGGCCTCGGATACCTTCATCGCCAAGGAAGAGCGCCCCCAGTCGACGAACTCATCCGGACCGTGCGCGGTAAAGCTGTAGCCCGGCCCACCAAGGCGGTGACACAGAAGGGCGACAGCCGCGGCGTTGGTCGAGAAATGCGCGTGAATATGCGCGACCTTATCCGCTTCGGCCTGTCGCCTGAGCGAGATCGCTTCAAGTAGGTAGGCCGTGTGCCGCACAACGCCACCGCCAGCGTTCCCGACCAACCTTGCCCAAGCGCGTAAGGCCCGCATCAAACCAACCGGGTTGGTCAGGACCTCCGCGAAAAAGCTGCCGATCAGCTTCGGGACCTGTCCAGACAGTAGATAACGGGTCTTTTCCTGTTCCAGCTTGTCGCGTTGATCCACCAACTCATCCGCCCAGCGCCGTATCGCGTAACGGGAAATCGAGAGCCCTTGGTTTTCAAGCGCCTCGATTTCCCGGCGAATGAATGTGGAGCTTGTTGCCGGATAGGTGTTGATCAAATAGCCAATCCGCATAATCCAAACCTGCTGATGAAACTTCGAGAAGCTAGGCGTAAACGGCTCGACGATGCAATGCCCCGATCTGTTATAGAAAGGACATTGCCGAGCCCGGCTCAGTATTGTTTCGCAAATCGGCAAGAACCTGGTTCTTGGGATGTCAGCGCCACCAAAGCAGCTTTCCAAGCCCCCCTGCACTGCGCAATTCTAGATTCGTGGAAACCTTAGGCTTGAAGGGAAGCAATAAAATTGATGCCATTCGATAGCCAAGAAACTGAGCGACACCGACAGACATCCAGAAAGCAACTCGAACCGCACCATTTGCACCGTTTGATCCTTTCTCAATCAAGCACCGTAGTTGGCCATTCTTAAATATCCTTTGTTTGACATAATCCTTGGACATCCGGTCATGAGGCACGAGTTCATCCACGATAGCCTCCGCACACCAGGTCAGGACGATGTTTTTGTTCTGTACCAACTCCCTAAGGAACCAGACATCTTCACCACCAGAATTAAAATCAGTGCTAAACGGGTCGGGCCGGTCAAAGCAGGCCAACTTTCGGAACATGGAATTCCCAGTGCCCAGCCAAGCGCGAGAGATGGAAATATCCTGTCCGGTTCGCGCGGGTAATCTTCGACTGAACAACCGGTCGAGTGCGTTTTGGAGATCAGGGGCCGGTCGGGCCTCATAGAAAGGCTCCACTGGGCCGAAACAGGCGTCAAGACCATGATTCGCCTGTTTTACAAAGGATGCAAGCCAGTCAGCGCGCGGCAGTTCATCGTCGTCGAGAAAAAGTACGTAATCTCCGAGTGCCTCGTTTACGCCGCGGTTCCGTGCATTGGCTACTCCGGGGACGGGTTCGGAGTTATATCGGACGCGATCGTCAAAGGTGGAAACCGCTTTGAAAGCCGAACGTTCAGGACAATTATCGACGACCAGAATTTCGACCGCGCCGCTCCCTTGCAGAGCCGAAACTTGGTTGAGCACCATCTCCAGCAACCGCTCCAATCGCTCGGGTCGCCGAAATGTTGGAATGACAATCGAAATGGACGCGGAAGGTTCGCTGATCGACGTCATGAGACCTCATTAAGGTTGCGCTGGTTTTGGCGCCTGGCTGACTATGCTATCAGCATTCTTCTAAAACGCGATGTCCAGATCGAAAAGAAGAGCCCCGGTGCGTTGAGGGATGCGAGAGAGTTTTTGGCACCTTTCTACATTTGCTATTATCTTCAATCAAAATCGGGTTTCCATATAGTGTTTTGGAAATTGAGTGAAATTGATTGAGATAGATTATGATAAACATCGTGATGTGTGGAGATCGTCGCGCGTTCTGGGATAGGCGGTGCCGGAAATCCGCACGAGAGTTGCTTTACGATAAAAGAAGATAATGAAAGTTATTCCATGCCACTCGTTACATCCCGAAAGGGTCACATTTTCTTCGCGCATGTTCCGAAGACAGGCGGCACAAGCATCGAAGACTACCTGATCAAGCGGTTCGGCAAGATAACCCTTTTGGAAAACACAGACACGCGCGACGGAGCCCGTCAGCGCGACGTGATACAGCCTCTACAACATCTGACCGCGCGTGAACTGAGATTGCTACTGCCGGCCGATATCACCTATTGTTTTGCGATCATTAGAGATCCGGTGGAACGTATCGTCAGCGAATACCGGTTTCAGTCCGGTATATCGAAGGCAAGCAGCCTAGGGTTTTCGACCTGGCTCAGGTTTGTCTTTTTAGCGGCACGGAATGACCCTCGCGTCTATGACAATCACATCCGACCGCAAAGCGACCTTGTTCCAGAGGCGGCGGAGATTTTTCGTTTCGAGAACGGTTTTCAGTCGGTGATTCGCCGTCTGGACGAACTTTTCGGAACCGCAGCCTCCGAGGTGAAAATCCGGCACCTTCTGAAGCAACCAAAGCCGAGGCCGCATCTTTTCCGGCAGGATCTGGATCTTGTGCATGAATTCTATGCTGAGGATTACAGGCGATTCGGATACGACAAACCCAGTTTGGAGGGCTTGCCGGATGATAGATACGCTACCCTGCGCTCGATTCTGGCGGCGCCCGTTGCAAAGGCGCTGGTTGCCCGGCAACGCAGCAAGTGGCTGCGTTAGGCTACGGTAGGCGCCTTTCATATTCAGCGCTCTTGTCGATGAAATACGAAACCCAAACCGTGAGCGAATTCTCCTTATGGGCAATCTTGGAGGCGCATCGGCCCAAAGACCTCGCTAAGTCAGGCCTGTCCCTGATCCTTCGGATCGCGGCGCAAAGATCTTCTGCGGAGTGAGACGTAACCACCAAAGCGTTTTTCCCATCCCGAACATAGTCTTCGATGCCAACCGAACGAGTGACGATCATTGGCAAGCCAAGGAGTTGCGCACCGACCAGGGTTATGTGACCGCAAGCCGTTTCCGCGGAGCGCAAGGGAAGAACCATTCCGGCACTGTCGCTCACGATACGCCACGTCTCATCGGCGGAAAGATTGGTGAACACGGATACGTTGTCGGGGAACTCGATACCTTCAATGCTGTAGGGCCGCGCCACGACGATCATCTTGGTTTCGGGCATCTCCTTCATAGCCTGCGCTAGGAGAGCGTAATCCCGCCCTTCGCCACCGATTGCACAAAGGTAGTCATTCAAATCCGGTCGCGGATGCGTTGCGCCTGGTTTCGGCCTTTCCATGGCCCAAGGCAGGTATCGGAAACGGGTTTCGTCGATTCCGAAATGTCGGGAGTAAAGACCCTTTTCAAAGTTCGAGAACACCACAAATTCATCAATGTCGCGGAGTGACTTGCGCATTCGGATCAAATCCACACCGGTCGGCAGGTCTGTGAAATTGAAGGCAAAAGCGATCTGAGGAACACGGGGACAGAACATTCGTCGAAACAGGTTCGTTGCAGCACCCATCCGTGGCAGATGCGAAACGAGGACGCTAGGACTTCCCTGTACGCTTGCTGATCGTGCCGCTGTGAAGGCCGCACGCCAACGCGCGAGGTTCGGACGGGTCACAAGGCGCTCTAGTTTGCTTTTTGGGCGCCCGATATGGAACTCCCATGTAATATCTTCGTCAATGCAATGCGGCTCAATAAAGCGCCACTTCGGATCAACAAGGTCTGAGGTGTTTATAAAACGCATTATTTTCCGTAGTTTAAAGATATTTGAGGACAGCGCGTGTTATCCTGTTCAGCCTTTTGCCTTGTATTCAATAAGCGCCTTGCGTCTACCTGTCATCATGTCGAACCAGCCTTGCGCGACCCCAAATGCCTCGGCGAACTTTCCAACGACCATAAAAAAACCATGCGGCCAATCTGGTGGATGGCCGTTCTTTAAGGCCAGGCGAATGACCTGCAGAGGATACACGAAAAAACCTACTAGCGCCCAAGGGGAAACCAGAAGTCCAGCCAAAAATATACCTGCCGGCAAGATTGCGCCCCAGATCAGAGCGCGACGGGTTTCCGCAACCCAATGGCGCTCGGGTGGTGCACCGTGGATTGAGGCTCCCACTGCAAAGGCGTAGCCGCCGCGCCGTGTGCGTGTCCACCACTGCGAGAGGCGCGTCATCGCCGCGTCATGCCAGGTCATCTCGTGGTCCAACCGCCAGACCTCCCAACCTGTGGCGCGAAGCCGTACGCAGAGTTCAGGTTCTTCGCCAGCGATGAGCGTTGCATTGAAGCCGCCCACCTGGTCGAAAGCTTCAGCCCGCATCAGAGCATCCCCACCGCAGGCCTTGGTTCGACCAACTGGTGTATTCCACTCGTCGTCGCACATACGATTAAAAACAGAGATCTCGGGAAACCGCTCACGGCGACGACCGCAGGCGACTGCGGCCTCAGGCGTTTCGATCAAAAACGCGACAGCGTGATCGATCCATCCTTCTCGAAGCGCGCAATCACCGTCCATGAACTGGATAAAATCGGGCAACCCATCCTTCCGCAAGCGGGCTACTCCCGCATTTCGCGCCCGTGCTGCGGTGAAGGGCTGTGACATGTCCAGCGTGACGACCTCCGCTCCCTCCTCGCGCGCGGCCTTACCACTGCCATCCGCCGAGCCGGAATCCACATAAACAACTCGGTCTACGTTGTTCGGTATCCCTTTCAGCCCCTGAATCAGGCGCTCTCCTTCATTCCGGCCAATGATGACCATGCCAACGCTCGCGCCGTGAATCATGACACAGCAAATGGATAGCAAAGGTCGAGATCGGTCCGATTGGGGAAAAGCCGATGTAACTCTTTGCGGTCTGCGGAGAAAGTCTCGTGCATTCGCGCCATGTTTTCCGCCGATGGCACCGGCCGTTTTCTCATCTGCCGACTTCTTTTGATTCGATCGCGCAAGGCCTGCGGAACGAGTGTGCGGCGAAAGGTCTCAGCCACCGGATTCTCAATAAGCAGCGAATGCAGCGGAAAGCGCCGAATCCGCTCGGAAGAGACATTTGTTAGTGCCTGTTCCTGGATCCATTCAGGGACTCCGTCAAAGCCAATAAATCTACAGATGCGCTGCAACGTCTCTTCCGGCGCGTGGTTCATGGCCTCGAGTGAGGTCACGAAGACACTATCCGCACCGTATTGTTCAACATAGGGCGCGATCTGGCGGGCATAGCAGCCATAGGCAATCAATTCGGGATGGGTATTGAGGGCGCTGTCGATATCTTTGATAATACCACCCATCGTCCATTCGTGGATATAGTGGCTAACGGTGCGAGATACCGGCTCGCGGATCATGTAGATCAGTTTTGGAGCGTCCAACACTTTTACCATCCGCTCCATGGTTTTGGGAAAGGTCGGAAGCTTAGTGTAGTGAGTGCTGGCCTCTCCTTTCAGATCGCTCGGCGCGGCATTGGCGAAAAGGCTATTGTACCAGCTGATTCCCTTCGCATGAACCGGATCATCGGAAAAGAAATTCGGTTCCTTGGGGTCGGTCATGAAAATACCGGGTTGCGCGCCCAACTGGGCAGCCATGGTGCTGGTGCCACACTTCATAGCACCAAGGATGATGAAATCCGGCAGTAACTTCTGTGAATCAGACGGCACCTCGGTCCCCCAGCGGATTCAGGAAATTGGTCCAAATATCACTTGCTTCTTTTTCGTTGGCAGGCGGGACGCGCTTACCGGCAAGTAGGCGGAGTTGCGCGATACCACGACCCAGAAGCCACATGAGATTGGCCTGTGTCAGGCCTAAGCGACCATGCATCTGGTAAAGCACCCGGGTCCTAGATGCGTAATAGTAGCTTGGCAGTCTTTTGCGTGCGGATTGCGAAGCCTTGACCGGGCCGCTTCCACCCCGAAAATGCACGGCCCGCGCCGTAGGCGCTAGACAGATCCGCCAGCCAGCCTGTCTCGCGCGCCAGCAATACTCGACATCCTCGAAATACAGGAAGTATCCTTCATCCATCGGACCGATCGCTCGCAACATCTTGTCGCGCAAAAGGATGCAGGCGAAGCTTGCCCATTCGATCTGATCCGGGTCGGGTGGGTTTTCCAGCGATACGTCATGGTCTCGGAGCAGTCTTGTTACTGGTCCTGTTCCGGCGCCGCGTATCAGTTCGCTCAGCGCCCCGGGAAACCTGAAGCAATTGATCTGTCGCGTGCCATCATCATAATCGATCCGGGGCGCGAAAAGCCCGCAGTCGGAGCTTCTCTCGGCGGCTTCTAGCATAGCCGACAAAAAGCCGGGTTTGAGGATGGCATCCGAATTCAAGACAAGATGATAGGTTGCTTCACATGCCGCCACACCCTGATTGTGCCCACCTGAGAAGCCCGTATTGGTATTGGAGGCAACCAGTTGAACCCGCGCCGTATCAGTCAGGGAAGAGGTGAACTCAGACAGCTTTTCCAGCGATCCGTCCTCCGAAGCGTTGTCGACGATGGTCACCATGCAATCCGCTCCAGACTCATCATCAAGGACAGAACGCACACACTGAATGGTCAAATCCGGGGTGCGGTAATTGATGATTGAAATATTGATCAGTGCGCTTGGCTTGGCTTTATCTGGCAGACCCAATATTCACTCCGCTTGCATGGCATCGATCATAACCGAGTAGTAAACCCACGCGAGTATCAATGTTTCGTGTAATAGTTATCTTAATTTTCGAGCCTTTGTAACAAACTATGCGCTTCCCAGAAATGGTCCGTACGGGGGATTCGAACTTCCAGAGGTACCGTTGGGATGCTAACCTAATCTTCATGTTTGCAAAGGTATGTAATTTCACATGCCTTAATTTGAGCGAGTGGTCCAACCTCAACGCATGCCCAATACCTTCGCTGATATTATCCTGTATTCTTGGCCGATCATGGTATTCATCCTATTCCAGCGTTTGCCGCTTCAGGAAGCGTTGGTGTGGGCGATAGTCGCCGGTTATCTCCTGCTGCCATTACGCACGGGCTTTGATCTTCCCGTGCTCCCGGCGATCGACAAGGATACGGTCCCTGCGCTGTCTGCGTTGGTCATGTGTTTCCTGTGCCTGCGTCAGGCCTCAGCGACTCGCGCCGCCACTGCGCGGGCTAAGGCTGCGGGAAGTACCCGTCACCTCGTCATCTCTTCTCCAATCTCATTTGACCCGATACGCGGGCAGCGATTTTTCTGGTTGCTCATGGTAATGCTGTTTGCCGGACCGTTTTTCACTGTGCTGGTGAATTCGCAGCCGATTTTCCAGGACGGACAGTTTCTTGTCAGGGGGCTGAATCAATATGACGCGCTCTCAATGAACTCGAATACTCTGTTTTCATTGATTCCGTTTTTCCTGGCCCGACGTTTCCTGAACTCCGAGGAGGCGCACAAGGTTATTCTGAAAGTTATCGTGATCGCCGCAATCTGTTATTCGTTCCTCGTTTTTTATGAAGCGCGTATGAGTCCTCAGCTCAACCGCACAATCTATGGATTCTTTCCTCATTCATTCGTGCAGCACATGCGTTCAGGCGGCTTCAGACCACTCGTTTTTTTGAACCATGGCTTGTGGCTCGCGATATTCTTGGCGCTCTCAGTTTTAGCTGCGTTTTCCATGTATAAGCTCATGCCCTCAGGAAAGCGCGTGGTTTGGTTTCTGTCCGGCCTCTGGCTTTTTGTGACGCTTTTCGTAATGAAGTCCCTCGGAGCCCTTGCTCTTACTCTTATTTTCGTTCCGGCAATCCTTCTGCTAGGCCGCAAAATGCAGATTCTGATTGTTGCGTGCGTCGCGGTGTTCGTTCTGCTCTTTCCTTTCGCGCGAAGTTCTGGGTTGGTCCCCACGGATACCATTTACAATCTGGCACATAGTATCGACCCGGCTCGGGCACAGTCACTGAATTTCCGCCTGAAGAACGAGGACCTACTCTTGGACAAAGCCAATCAGAAATCGCTATTTGGCTGGGGAGGCTGGGGCCGGGGACGCGTGTACAATGAGCAAGGCAACGACATTAGCACAACCGACGGATATTGGATTATCATTAAGGGAGCGTATGGTTGGGCCGGCTATCTGGCTAGGTTCGCTTTGCTGTGTGTTCCCGTCATAATACTCGGTGTCATGCGCAACAGGCTTAAGATTTCTCACGCAACAACAGGATTGGCGATGGCGCTGAGTATCGGGCTCATAGACCTGATCCCGAACGGAACGATCAGCCCAGTTCTCTGGCTAATCGCTGGCGCAGTCATGGGCCACTATCAAACTGCACCAACCATAGAGGCGGCACGCGCGCCCACAAGGAACGCGCCCGCGCCTCGGCGCGATGCGCCGCTGTCTCCAGAGTTGCGAAACACGCCTGCAGCGATTTCCAAGACCCTTCATAAGCGGCGCCCGCGAAAGTCTTGAACGTCCTTGCCTGACAGGCGTTCCACACACGTCATCTAATCTTGTGGGGCGTCGGGGCTTTTCATGTAAAGTTGCGGGAGTCCCTTGCGGATTTTTATTTCATAGCTCGGAGGAGCTTGATCTGAACGACCCCCGCCATCGAGCAAGATCAGGGTATCATACGGCAGAAATCGCTTCCAGCCAACAAGATCGCCATCCGAACCGTATTCGAATTCGTCCTGCCAATCCGCCGTCCAATGCAATAACGGATCGAAATACGTCGATTCTTCCCGCACCGCATAGTCGATCGAGGTCAGACGCATTTTGCGCTCGTCGCCGACCGGCCGGTACGTCCTGGAATGGTGCTGCGGGAAGCTGATTGAAACGAACGCGGGCGCGCTGTCATGCACACCATTCGATGCGAAGACGCCGATATCGACCCTGTTCGTCCTGCGCTCCGCGGCCGGGTCAATCCGCCTCTCACCTTGCCAATCAAGCGATATGCGCGCCCTAGAGTTCGCCGCGTTCAAGGACGTGATTCGCACCTTGGCGGGGTCACCCCGCAAGAGGACCCATTCAAACACGAGATCGCGGCCGTTCGGATCTTCGGTCTTTTCGGCGGAAATGGCCATGTTCTGGCTGAATGACTCCGAGCGCCAAATTCGGGCGATGGCGGAAGGTGTGGTAAAGAGGCGCTCCGATAATTCGCCCAGGCCAGCGGAGTCGCTGAAATCCTCACTTTCGACCTTGAGGCGCACCATCGGGGGCACTTCATCGGCTTTCAGTGCCGCCGCCATTGCTATCATCCGTTCTGGTGCAAGACGGTCAGCGTCGTAAACCGTGGGATGCGCGAATCCAGACAGGTAGTGTTGACGCGTATAGAGGCCCTTCTGGCTTCGGCGAAAGATCATCTGCAAGGTCGGGGCAAACAGACGCTTCTCCTTCAGAAACTGGCGGGTGTCCTCGGGAAAGGCCGCCGTCGTGAAAGCCAGCGCCTTGACGAACGGCATGTCTGAATAGGACGACCCCTGGCTGACCAGAGTGTAGGGCCAGTTCGCGGGAAACAGATCCGCGCCGTCATGATCGTGATGTTCGGGATATACGTAGATGTGGTTGTTTACATAGGTGAGAAAGGCTCGCGCGGCTTCACCTTTGGCGGTCATGGCAAATCGCGCCTGGCTACGTTGCGAGGGTCTCTTCGTCAAAGCCGTAGAAGAATTTCCGATAACGATCGCCGGCAGAATTATGCGACCGGCCAAGCCATAATCCAAATCTTTTTCACGCAACCGCGGCCCATATGTCAGATGCGAAAGTTGCGGAAATTCAGACTGCGGGAGCTTGGAGTGATCACGGTCGCGGTTGTCGTAGATGACGCCCTGGAACCCCCCGACAATTCCTTGCGCCTGATAGCGGCGCAGCAATGAAGCTGCAGGGGTTTGGACCTCTGGATCGACAAAGGGGAGATCTCTGTCCGGATTCGGTATTTCAAGGCTGGGCGCAATCCAGCCCAGTGGCCCGATACTTTGAAGCTGTTCGTCTTGGAGTGTTACTTCCCGAGCTTGCGTTGAGGGCCCGTTCCAGGACACGCCAAGGCAACAGACCACTAGCAAAAGGTTCTGTGATTTGTTCATGTCAAATAGAATGCGGCAGCCTCTCGAATTTGAAAAGGTACTAACGTTCTGAGACCATCACCGTCCGGCTTTCGGCTCCTCTTGTGAGCCGTAAAAGGTTTGCCAGGGTGACCCCTGCAATGTTCGACCTCAATACTTGCGTTGCGCAGTTCCACCGCTTGATTTTTTAGCCAGCTGCAGAGAGCGAATGGCTGCATCTTTCACCGTGTTGTCACAATGGCGCCTTGTCCTTGACGAGCATTTTAAGCATCTTCACGGTGATTTCGAAAAGAGGACAAAGCATTCCAATGCTGGATGTATTCAAGAAACTTTTTGCGCTTCTGAGCCTCAGGGAAAAGCGTCGTTTTCACGCCCTGTTTGTGATCATGCTGATCATGAGCGCTGCCGAAGTGGTCGGAGTTTCTACAGTCTTGGTGTTATTGAATGTTCTTACTGATCCCAGTGTCATCCAAGACCAAGCTCAGCTACAGTGGGCATATCAAGCGTTTGGTTTTAGCTCGAATGAAAACTTCTCATTTGCCCTGACGGTTGCTGTCTTCTGCGCCGTCATGGCCAGTTTGGCCATCAAGGCCTTCGGAAACTACGCAATCGTACGGTATTCGTCGATGCGTGGCTACACATTGTCCAGCCGGCTTCTGGAGAGCTATTTGAACCAACCGTATACGTGGTTTCTTGAGCGCAACAGCTCCGATATCAGCAAGACGGTACTACAGGAAGTTGGACGGCTCGTAACGATTGTTTTGATTCCGTCACTACGTCTATTGGCAAACTCCTTGTTGGCTGTTTCCTTGATAATCTTGCTTGTCTTAGTGGAACCATTAATTGCCTCTGTAGCAGCCGTGATAATTGTTGGCGGCTATGCATTGATATATGTCGCTTTGCGACGTCTCCTTTCGAAGTATGGGACCGAGTTGGTCGCCGCTAACGCATTGCGGTTTCGCCTGATACAGGAAGCGGCAGGCGGCTTCAAAGAGGTTAAGCTTCTTGGGATAGAAAAGCATTACGTGGATTGTTTCGCCCAGCCAGCCCGGCGAGCCGCTTCCCTGAATGCTTTTGTTCAGATGATACGCGAGCTTCCGAGGTTTGGACTTGAATCGTTGACATTCGGAGTCTTGTTGGGATCTTTGCTGTTTCTACAGTTGAAGAATGATGGACAACTTGGTGCCGCCATCCCGGTCCTCGGGACTTTCGCCTTTGCTGTCATGCGGCTTTTGCCTGCTGCGCAAAATGTCTATCATAGCGCTGCGGCGATCAGGAACGGTAAGCCCCTCTTGGATGAAATCTTCCAAGACTACCAAGAAGCTCAGCAGCGAATTAGAGAATCCGGTCATCCCGAATGTGACAGTCGGCGAGTTCGGTTGTCCGAACAATTGGAGATCAACAACGCAACATTCGCTTACCCGAGTACGGAACGCGCCGCACTTCGTGGTTTGAACATGATCATACCGGCAAAAACGACGATTGGAATCGTGGGCGGCACAGGTGCCGGGAAAACGACCTTGGTGGATACAATTCTTGGTCTATTAACCTTGGAGCGTGGCGAGATCCTTGTTGATGGGACAAAAATTGATCGAAGCAACGTGCAAGCCTGGCGCAATGCAATGGGATATGTTCCCCAATCAATTTACCTAACGGATAGCACTCTCGCTGAAAATATTGCTTTCGGTGTCGCCCCGGAAAACATCGACAGGGCTGCCATTGAGCGAGCCTCCAAGACCGCCGCATTGCATGCGTTTGTGACTGACGAACTAAAAGATGGATATAATACCAAGGTCGGCGAGCGTGGCGTCAGACTGTCCGGCGGGCAGCGACAACGGATCGGTATCGCTCGTGCGCTATACCATGACCCAGACGTTTTGATATTCGACGAAGCAACGTCTGCTTTAGATAACATAACTGAGCGTTCTGTTATGGAAGCCATTCAAAACATAGCGCATGAGAAAACGGTTATCATGATCGCTCACAGGCTCAGCACCGTTCGAAATTGCGACAAAATTTTCCTTCTTGAGCATGGCCAAGTCGGTGCCAGTGGTACCTTCAACGAACTGCTGAAAAAGGATGCAAGGTTTCGCGATATGGCCTCTAGTGCTTAGATGGCCGAAATATCAATCACGAAAGTACCTTAGCAGGTTAGTGTCTCAGCACCTTGCTCGAGCGATGTTGTTTCAAGTTTGTCGTTTGTGTGAGTGCTTGGCCTGAGAAACCGTGCGAACAGTTATCGATCTGGCACGCCCTCTTATATTGGTTCAAATGGCATTCCGAATTCCTCAATAAGATTGCGAAGTGCATCATCATTTCCACCACGAGCATTTTGTGACCAAAGCTTGTTTGACTGTGAGCCACGCCAATTGTAGATTCTGCTCGGTTTGCCTATTGTCCGACACACTTGGTTGTTTCTTCTGAGCATAAAATAAAACCAAAGATCGTCAGCGGTTGGGCAGAGATGAAGGAAGGTGTCGGCGTTCATAACCTCTGGAGGAAACACGCCTGGCGGATACAAAATACCTCCCACTCCGGTAAGCATAAGTCTTTGGCTTTTCATCGCAGCTGGCACGTTATGTTGCCATTTCGCATATTTGGCAGGGAGTCCGGAGGCGTCTGTGCGAATAAGATGACCTCTCCACCCCACCGGTCCCGCGCGCGTAGTGTCATAGCAATGCACAATTTTTTCCAGCCAGTGAGGAGGATAATAAACGTCGTCATCTGCAGTTACTACATGAGCTTCTGGAAATTCTTGTAACGACGGAATGAGTTTCGTGAAGCTTCGCAGGTTTCTATCCACGGTATTAATTTGAAATATGTCGTCGATCAGACCCAAAACAGACCGTGGCAATTTCTCGGCGTCGGGTTCGTATAGCCATAAAACAATACGGTCAGGACGCATGGTTTGGAGTTTCAAACTTTTGATCGTCAATGAAAGGGTCGGAAATCGTGCTGGATATGACGTTAGGGATACGATCAAAGGAAAGCGAGGCTTCCGCGCACCTAGCCACCGTCTCGAAAACTTATATGAGAGCAAAACCGACATTTCGGGCAATCGAGCTTGAGCAAGTAGTTTTTTTACCCGCATGTCGGCTTGTTACTCCGAAAATCGAGATGATCGTCGCAGTCTGCCCGCATCTTTTCCAATCGTTTATTCAATTTACCAAATATCCATCTAGTATTTCTTGTCACGTATATCCGAAAACTTCCGTCCAATCTTGAATGAACTGGCTTTCGAATGCCACGACCTTCGTAAAGATCAAAGCCCTTTTCGGGGTCAATGTCACGGAACTGAGATTCACAAGTTCTAAGCTAAGGTTCTAGCAGCAGTTTCCCCTGACGCATTTGCCCCTTCCGAGGGGCACTCTAGACCGGCCGTCGGATCCATCTTCAAGGTGATGATTCTGGGCTGCAAATGGTTACTGATGTGCATACACTGGCAAACTGTCATCGCTCCCTTGCGAGTGAACCTATCGGTCAACATCTGCAAAATTCCCCGGAGAGCCGACTTGTTGACAAACAATTGACATTCCGGCCTGATGAAAGCAGCTGATGCATGTTCTCAAATTGGATCTATGAGGGCTTCCCCCTTGAACTCCCAAGTCTTTCCCTGCCTGGAAAATCAGCAGCGTTTCTTGTACTCGGAAAAAGTAACCGGAACGCGATCGTTGCTTCCTGTTTCATTCCGGATCAAAGGCCGACTTGACGCAGAAAGGCTCTCCAGCGCCTTGGAAGAAGTGGTTTCTCTGCGCGAAATGACCCGCGCGCGGCTTGTCTTCCAGTCGGCCGATCATTGTATCCTCGAGGTCTCTGCGGCAAGGCGCCAAGTTGTTTCGCGACATGATCTTTCGGCACTGAACCCGTCGGAGCAGAAAATCGCGCTTACAGATATCGTCTCGGAAACAATGGATTCCCACGACGGCTATTTTTGTGCCGTACTGGTCAAGTTGGGACCCGAACGGTTTTCCTTGACGCTTGTGCCGCATCACGCGGTGATTGATGGAATCTCGATCGGAATATTGCTTTCAGAGATTTCTGCTTTGTACAACGCGCCACAGTCTGGGTTGACCTCCGATTCAAACTGCTACACCGAGGCGATCCAAGCAATTGAGAGCCGGGAAGCACGCTCACGTGATGCCGATATCGTCTTCTGGCAACAACAGCTTGCCAATCTCGCAAGCCAACCAGGAATTCCCTCCGCGCGGCGAGCCGAGCAAAACGACCATAAGACCGGCTACGTAACTGAGCTGATCTCCCCGGCTCTGCACGAGAAGGCTCGTGGTCTTGCCAGAAGTCTGGGGATCAGAACATTCTCTCTCTATATGGGGCTGGGACAGATCGTATTGCAGCGCCTGACCGGAGAGCATGATCTTGCCGTCAGCATTCAAAGCGCGGGCCGTCGCAGTTTCGGAATCGACGATCAGGTTGTCGGCCTGTTTTCGCGGGCATTGATCATCCGTGCCCCCGGTGACCGCGATCATGTTCTCGCTGAGCGGTTGCGAGAGGTTGATACTCACGTATCCACTGCTTTGCAGCATGAGACGCTGCCCTACCAACACACGATCAGCCTTGTGGATGTTGCGCCGCGCTACGCGTTCAACTGGTATCCGATTTACCGAGGTCTCGATCTCGACGGCTGCCTCTGCGAGGAAGAGATAATCTGCCCTTGGCCCACGACCTTTGATCTGAACTTTCATTTCATCAATAGAGAAAGCGGGCTGGAACTGAGGGCGTTCTTCGATTGTGATGCTTGTGACGAATCTACGGCACAGCTTGCTGTACGCAACCTTCTCCACCTGCTCGAAGCAGCGCCGGCAAGCATCAAGAATCCCGTACAGGCATTGGCTTCTCCGGGCGCATCTCCGCTCGGGCAAGCCGCACCGTTGCGACAGGCACTTGGAACAATTGATGCCGATTTTCGCTCCCAAGCGGACGCGACCCCCGACCGCGTTGCTATCTCGCACGCGAAGGGCACCCTGAGCTATCATGAGCTTCGCTCCCAGACCGCGCGCCTCGCCGGGCTTATTTCCGATCTTGGCAGGCAGGCGCCACGCGTTGCCGTCATCGGTCACAGAGGCGCGGGCCTGGCTATCGGCGCCCTGGCGGCACTTGAGGGGGGAGGGTCCTTCGCGCTCATAGATCCTTGCTATCCCGATGCACGCATCCGGGGGATGCTCGAAATCCTTGACCCGGATGCCATCGTGATCTGCGAAGACCTTCTCGTCGACATCCCGGACTTGGGTGCCGAGACGCAGACGTCGGAAATCAACGGCGCCGACGCGGTCTTCTCGATACACAAACTCCTGCACCGCGCAACCAGCCGGGATATAGCGGACCACGAGGAATTGGCCTATTGGCTGTTCACGTCCGGGAGTACTGGGAAGCCCAAGTGCATTTCAACGGATCATGCACCATTGTTGAAGGCGCTGAAATGGCAGGCAAACAGCTTTGATCTTGATGCGGAAGATCGCGTATCGTTCCTTTCGGGTGTCAGCCACGATCCGGCCTTGCGCGATCTTTTCCTCCCTCTCCTGATTGGAGGGTGTGTTTGCACACCTGACCCCACACGTCTTTTTGACCTTGGATATCTTCACGGCTGGCTTCGCGAGCAGGCTGTTTCAGTTGCGCATTTGACACCGGCTATGATCCGGCTGATCGAGACCGGCGCCCCGCCGGGCGAAACCTGCAATACGCTAAAAGCAATCTTCTTGGGCGGTGACAGGATCGGGCCTGATCTCGTAGAGTGTCTTTGCAACCTCGCGCCGGATGCGCGTCTGTTCAATGTCTACGGCGCTTCAGAGACACCGCAGATCGTGCTTTTTCGTGAATTTGAGCGAAATGCCATCTTCAACGACGCCATCGGTCAACCTCGTCCAGATGTATCAGCGCGGATCGTGGACGGATCAAATCGGATATGTGGTTTGCGTGAACCCGGTGAGATCGTGATTGAAACGGCCTACCTTTCGAACGGATACCTGAAGCCGGAAGACCACCCCGAGGCCGCATCCGCATTCTCGGAGTCACGACGGGGCAAGGGCAGTTACCGAACCGGCGACTTTGGCTATATATCTGAGAAAGGCGAGATCGTCCTGATCGGCCGGCTTGACGATCAGGTAAAGATCCGCGGTTTTCGCATCGAGCTGGACGAAGTGACCGTGCATCTTCAG
>Ga0102925_1000751_pt1 | contig 17590 bp, 22 predicted proteins | sample SalPonR1_A_D1_MG_FD_78216 | JGI IMG/M metagenome (GOLD analysis project Ga0102925, IMG submission 78216) | Salt pond soil microbial communities from South San Francisco under conditions of wetland restoration - Salt Pond MetaG R1_A_D1_MG | ecosystem: Environmental > Aquatic > Marine > Intertidal...
CTGATCGGCGTAGTACTCGCAGACCCAGGCGCACTTCTCGATCTCCCCGCGCGCCTCGCGGTGGAGCTTGCCCACCTCGCGGGTGATCAGCGTGGCCAGCTCATCGGCCCGGCGGCGCAGCTCCCCGGCGATGGCGCGCACGGCCTCGGCCCGATCCGCCACCGGCCTCGCCGCCCAGCCGGGCGTGGCGGCGGCGACGGCGGCCAGGGCCGCCTCGCGCTCGGCCTCGCCCCACGGCTCCATGTGGAAGAAGGTCTCGCCGGTGGTCGGGTCGATGGATTCGAACGCCATGGTCGTTCCCTCCGGATGGCTGGTATCCCTCCCGATTCTGACCCCGGCGGGCGGCCCTGTCATCCTCGAAGGGGCCGGGGCCCGGATCAGCGACCGAGGGCCTCGGCGACCGCCTTGATGCGGGTGCGGCGGACGGCCTCGCCGATCTCGGGACCCTTCAGGCCCTGTTCGGCGAAGGGGCGGGCCTCCACCGCAGCGGCGGCCTCCCGCGCGGTATGCAGGATCCCGGGCTGGGGGAGGTCGCGGTCCTCGTAGCCGGGGCGGCCGCGGGCGTCGGCCTCGCAGGCGAGGCAGAACTGCTCGAAGCGCTCCGGGCGGCGGAAGGCGTCCACCCGTTCCAGCAGGTCCACCAGGGTCTTCGGCTTGAGCTCCGCGGCGCGGTGGAAGTGGAGGTGCTCCCGGGCGACGAGGACCCCCAGTTCGCGGAAGGCCTTCGGGGTGCGCAGCCGCTCGCACAGCCCCTCCACCAGCGGCACGCCGCGCCCCTCGTGGCCGATGTGGCGCGGCCATTCCGACTCCGGTGTGGTCCCCTTGCCCAGGTCGTGGACCAGGGCAGCGAAGCGGACCACCGGCTCGGGGGAGAGCCGGGCCGCCTGCTCCAGCACGCGCAGGGTGTGGTCGCCGGTGTCCACCTCGGGGTGGTGCTCCGGCGGTTGCGGGACGCCGAAGAGGGCGTCGATCTCCGGGAAGACCTCGGCCAGGGCGCCGCAGTCGCGCAGTACGCGGATGAAGGCGGCGGGGGCTGCCTCGCCCAGGGCGCGCTCGGTCTCCGCCCAGACCCGCTCGGGCACCAGGGCGGCCACCTCGCCGGCCTCCACCATGGCGCGCATGAGGGACCGGGTCTCCTCGGCGAGGGTGAAGCCCAGCGGCTCGAAGCGGGCGGCGAAACGGGCCACGCGCAGGATCCGCACCGGGTCCTCGGCGAAGGCGGGGGTCACGTGGCGCAGGACCCGCGCCTCGAGGTCGGCCCGGCCGTTGTAGGGGTCGATGAGCCGGCCGTCGGGGTCCTCGGCCATGGCGTTGATGGTCAGGTCCCGCCGCGCCAGGTCCTCCTCCAGGGAGACATCGGCGTCGGCGTGGAAGGTGAAGCCGTGGTAGCCGGGGGCGGTCTTGCGCTCCGTCCGCGCCAGGGCGTACTCCTCGCCGGTCTCCGGGTGGAGGAAGACCGGGAAGTCCTTGCCCACCGCCCGGAAGCCGCGGGCCTCCATCGCCTCCGGCGTGGCGCCCACGACCACCCAGTCCGTATCCCCTGCCGGCTCGCCCAGCAGGTGATCGCGGACGGCGCCCCCGACCCGGTAGGCCTGCAAGGCGGCCTCAGCGGCCCGCGCGGCTGCGGTAGTCGGGGTAGCGCCAGCGGGCGGTGCGCCCGGCGAGGTAGACCGGGGCCACCGACTCCAGGGTGGTCGGCTGGAAGCCGAAGACGGTCGGGAATTCGCCCTCGCAGACGTTATCGGTGAGCAGGGAGTGGTAGTTGTCCAGGGAGAAGGGCTTGCCCGGGACCCACTCGAGCACCGCCGCCTGGAGCCAGGAGAGCCCCTTGCCCAGCGGGATGATGGGGCGCTCGTGGCCGGTCTGCTCACCGACGTAGCGCACCAGCTCCTGCAGGGTGTAGGTGCGCGGGCCGCAGAGGTCGTAGCGCTGGCCGATGGTGTGGCGGTCGTCCAGGGCGTGGACGAAGGCGGCCACCACGTCATTCACGTAGACCGGCTGGAAACGGGCCCAGGCGCCGGCCAGGGGGAGCACGGGGCTGATCCGGAGCAGGCCGGCGAAGCGGTTCAGGAAGCTGTCGCCGCGACCGAAGATCACCGACGGGCGGAAGGCGGTGACCTCCATGCCGTCGGCGTTCATGACCAGGTTCTCCGCCTCGCCCTTGGTGCGCTGGTAGTGGCTGCGGCCGTTCTCGGCATCGGCGCCCAGGGCGCTCATGTGGAGCAGCCGGCGGATGCCGTTCTCGCGGCAGGCGGTGAGCAGCCGCCGGGTCAGGTCCACGTGGGCGTGGCGGAAGCCGCGGCCCGAGTGGCCGCGCTCGTTGAGGATGCCCACCAGGTTCACTACCGCATCGACACCGCCCAGCGCCTCGGCGAGGGCGAACTCGTCATGGACGTTGACCTCCTCCACGCTCACGCCGGGGATGACGATGAGCTCCTTGTTGCGCTCCCGATTGCGGGTGAAGACCCGGACCCGGGTATTCCGGAGCTGGGCGAGTTCCTGGGCCAGGTGGCGGCCGACAAAGCCGGTGCCGCCGATGATGGCAATGGTTCGCTTGGTCATGGCGCTTCCCGTTGGCTCGGGCGGCGTTGGAGCCGCGGAAGGGCGCCAATTCTTCCCACAACGAGGGCAGGGGTCAAGGCAGGGCCTAGCCGGGCCACGGTCCGCTGCGCTGACCCAGGGCATTGAGGGAGAGGTTGCCGTCGCCTTGCTGGGCGCCGCCCTGGAGGGGGCTGGCGGTAATGGTCCAGCCCCCGTCGCCCCCCTGATCGGTGGTGACCTGGAAGCCGTAGTGCTCGCCATCGGCGGTATTCAGGCCCCCGGTGCAATCGGCGGCGCTGGTGCCGTCGGCCATGCACTGCCGGAGGTCCCGCTGGAGCGCCAGGACCGTCTCCACGGCCTCGATGCGTCGCTGCTGGGCCTGATGCTGTTCGTAGGCGTAGCCGGAGAGGCCGGCAAGGATGGCCACCACCGCCATGGCGATGAGGACCTCGACGAGGGTAAAGCCGCGGGTGTCTCGAGCTGTCATGGCGCCTCCGTGCGCGGGATCCGGGGCTCGATTCTCCCGCCCTCCCCGGGACGAGGGCAAATGGTCACCAAGGTCCGGTCTGCGGGGCACGTACCAGTAGTGGTGCCAGTCGGATCGTATAGAGGGCGAGGGCCGCCCAGGCCAGGGTCGAGCCGACCATCGCCAGTCCCGGCCATGCACCGAGGTGGCCCGCTGCGAAGGCGAGCACTCCGGCGTGGGCGAGGCCCTGCTGGAGCCAGCTCCAGCGTCCCATGGGCAGGGGGTGGCCGGTGAAGCGCGGCAGCATGTGTTCACCCAGGCCGTAGAGGAAGAAGGTCAGAAAGCCGAGGGTGAAGAGGTGGAGCGCCTCCGGGTAGGCCGGGGTGCCGGCCAGCAGGCCGCCGAACGGGAGGACCAGGCCGGCGAGGGTCAGGTAGATGACGGCGGCGGCGATGGCCGCCCGACTGGTGGTAGCCAGGCCGAGGCCGACATGGCGTGTAGCCGAGGCGGCCCTCTCCGGCGCATCCGCTATCAGGGCCAGGGCCTGCTCCCGGCTCTGCATCCCCACGCCGGCCAGCTCGCCGTCGATGATGGTGGCCGGGACCGACCGGATCCGCAGTCGGCGGGCCAGCTCCCGGCCCTCGGTCTGGCCCATGTCCACGACCGCGAAGTCGATGGCCCGCTCCCCGGCCACGGTCTGCCACACCTGCTCGGCCTGGTGGCAGGAAGGGCACCACTCGGAGACCAGCAGTTCGACGCGATGGGCGCTCATCATTTCCTCCCGTTCAGTCGGCGCAGCGCATGCACTGGACATCGTAGCGGTCGATCCAGCCCTGCAGGGCCTCCACTGCCTCGCTGCCCGGCGTCAGCCGCTCCCAGGCCTGTTCCGGGTCGTCCGGCCGGAAGACCACCAGCCACGCCTCGCCGTAGGGGTCGACATTGACGATATCCGGTTGGCGACCCACGGCCTCGTTGACCGCCTCGATGGTGCCGTCGAAGGGCGCGGGGATGCCGCCGGCCCACTTGCCGGATTCGAGCCTTGCTACCGGCTTGCCGGCACTCTGGTGGCGGCCGGGCTTCTTGAACCTGGCGTACTGCACGCGCCCGGCCATGGTCTGGGCCGGGTCGGTGATACCCAGGATGAAGGCCCCGTCCTCTCGCGGCAGGGCCCAGACGTAGTCCAGGTCGTACCAGCGGTCGGTGGGGAGTTCGCAGCCGCGATACTCGGTGGCTACCGCACTCGTCTCGCTCATGGCTGACCTCCGCTGGCGGCCGCGCCGGGACGGCGCAGCACCGTAAGGACGATATTGACCGCGAACAGGAGCATGGCGACCCACGCCAGCAGCCCGCCGGTAGTGGCCACCATGGTCGGGGCGCCCAGCCAGCCGGCGAGCAGCCCCCACAGGCCCAGGTGGGCAAGCCAGAACTGCGCATCCGCCGCCCGCTCCGAGAAGAGTGCCCGGCCCGAAAAGCGCGGCAGCACGTGGAGGCCGATGCCGTAGATGTGAAAGGTCACGAAGCCCAGGAGCATGACGTGGCCGTGGACCCGTGGCACATTGCCCGCGATGAGGCTTGGCTCAACCAGCCAGAGCAGGCCCACCAGGCCACCGGCGAGGCCGTGGACCAGGGCCGAGAGGACAAACCAGCGATTGCGTCGATTCATGGGGGCTCCCTCCTTGCGAAACCCACTCTGGGTCACCGAGCCGTCGCCGCCCTTGACCCGAATCAAGTGGAGAGGGGCCGTTGGCGATTGATCCGGCGCTGCTCCTCGGCCACCCCCTCATGGAGCCGCTGGGCGAGGCGGGCCTTGCCCGGGTGGCGGGGGCTGCCCGTCTGCGGTCGCTGGCGACCGGGGAACGGCTCTTCGAACAGGGGGCGCCGGCGGAGGCCTTCTACCTGGTTCGGGAGGGGGCGATGAAGCTCTCTCGTCTGTCGGAGGGTGGCGACGAGAAGGTCGTCGAGGTCATCCGCCCCGGCCAGACCTTCGCCGAGGCCGTGATGTTCATGGAGGGCGAGCGCTACCCCGTGGCGGCCGAGGCCACCGCCCCCACCGAGCTCATCGCCGTGGACAACGCCGCCTTCCGCCGGGAGGTGGCCGCTGATCCGGAACTGGCCCTGCGCCTGCTGGCGGTACTCTCCCGTCGGCTCCACGGTCTGGTGGCGGAGATCGACGAACTCTCCTTCCACAGCGCCACCCACCGGCTGGTGGGCTATTTGCTGGCCGAGGCGCGGGAGGGGCGGGTACGCCTCGCCGCGCCCAAGCAGGTCATCGCGTCGCGCCTGGGCATCACCCCGGAGACCCTCTCCCGGACCCTGGCGCGCCTGCGCGACGAGGGGCTGGTCCGGGTGGAGGGCGATACGGTCGACCTTGTCGATACCGACGCCCTGGCCGCCCGGGCGGCCGGGAGTGATACCCGGCGGCCCTGAAGCCCCGATGGTCCCTGGGTTGCGTTCGTTCCTCCGCGGGGCTAAAGCGGGGGGAGTTCCGTCACTTCCGGAGGTTCCGGCCATGACATCCGCATCCCTGCTCGGCCCCGCCGCTCCCGGCCCCGAGGATCCCCTGGGGCTCTGGAGTGCCTGCCACGGGCGAATGCTCGAGCGCGCCGATACCCTGGAGCGGCTGGCCGACCATGTGGCGCGTCACGGCGCCGACGAGCAGGCAGTGGCCGCCGCCGAGCGGGTGCGCCGCTACTTCAATGAGGCGGCCCCGCACCACCATGCGGACGAGGAGAATGACCTCTTCCCCCGACTGCGGGCCGCCTGCCCGGAAGATCGCACGCTCCACGCCGAACTGGAGGCCCTGGCCGCCGCCCACAGCGAGCTGGAGGCCGCCTGGGCCCGACTGGACGCGGCCCTGGGGCAAGTGGTCGAGAGACAGCCGGCGGTACTGGAGCCGGCCGCCTTCGTCGCCGCCCTGCGGGACCATGTGGCCCGGGAGGACGAGGCCATCGCCCCGCGTCTGCGCTCGGCCCTCTCCGCGGCCGACCTTCGGGAGGCCGGCCGGGCCATGGCGGCGCGGCGCGGACGGGAGTCGCCCACTTGAGGCGCGTTTTCTTGTAATCGGCCGGTGCTGTGCCACCCTTGGAGAGGACCCCCTGAAATCCCGACCATCCGGGTCGGAAAGTGCGAAATTCCTGACCATCAGGAAGAGGAGGCGTCGAAATGAAGGTGGAACGCACCGAGGATGGACACATCCTCCTGGAAATGGAGATCGGTACCGGGAACAAGCTGGCGGACGAGATCCACGCCCACGCCGACGAGATGCGCTCGCCGGTGCTGGAACTCTCCAGCCTGCTGCGGGGCGCGCGCTACAACGCCAGCAATGACTTCCGTCAGCCCCCGAATCCCTGGGGGCCCGATGCCGCGGCGCCGCCGTCCACCGAGACCTGAGGAGGCAAGCTCATGCGCGTGATCCACGAGGACAAGGAGACCCTGAAGGTATCCATCCCCCCCGACAAGGCGCAGCATCTGCTCCTGGGGCTGCGCGAGGATGCCGACCAGCTCGGCGATACCGCCCGGCAGCTCGCCGAGGCCCTGGAGGCGGCCGGCGTCGAGGCCCCGGCGGAGCTGGATGCGGAGCACTTCGAGCACGTCGGTCCGAACGATTAGCCCGTTTGGCGATTAATCCTTACGCCCTGGCCCTCTCCGGCCGGGGCTTTGTCTGTGCCCCGCCCCCTGCTAAGGTTGCGCGTCCGCGTCCCGCGTGGACCCCGACCGTACCCGGAGCTCGATCATGCGCGAAGGCAGCCCCCACGCCCCGGTCCGCCTGACCGACTACCAGCCGCCGGCCTATCTGCTGGACGCGGTGGACCTGCACTTCCAGCTCGACCCGGGCCGGACCCGGGTGCGAGCGGAGCTGTCCCTGCGGCCCAATCCGGCGGCCGGGGAACCCGGGGCACCGCTGGTCCTGCACGGGCAGGAGCTGGAGCTGCTGCGCCTGGAACTCGATGGCGAGGCGCTCACCCGCGCCGCCTTCAGCGTGGATGCCGAACGACTGGTGATCCCGGAGGTCCCGGACGGGGCCTTCACCATCGTGGTGGAGACTGCCACCCGCCCGGAGGCCAACACCGCCCTGGAGGGGCTCTATACCTCGGGGGGCAAGCTCTGCACCCAGTGCGAGCCGGAGGGCTTTCGCCGGATCACCTACTTCCCCGACCGCCCCGACGTCCTGGCGTGCTACACCGTGACCCTGGAGGCGGATCGGGCGAGCTACCCGGTCCTGCTGGCCAACGGCAACCGGGTCGCCGCGGGCGAGGGCGAGGCGGGTCGCCACTGGGTCCGCTGGGAGGACCCCTTCCCCAAGCCCAGCTACCTCTTCGCCCTGGTGGCCGGGGATCTGACCTGCTGCACCGACCAGTTCACCACCGCCTCCGGCCGGGAGGTCGAACTCCACCTCTATACCGAGGCGCACAACGCCGATCGCGGCGACCACGCCCTGGCCAGCCTCAAGCAGGCCATGCGCTGGGACGAGGAGGCCTACGGCCGCGAGTACGATCTGGACCTCTACCAGGTGGTGGCGGTGGACGACTTCAACATGGGGGCGATGGAGAACAAGGGGCTCAACCTCTTCAACTCCCAGTTCGTCCTGGCCCGGCCGGATACGGCCACCGATGCCGACTACACCAACATCCAGGCGGTGGTGGGCCACGAATACTTCCACAACTGGACCGGCAACCGGATTACCTGCCGGGACTGGTTCCAGCTCTCCCTGAAGGAGGGGCTCACCGTCTTCCGCGAGCAGCAGTTCGCCGCGGCCATGGGCTCCGAGGCGGTGGCGCGCATCGACAGCGTCGACCGGCTGCGCGGGGCGCAGTTCCCCGAGGATGCCGGCCCCACCGCACATCCGGTGCGCCCCTCGGAGTACGTGGAGATCAACAACTTCTACACCCCCACGGTGTACGAGAAGGGGGCGGAGGTGGTGCGCATGCTCCACAACGCCCTGGGGCCGGAGGGCTTCCGCGCCGGCTGTGACCGCTACTTCGAGCGCTTCGACGGCCAGGCGGTGACCGTGGAGGACTTCCTGGCGGCGCTGGAGGAGGCCAACGAGCGCGATCTGGGCCAGTTCCGGCGCTGGTATATCCAGGCGGGGACGCCCCAGCTGGAGGTGCGCGGTCGCTTCGATCCCGAGGCGGGGACCTTCGACCTCTGCGTGCGCCAGCAGACCCCGCCGACCCCGGATCAGACGGCCAAGGAGCCGGTCCCGATCCCGCTGGCCCTGGGGCTGGTGGGAGCCGACGGCGGCGATCTCCCCATGCAGCTGGAGGGGGAGAGCGAGGCGGTCCACGGCACCCGGGTGCTGCTGCTGCGCTACGAGGAGGAGCGGTTCCGCTTCACCGGCCTCACCGAGGAGCCGGTACCCTCCCTGCTGCGCGGCTTCTCCGCCCCGGTGGAGGTGGACTACCCCTACAGCGATGCCGACCTGGCCCATCTGGCCGGCCACGACAGCGACCTCTTCAATCGCTGGGAGGCGGGCCAGCGCCTGGCGCGGACCCACCTCCTGGCGCAGGCCGATGCCGTCCGCGCTGGCGGCGAGGCCGAGCTGCCCGGGCCGCTGCACCAGGCCATGGGCCGCCTGCTGGAGGCGCCGGCCGCGGATGCGGCCCTGACCGCCCGGGCGCTGACCCTGCCCGACGAGGGCCAGCTGGCGGAGTACATGGAGACCATCGACCCGGATGCCCTGCACGCCGCCCGCGAGACGGCGCGAACGGGCCTGGCCCGGGAGCTGCGGGAGGGCTGGTGGGCCCTTCGGGACCAGTTCCGGGATGCCGGGCCCTACCGCTTCGAGCCGGAGGCCGTGGGGCGGCGGGCACTGGCCAACACGGCCCTGGGCTACCTCATGGCGCAGCCCGATGAGGCCGCCCGCAGCGCCTGCCTGGAGCAGTTCCGCCAGGCGGACAACATGACCGATCAGCTCGCCGCCCTGCGGGCGCTGTCGGCCAGCGACATCCCTGAGCGGGAGGAGGCGCTGGATGCCTTCTACGAGCGCTGGCAGGACGACCCGCTGGTGGTGGACAAGTGGCTGGCCATCCAGGCCGCCTCGCCGCTGCCCGGCGGCGTAGAGCGGGTGCAGGCGCTCATGGACCACCCCGCCTTCAGCCTCACCAACCCCAACAAGGTCCGCGCCGTGGTCGGGGCCTTCGCCATGCGCAATCCGGTCCAGTTCCACCGGCCGGACGGCGCCGGCTACCGGCTGCTGGCGGACCTGGTGCTGGAGCTGGACGGGCGCAATCCGCAGATCGCCGCCCGCCTGGTGAAGCCGCTGACCCGGTGGCGGCGTTTCGTCCCCGAGCGCGAGGCGGCCATGCACGCCGAGCTGGAGCGGTTGCGCGAGCGGGCGACCTCGCCGGATGTGGGCGAGATGGTCGGCCGTGCCCTGGGGGATGCGGAGGCTTGAGGCGCAAGCTCTCGGCGCGCTGGTTCAGCCCCCTCTTCGCCCTGTTCATGTCGGTGCTGATGTCGTTCGCGATGTCGGCGCTCATCACCCTGGTGAACCTGGGGCCGACGCCGGACTTCTTCGCCCGCTGGCTGCTCTACGCCTTCCCCTCGGCCTGGGCCATGGCCTTTCCCATCGCCCTGTTCGTCGTGCCCGTGGTCCGGCGCGGGGTGGCGCGCTTCGTGGAGCACTGAGGGCGGCCCTTCATGCCGGGCCGATGAAGGCGGTGACCTCGTCGCGGTCGTGATAGAGGTGGCGGACCGCCACCCGGGCCGGTGTGTGGCCCAGATGGTCGCGGATGACCTTCCGGCACTCCTCCACGGCCGCGTATCGCCGGCGCATGGGCAGCTTGAGGTTGAAGACGGCGTAACGGCAGCGCCCGGCGGCGAACCAGTCCGCCGCCAGGGCCGCCACCCGTTGCGGTCGTTCCACCATGTCGCAGACGAGCCAGTCCACCGGCCGGGGCGGGCGCCAGGTGAAGCCGTCGGCGCGGATGTGGGTGACCCCCTCCGCGGTGGCGACCTCGCCCTTGAGGGGGCCGTTGTCCACCGCCAGGACCTCCAGGCCGCGACGCTGGAGCAGCCAGGTCCAGCCGCCGGGGGCCGCCCCGAGATCCACGGCCCGCATGCCGGATTGCAGGGCCCGGCCCCGTTCCTCCGCATCGAGAAAGGTCTGCCACGCCTCTTCCAGTTTCAGGAAGGAGCGGCTGGGCGCCGACTTCGGCCGCTTGAGCCGGGGGATGCCGCCGGGGCGAGGATCATCCAGGCCGGCGGGGGCCAGGCCGACGTGGGCACCATCATCGTCCAGGAGCAGGTGCAGGCGCGGGGCCTCGCTGCCCGGCCGCCACAGGCCCGCCTCGGTAAGTCCGCGACGCAGGGGCCCATCCAGGGCGCGAGCCAGCCGGGTCCAGGCGCGGCCGCCCTCCGAATCGGGGGTCTCGGTGACCAGTTCGGAGACGGGGACGTCGCCCAGGGCGCCCAGGATGGTACTGACCCGGTCCCGCTCCGGCAGGGCCACGGGATCGGCGGTGAGGAAGGCCTGGCGGGGGAAGAGGGCCCCGGCCAGCTGCCAGCGGTCGGTGAACTCCGTAATGGCGCCGACGCTGGGGAAGAGGGTCACCCGGCCGGTGTCGGCGCTGGCGCGGCAGTAGCCGGGGAAGCCGATCTCCCCGGCGGCGGCCTGGATCTCGGCGGCGGTGTCGCCCTCGAAGCCGGGGCGGCAGAGCAGTAGCAGGCGGTCGGGTTTCATGGGGCCCATTCTCCGCGATCCGGGGCTTGCTCGCACCCGCTGCCGGACGGCCGGGGGGCCGGGTTAGAATCGGGGCAAGGAAAAGCAGGAGGTCGTCATGGCCGAACTCGACGAGGGACGGCGGCTTGCCACCATTCGGGCGGACGCCGAGGCCGGTGTGCCCCGGGCACGGCGGCTGCTCGCCCTGCGCATGCTGGAGGGGCGCGGCGTGGAGGCCGATCCGGTCACCGCCATCGCCTGGCTGGAGGCCGATGGTGCGGCCGGCTACGGGCCGGCCCTGCGGACGCTGTCCGAGCTCTGCGCCGAGGGGCGGCATGTAGCCGCGGATGCGGAGCGGTCCCGGGCCCTCCTGGAGGCCGCCGCGGCGGCCGGGGACCGGGAAGCGCGGCGCCGATTGGCCGGTGGACGGTAGCGGCAGAGGCGCGGACCGAGATTGAAAAAGGCGTCCCGGCGTCGTATCTTTTAAAGAGAGATAGAGGAGGTAGAGCTATGGAGATCGGCGGAAGCGGAGCCACGGCAGCGGCCATGCAGCTCATGCAGTCGGCCAGCCAGGTGCGTACCCAGACGGTGCAGCAGCTGGAGATCATCAAGCAGCAGGGCGATCAGGCCCAGGGCGAAGTCCTGCAGACCGCGGCCGAGGTTCAGACCGCCGCGGCCGAGCGCAAGTCGAACACCATCGACGTCATGGCCTGATCGCGGCCCCGGCCAGCAGGGCCCATCCGGCCAGCCAGGCCGAGCCGCCCAGCGGCGTGATGGCGCCCAGCCCGGTCCATTCGGTGAGGGCCATGAGATAGAGGCTGCCACTGAACAGGACGACCCCCAGAGCGAGAAACCAGCCAGCCGCCCGCGCCATCCCCGGGCGCGGTAGCTGGTGCGCCGCCAGGCCGGCCACGACCACCGCCAGGGCGTGGGGCAGGTGGTAGCTCACCGCCGTCTCCCACCAGGCCCGTCCCTGGACCCCCATGGTCGCCTCCAGGGCATGGGCGCCGAAGGCACCGATGGCGACGCCGGCCAGTCCCAGCAGGGCGCCGGTAAAGACGAGTCGATTCATTTCTCCTCCCACCATTCAATGACGTTCCAGGGAGCCCCGTCCGTCTCCGGATGGGCGATGTGGCGGACCGATGCACCGACCGCGTGGACCGCCTCGCCATCACCACTCAGCAGGGGGTGCCACTCGGGCAGCGGGCGCCCGGCGGCGAGCCGGCGGTAGCCGCAGGTCTCCGGCAGCCAGTGGGCCGCGCGGACCAGTTCGGGTGTGAGCGGCAGGCAGTCGGGGACCCGCCGATGCCGGCGGGCGTAATCCGAACAGCGCACCGCCGGGATGTCCAGCAGCTGGCAGGCGGCATCGGTCTCGACGATCTCGTCGGTATCCTCATCCGCCAGGTGGACCATGCAGCAGTGCCCGCAGCCGTCGCACAGGGCCTCCCACTCGGCCTCGTCGAGTTCTTCCAGCGATTTGGTCTGCCAGAACGGCCGCGAGGCGTCGGAGTGGGGATCGGGCTGGGACATGGGGCAGGGTCTACCAGGTGCGGAAACGAAAACGGGCCCGCCAAAGGCGAGCCCGCTCGTTTCCGGGAGAGGGTGCGGTCAGGCGTAGGCGTCGACCACGGAACCGGTGGCCGCGCCGGAATCACCACCCTGGCGCTGCTCGTTGCCGGTGGCCGCTGTGCCCTCGCTCTCGGTGGTCACCGAGGTGGGGGCGGCATCCCCGTCCACCGAGGCGCCGGAACGGACCTGAGCCTCATTGGGCGCCTGGATCGCGGGGCCGGCCACGGACGAGCCACTGGCCACCTGATTGCCGGAACCGGGACTGGTTACCTCGGAGCCGGGCTGGGAGGGGGCCATGTACTGCCGGGCGCTGGCGCTGCCGTCGATGGGGTTCATGGTGCGCTCCTTCCACTGCCGCCTTTGGGCAGTTTGTTGCTCAAGTTACTGGCAGTATGGTAACGCCACCCCCGCGAGTCAAGGTGCAGGGGTATCCCCTCAACCCTCGTGGTCGTGGACGAGCAGTCGCTCCAGCAGGGCCTTCTGGGCGTGGAGGCGGTTCTCCGCCTCCTCCCAGACGGCGCTCTGGGGGCCGTCGATGACCTCCGCGGTGACCTCCTCGCCGCGATGCGCCGGGAGGCAGTGCATGAACAGGGCGTTATCGCCCGCGGCCGCCATGACCGAACTGTCGACCTGGTAGTCGCCGAAGGCCCCCACGCGGTCCCCCTGTTCGGACTCCTGTCCCATGCTGGCCCAGACGTCGGTGACCACCAGGTCGGCTCCGGCCGCCGCCTCGCGCGGGTCGCGGACGATGCTCGCACGCGGGGCCGAGGCCAGGATGTCGGCATCCGGCTCGTAACCCTCGGGGCAGGCGATCCGGAGATCGAAGTCGAGCATCCGGGAGGCCTCGAGGTAGGAGTGGCACATGTTGTTGCCGTCCCCGACCCAGGTCACGGTGCGGCCCTGGAGGGGGCCGCGCAGCTCCCGGAAGGTCTGGAGATCGGCCAGGAGCTGGCAGGGGTGGTGGAGGTCGGTGAGGGCGTTGATCACCGGCACCCGAGAGTACTCCGCGAACCGTTCCACCATGTCGTGGCCGTAGGTCCGGATGGTCACCACGTCGGCCATGCCGGAGAGGACCCGGGCGCTGTCCTCCACCGGCTCGCCGCGCCCGAGCTGGGTATCCCGGTGGGAGAGGAAGATGGCGTGGCCGCCGAAGTGGGCCATGGCCGCCTCGAAGGAGACCCGGGTGCGGGTGGAGGACTTCTCGAAGATCATGGCCAGGACCCGGCCGCGCAGGGGCTCGTAGTGGCGCCCGCGCCGGTGCAGATCCTTGAGTTCGATGGCCCGGTCGAGCAGTCCGCGCAGCTCGCCCGGCGTCAGGTCGGCCAGGGTGAGGAAGTGGCGCAGGGTACTCATGACTCTCCCCCCGGAGGCGCAAAGGCCTCGATGAGGTCAGCTACGTGGTTGGCGATGGTGTCGGCCTCGGTCTCGCTGATGATCAGCGGCGGTAGCAGCCGGACGACCCGTTCGGCGGTGACGTTGATGAGGATCCCGGCCTCCAGTCCGCGCTGGACCAGCTCCTTGCAGGGGCGGTCCAGCTCCACGCCGATCATCAGGCCGCGGTGGCGGATGGCGGTGACGGCCGGGTGTTCGCCCAGGCGTGCGCGCAGGCCGGCGGTGATGCGATCGCCCAGTTCGCCCGCCCGGGCCGGCAGGGCCTCCGTCTCCAGGGTGTCCAGGACGGTCAGGGCGGTGGCGCAGACCAGGGGGCTGCCGCCAAAGGTGGTCCCGTGGGTGCCCGGGCCGAGGGTCTCGGCGGCGTCCCCGCGCGCCAGGCAGGCGCCGATGGGAACCCCGTTGCCCAGCCCCTTGGCGAGGGTCAGGACGTCCGGGCGGACGCCGGCGCCCAGGCTGGCGAAGAGGTCCCCGGTGCGGCCGATGCCGGTCTGGATCTCGTCGACCATGAGCAGCCAGCCGGCGTCGTCGCAGATGGCGCGCAGCCGCGACAGGTAGTCGGCCGGCGGGACGCCCACGCCGCCCTCGCCGGTGATCGGCTCCACCAGGACGGCGACGATGTCCTCGCGGTGGGCCAGTGCCGCCACGGCCTCGGCATCGCCCCACGGGACGCGTTCGAAGCCGGCGACCAGGGGCTCAAAGCCGCTCTGGATGGCCGGGTTGCCGGTGGCGGAGAGGGTGGCCAGGGTCCGGCCGTGGAAGCTGCCTTCCATGACGATGACCTTCGGCTCGGCGATGCCGCGCTGGCTCCCCGTGCGCCGGGCGATCTTCAGCGCCGCCTCGTTGGCCTCGGCGCCGGAGTTGCAGAAGAAGGCGCGCTCCATCCCGGCGGCGGCGGTCAGCCGCTCGGCCAGCCGTTCCTGCAGCGGGATCCGGTAGAGGTTGGAGGTATGGACGAGCCGGCCGGCCTGGTCGCACAGCGCGGCGGTGACCGCCGGGTGGGCGTGGCCCAGCCCGCACACGGCGATGCCGGCGATGGCGTCCAGGTACTCCCGCCCCTCGGTATCCCACAGGCGGGCGCCCCGGCCCTCTTCGAAGGCCACGGGCAGACGGGCGTAGGTGTTCATCAAGGCATCCGTCATGGAAGGCTCCCGAAAAACAAAAATGGCAGTCCCCCGGGGGACTGCCATTGGGCAGAGGATGGATTCTATCCCCTGGCCGGGTGGGGTGCAAACCCCACCCGGAGAGCCGCGTTAGCCGTTGAAATTGCTGGCGACGAAGTCCCAGTTGACCAGGTTCCAGAAGTGCTCCACGTACTTCGGCCGCGCGTTGCGGTAGTCGATGTAGTAGGCGTGCTCCCAGACGTCGATGGTCAGCAGCGGGGTATCACCGTCGCGCAGCGGGTTGCCGGCGTTGGAGGTGTTGACGATCTCGACGCTGCCGTCGGCCTTCTTCACCAGCCAGGTCCAGCCGGAGCCGAAGTTGCCCACGGCCATCTCGCCGAACTTCTCCTTGAAGTCGGCCACGGAGCCGAACTTGGCGCTGATGGCGTCGGCCAGGGCGCCGGAGGGCTCGCCACCGCCCTTGGGGCTCAGGCAGTTCCAGTAGAAGGTGTGGTTCCAGACCTGGGCGGCGTTGTTGAAGATCCCGCCGGCCGGCGCCTTCTGGATGATCTCCTCCAGGGAGGCATTCTCGAACTCGGTCCCGGGGATGAGCCCGTTGAGCTTGGTCACGTAGGTGGCGTGGTGCTTGCCGTGATGGTACTCCAGGGTCTCCGCGGAGATGTGGGGTTCCAGGGCATCCTTGGCATAGGGGAGGTCGGGAAGCTGGTGCTCCATGGTCTGTGGCTCCTCGTTTCTTGTTGCGATGGGTGTTCGGGTTGCGGCACCTCCCCGGGGTGGGGGCGGCGCGTGCCGGTTTCAAGCTGTAATCCTGATTATAAGAGTAGAGAATAGGGCGAGGGTAGGGGCCGGAAGAGATGATCGGAGTCGAGCGTCGGTGTAGCCTGGCGCCATTCCAGCGGGGGTGACCATGGACGCAGTGGAACTGGGGCTCTTTGCCGGCCGGATCGGGGCGGTGTGCGACGAGATGGGGGCGGTCCTGCGCCGCGCCGCCTTCTCGCCCAACATCCGTGATCGCCTGGACTTCTCCTGCGCTGTCTTCGATGCCGAGGGCGAGCTGGCGGCCCAGGCCGCCCACATCCCGGTCCACCTGGGGAGCATGGCCTACGCCATGCGCGACCTGGTGGGACGCATGGGCTGGGCGCCGGGGGACCAGGTGGTGGTCAACGACCCCTTCCTGGGCGGCACCCACCTCCCCGATGTCACCCTCATCGCCCCGGTCTTCGCCGAAGGGCGGCTGGTGGCCTTCGTCGCCAGCCGCGCCCACCACGCCAACATCGGCGCCGACGCCCCCGGCTCCATGCCGCTCTCGCGGACCCTGGAGGAGGAGGGGGTGATCCTGCCCCCGGCCCACCTCTGGCGGGGCCGTGAGCGCGAGGCCGCGCCCTGGGGGGCCATCGTCGCCGCCACCGGCGGCGGCCCCGAGGTGGAAGGGGACTTCGCCGCCCAGGCCAGCGCCAATCGCGCCGGGGTCGCCCGACTGGAGGCGCTGGTGGCCGAGCTCGGTGCGGAGGGCCTGGCGCGCTCCCTGGCGGCCCTGCAGGACTACGGCGAGCGCATGAGCCGGGCCGCCCTGGCCGAACTCCCGGCCGGGGCGTACACCTTCACGGACTACCTGGATGACGATGGCGCCGGTCAGGTCGATCTCCCGATCCGGGTCGCCCTGGAGGTCACGGACGAGGGAGTGACCGTGGATTTTGCCGGCACCGCCGGGCAGACCGCGGGCAACGTCAACTGTCCGCTGGCGGTGGCCGCGGCGGCGGTCTTCTACGCCTTCCGCTGCCTCATGCCGACGGGGACCCCGGCCTGCGCCGGCGCCTTCCGGCCCATCGCGCTCCACGCCCCCGAGGGCTGCCTGGTGAATGCGCGGCGCCCGGCGGCGGTGGCCGCCGGCAACGTCGAGACCAGCTCGCGGCTGGTGGATGCGGTGCTGGGGGCGCTGGCCGGGGCCATTCCCGAGCGGATCCCGGCGGCCAGCCAGGGGACCATGAACAACGTCGCCATGGGCGGAGTCGGGAAGGAGGCAGGGAGCGGCTGGCACTACTACGAGACCGTGGGCGGCGGCATGGGGGCCGGGCGCGACGGCGGCGGCCTCTCCGGTGTCCACAGCCACATGACCAATACCCTGAATACCCCGGTGGAGGCGCTGGAGATGGCCTATCCCCTGCGGGTGGCGGCCTATCGCCTGCGGCGCGGCTCCGGCGGGGCCGGGATGCGCCGGGGCGGGGACGGTCTGGAGCGGACCTACGAACTCCTGGCGCCGGCCCGGATCACCCTGCTCACCGAGCGCCGCCGCCATGCCCCCTGGGGGCTGGCCGGCGGGGCCGACGGCGCCCCGGGCGAGAATCGTCTCAACGACACCCCCCTGCCGGGGAAGACGACCTTCACTGCCGAGGCCGGCGACCGCCTGACCATTGCCACCCCGGGCGGTGGCGGCTGGGGCCGGCCGGCCAGCATCAACGAGGAGCCCTGAACCGATGTGTGGAATCGCCGGAGAGCTGCGCCTGGACGGGAGCCTGCCCGACCTGGGCCGGATGGACGCTATGCTCGCCCGCCTGGAGCGGCGCGGGCCGGACCATATCGGGAGCTGGTCCGACGGGCCCCTGATGTTCGGCCACCGGCGGCTGTCCATCATCGACCTCTCCGCCCGTGCCCACCAGCCCATGGTGGATGCCGGGCTGGGACTCGCCCTGGTCTTCAACGGCGCCATCTACAACTACCGCGACCTGCGCCACGAGCTGGCCGGCCGGGGCTACACCTTCTTCACCGAGGGCGACTCCGAGGTCATCCTCAAGGCCTACGCCGAGTGGGGGGAGCGCTGCCCGGAGCGGCTGGACGGGA
>Ga0102925_1000753_pt1 | contig 17574 bp, 21 predicted proteins | sample SalPonR1_A_D1_MG_FD_78216 | JGI IMG/M metagenome (GOLD analysis project Ga0102925, IMG submission 78216) | Salt pond soil microbial communities from South San Francisco under conditions of wetland restoration - Salt Pond MetaG R1_A_D1_MG | ecosystem: Environmental > Aquatic > Marine > Intertidal...
CTCGCGGTCGCGGGTCGACCCGAGCCACAGCGGCGCGGCGGTGACGACGCGCTCGCTCCCGCAGTTCGGGCACGTTTCGGGCGGGTGATGGATCAGGCCGTCCTCGTGCTCGCGGTAGAGACAGTCCTGGCAGTGGTGGACGGCCCCGAGTTCGTCGATTGCCCGGTTCGCGTCGGTCGCGCGGTGGGACAAGGAGAGATACGTCCGGACGTAGTGACGCGTCGCGTGGGTGAACACGGGCGTCACACCCACGTCGTACCGGGCGGCCGTGCGGGCCAGCGCCGAGAGGAGCACTCGAACGCCCATCTCGGGATGGTAGTCGGTGTTGCGCGGAACCGCCGAGTACGAGCGAACGCCGCTCTCGAAGTGCGCGCCACACAGCGGCGCGGTGTCGGTCGCCGTGACCGCCACGAGGTGCCGGGCACCCGAGAAGGCCGCGTCCGCGAAGGGAATCGGCGTCCCGAAAGGATCGACGTCGATCACGTCGAACCGACGTTCGTGCATCAACGCGTTGGCGTTCCGCCGGACCACCTCGCCCTCGAGGCCGTTGCGCTCCAGGTTCTCCCGGCAGAGGTCGGCCGCCTCGGGGTCGACGTCACAGAGCGTGACGTCCCACCCGTCGGCCGCCGCTCGAACGCCGCGAACGCCGCTGGCCGCCGTCGCGTCGAGGTAGGTGTCGGCCTTCTCCTCGCGCTCGGCGAGCGTCCGCAGGACCGCCACCGACAGGTCGCGGTTCAACTCCTGCACCGGGTTGAAGAACACGTTCTCACCTTTCCCCTCCTCGGCTTGCTCGGGGACCGAGAGGTCGACGTTCCCTTCGCTCACGTCCATGGTTGCCCTCGCGGCGGGGTGGCGAAAAGCGATGCGGTGTGGTCGTGCCCCGGAATGGACTCGGCGGCAGTCCATCCGAACCGGCAGTGACGGTAGACGCCGAACGGGGGTACGTTTCGGTGCTATGAAGTGATTCCTGTCGGAACGCCGCCCCATGGCTCGATTGCCTATCATTCCGACCCCGCATGCGGTCCCCGACTACGTCGCGGACGGTGCCCGTATCGCCGCGATCCTCCTCGTCTGGGGCATCATCGCCGCGTTCTTCACGTACGGCGTGTCCGAGATCGGCGGGACTGGAAGCCTCTTCGAAACGCTCGGTCCCCAGATCGGGGCGGCACTCGCCCTCACGGGCGTGCTCAATGCGGTCCTCTATCTCCTGTATCGCGCGATCGATTACTGGCACCAGCACCCGTGACCCGGTATCTTGGGACGTCCCTACCCGGTTTCAGGACGTCTCGGCCCCGGTATCCACGTCGTCTTCGTCGCTCATCCGCTCCAGCACGAGCCCCGTGACCCCCGCCGCAGCGAGGCCGACGCCCATCGCGCGAATTTGTCGACGGTACGCCGGTTTCGCCGCGAGGGCCTCGACGTTCTCGAAGTTCATGCCGAGCATCTTCTTCGTCAATGCGACGCTGAGTTGCGGGACGAGGGCAGTGAGCAGTCCCTGACCGATCGCCCAGACCGAACCGATTTTCTGGCAGTCTGATGCCTTCATTCCGGTCGGATCTTCGACGGGGCAATGATAAGCCTAATCCACGTTTGATTGGGTGTGGCGACGAATCGGCTCCGGCGCGGAAACGAGCTTGTCCCCGATGATTCGGAGGGAGCGTCCGAACGACCGAACCTGTTTTGTCAGCGCGCGCCGAAACGCCGGATCGTGACTCGGGACCCCGTTCTCGGCAGTCGACGCGGCGTCCGGAGGTGGCCGGCGTGACGCCCGTCGAGGAGTGGCAGGCCGCGCTGGCGGACGCCGGCGAGTTGACCCCCGACGTCGTCGAGCAAATCATCGCCGTCCACGGGGACCGCGGTCAGCGCGCCATCGAGGCCGTCTCCGAGGGCCGGGTCAAGGAGTACCGGGACTTCACCGTCGTCGTCGGGCGGGAGGACGAGTACGTCGTCGAGGACGGGGCCTGCACCTGCAAAGATGCGGAGTACAACCTCGATCCGGAGGACCCGACCGACCTCTGCTGGCACGCCATCGCCGTCGCCATCGCCGAGCGCATCGGCGCCGTCGAACACCACGACATGTGGTACTCCGAAGTGCGCGATTTCCTGTAGTCCGTCGGTGAGCGACCGGGTAACTTCACCCGGCGTTTGACCTTGAGAAATCGACATCTACGTGTGGCCCGTAGAGGGTGCATGCACCGCCGAACGTTTCTCGCCGGCGCGTCCACCGCCGCAATCCTGGGCGTCGCCGGGTGTGCTGGCGACGACGCCGCTGACGCCCCCTCCGCCACGCCGACGGACACGACCGCACCGACCGACACCGCCTCACCGACTTCGACGGCGACCGACCCCTCGACGCGCACGTCGACGAACACACCAGCCCAGTCACCGACTGGAACGCCATCCCCGACGCCCACCCTCGAACCGTCCGGGGAGGGGATCGTCAACGGCGGTTTCGAGAACGGCCTCTCGGGATGGACCGTCGGCACGGACCTCCCGACGCGACCCGGTGGCTCGGAACCGGTGGACGCCGCGGTCACGATCACGACCGAACGGGTTCGTTCGGGGTCGAAGGCCGCGTCGTTGTTCCTCGAGGGGACGGCCGACGACGGCACGATCTGGGTGCAGCAGCAGGCGGTGGATCTCTCGGAGTACGACACCCTCTCGATGTGGGTGTACAGCGACCAGGCGTCGTTCAACACGCGGGTCAAGGTGGCCGCCTACGCCGGCCCGACCGCCGCGAAAGGGCTCACCGAGTTCGACTTCGACACGCGAACCCCGGCCGACGGGCACGAGGGCTGGAAGCGCTTCGAATATCCCGTCGATCACGACGGGCGCGGCCTCGTCGCGGTCGGAGCGAGCGTCGTCTGGGAGACCGACGTAATCTCGATCGTCGACGACGTGACCCTCTCCTGACGGGGACGACCGAAGAAGTGACGAACGGGGCGGCCGTCACCCTCGCCCATGGACCGGGATCGACTCGTCGGGGCCGCCAAGGTGCTCCTCGGACTCGGGATCGTCGCCGTCGGGATCGCGTCGACCGAGGGGATCGGCGCGAGCCTCGTACTCATGGCGCTGGGCGGCGGCCTCATCGCGGCGATCGGCCTGGGGCAGTTCGTCGGCGTCCTCGCGGTGACCGGGGTGGAGCGGGAGCGATGGTACGCGATCGTCCTCGCCGTGGCGGTCCTTTTGGTGGGCGTGTCGCTCCTCCTCGTGCCGTGACGTCGGCAAAACGCTACGCGTCGGCAGCGATGTCCACGAAGTTCCGGAGGATTGCCAGCCCCGTTTCCCCGCTCTTCTCGGGGTGGAATTGCGTCCCGAAGACGGTCCCGGCCTCGTTGGCGATCACGGCCGGGAACTCGACGCCGTACTCGGTCGTGGCCACGACGGCGGCATCGTCGTCGGGGACCGCGTAGTAGGAGTGGACGAAGTAGGCGTATCGGCCGTCGACGGCGGTTTCACTGGTTCCTGTTCCGTCTTCGGTCCCCTCGATGCCCGAGACCAGTGGGTGTTCGCGTCGCACGTCGAGTCGGTTCCAGCCCATGTGGGGAATCGTCTGTCCGGCGGCGAAGCGAACGTTTTCACCGGGAATCAGATCCAGCCCGCGAACCTCGCCCTCGCCGGCGTGGTCGGCCTCCTCGCTGGTCGTCAGGAGCATTTGCATGCCCAGGCAGATCCCGAACAGCGGCTGGCCTCGCTCGGCAGCGTCGATCAGCGCGTCGCGATACGGCCCGGCGTTCTCGACCCCCTCCCGGAACGCGCCCACGCCCGGAAGGACGATCCCGTCCGCCGCAACGAACCGATCAGGATCGTCGGTGATCTCGACGGTCGCCCCGGCCCGTTCGAGGCCCCGCGTGACGCTCCGGAGGTTGCCGAGGCCGTAATCGACCACGGCGATTTCGACTGACCGGTCCGACCCCGTTCCGTCTGGCATGGGTCGCCGTTAGGCAGGGGTGTGCAAGTCCCTTTCCCTTGCGGGGGTGATCCCTTTCGGACTACCGGGCGATCGTCGTGACGACGCCCGCGACCGCGTTCTCCACCGCCGAACGGACGGCCTGAAATCGTTCCGCGGCGCCGGTGGGGCCGTGATTCTCATGGGCTCTGCGGCCGCGGAGTCGCCGGGGGTGGCCAACCTGAACGCCCTCGCGAGCGCGCTGGGGTCCGACCTGCGACTTGACGGGTCGGCGGTGACCGACTGGACGAACAACCTCGACCGGAACGAACGGCTCCCGACGACGACGCAGTTTGCCGATAGCTTCGACCTGTTCGGCCCGTATAGCTGATCGGGCGAACGTCCCGAAACAGCGACCAGGTACGGGGTTAGATTCCCCGACGATCCCGCCTTCGTTATCCACATTGAGAAAAAAAGCCAAACACACCCCTCTAAGCAGAAAATGGGAAGTTTTATCGGTCGACTCACAATGGTTCCCCCTGTACATGGTGGACCGACGGCAGTTCATCAAAGGCGTAGGCGTGGCATCGACCGTGGGAATCGCAGGCCTCAGCGGCTGCATGGGGAACAACTCGGGGACGGGTGATCAGACGACGACCGGCGAGTCGACGCCCCAACCGTACAGCGACGGGACGCTCGACTTCTCGATGTCCCCCAGCGAACCGCAGGACCTGATGATGAAACAGTACAAACCCGTCAAGCAATACCTCAGCGACGAAGTCCAGAAGACGGAGCTGACGTACGCCAAGGACTACGCGGCGGTCGTCCAGGCGCTCGGCAGTGGGACCGGCGACGTCGCCGAGACGGGGCCGTTCGCGGCGGCGCTGGGCGTCAGCGAGGACAAGGCCGAAATCGGCCTCCAGCGCTTCGCATACGGTGGGTGGACGTACACGAGCGTCATCACCACGAAGAAGGACAGCGACATCAACTCGCTGGAGGACCTGAAGGGCAAGAAGGTGGCCCTCGCGGACCGACTGTCGGCCAGTGGCTCGCTGTACCCGCTGTACATGCTCAAGCAGGCCGGCCTCTCGATCGGTGACCTCCCGACCGGCGGGGACGCGAACGCGGACTTCGACGCCCAGTACGCCGGCGGGCACGGCGCCGCCTGGTCGGCCCTGGAGAACGATCAGGTCGCCGCCGCCGGTACCGGCCAGTTCATCACGGTGACCGGCGACGATCGGACCCTCGCCGACGGCTACGAGTACGTCGAGAGTTACGACGGCATTCCGCGCGCGCCGATCGTGCTGAGTCCGGAACTCTCCGGAAACGAGAAGGAAGCGGTCGTGGACGCGTTCGCGAACGCTCCCGAGGACATGTATCTCGGAGCCGACGGGAAGGCCGACACCGATGACGACCTCTGGTTCAGCGACGTCCGGCCGGCCGACGTCGCGACCTACCAGCCGGTGATCAACGTCGCCGAGGAACTGGGCATTTCGCTCGGTGACCTGTAACGCGAAAGGAATCGGAACGAGAACGCCAACGGTTTAACAACCAACCGAGATATTTCAACCGATGGCCTCCGTATCGTTGCAAAACGTTACGAAAATTTATGGGACGGACACCGTCGCTCTCGACGACGTCACCTTCGACGTCGATCAGGGAGAATTCGTCGTCATTTTGGGTCCCTCGGGTGCGGGGAAGTCCACGCTTCTACGGATACTGAACGGGCTGACCCCGCCGACGGAAGGGACGATCGAGATCGGTGACGAACGAGTCGGCGGCAAGCGCGACGAAGTCGCGATGGTGTTCCAGTTGCACTACCTCGTCGAGAGCATGAGCGCGTATCGCAACGCGCTGACCGGCGCCCTGGGCCGGACGGGCTGGCTCCGGAGCGTGCTCACCTGGTACGACGAGAGCGACAAACGCGGGGCCCTCGACGCCCTCGATACCGTCGGCCTCATCGACGAGGCCGGACAGCGCGCAGGATCGATGAGCGGCGGGCAAAAACAGCGGGTCGGCATCGCCCGGGCCCTCGTCCAGGAGCCGGAACTGCTCCTGGCCGACGAACCCGTCTCCAGCCTCGACCCGAAGGCGGCCCGCGACGTCATGGGGTACATGAAAACCGCCGCGATGGAACGGAACCTGACGACGGTCGCGAGCCTCCACCAGGTCAACATCGCCCGCGAGTTCGGTGACCGGTTCATCGGCATCCGCGACGGGTCGGTCGTGTTCGACGGTGGACCCGACGAACTGACGATGGACGTCATCGACGACCTCTACTACGGCGGCGACGCTTCCAAGGCAGGGCCGGCGGAGGCGATCTCCGGCAGCCCCGATTCGGAGAGCGAACTGGCCCCTGAAACCTCGGACACGGGGGTCCAGGCATGAGTCAGGTCGACGAGAAACTCGGGGAACTCGCTCGCCGGCGCCGCATCCACCAGGGGGCGAAGTTGATCCTCGGGCTCGTCGTGTTGCTGGTCTTCTGGCTCGGGTTCTTCGAGTACCTCCACTTCGACTTCGAGGAGTTGACCAAACAGCTCCCGACCTGGTTGGATTTCCTCGGGGCGTTCACGAACCCCAACTTCGTGGATTTCTCGATGTGGTCCATCAATAACGAGGTCTCCGGCTGGGCCGGCATCACCGGGACGGTCGGGTACGCCGTCACCCACCCGGAAGCTGGCTACGACATGCTGGCAACGACCTTCGGGGGGCAGCGACAGTCGACGTTGCTGGGACTCGCTGCCACCACGGTCATCATCGGCGTCACGGGAACGATTCTCGGATTCCCGTTCGCGCTCATCTTCGGCATCCTCGGGAGCGAGCGGGTCGTGCCGTTCCCCTTCAACTTCATCTTCCGCGGGACGATGAGCATCATCCGGTCGGTCCCGGCACTGGTCTGGATCTTCATCTACATCCCGCTGGTCGGTATCAACCCGGTCGGGGCCGTCCTGGCCATCGGAACCGACACCATCGGTATTCTCGGTCGACTGTTCACCGACGAACTCGAGGAGATCGACGACGGGCCGATCGAGGCTATCAGGTCGACCGGCGGTAACCGCACGCAGATCGTCAGCTTCGGCATGTTGAGCCAGGTGTCGACGGCCTTCATCGCCTGGACGCTCTACTCGCTCGAGATCAATGTCCGCGTGGCCGTGAGCCTCGGCATCGTCGGCGCCGGCGGTCTCGGCCGATACATCGCCATCAAGCGCTCGCTGTTCGACTTCGGCGTCATGGCGGCGGGCATCATGATGATCGTGATCGTCGTGCTGACGGTCGAACTCACCTCGACGCGGATCCGCGCGTGGCTCCGCCCGAGCCAGCACGACTCGCCCGGACTCCTCGACCTGCTCCGCGGCCTCGGCGACCCCGGCAAGTGGACCGGCATGCGTCCGACGCCCGACGTGGGGACGGCCGACGGAGACGGTGACGAGGAGGACGCGATCGATCCGGACGAGTCCGTCGACCAGGTCGTGGACGACGCGTCGGCCGACGACACCGACGACGAATCGCGGTCCTGATCAGAAGTCGCCGAGTCGCGACTGTCCGCCACCGTCGGTCGCGCCGACGATCTCGGCCGCTTTCTCGATCGCTTCGGCGAACGGTTCCTCCTGACTGCGATCGTACAGCGTCGCAGCCGGGTGAACGCAGATCAGCAGTCGGCGGGACGCCCCGGCGATCCGGGCGTCCTCGATCGATCCCACTTCCTTCGTGACGGCGACCGGTCGATCCAGGAGGTGTTCGGCGGGCACCTTTCCCAGCGTCACGATCACCTCGGGATCGATCAGGTCGATTTCGCGCTCGAGGTACTCGCGGCAGTGCTCGAGTTCTTCGCTCGTCGGATCGCGGTTGTCCGGCGGGCGACAGCGCACGCAGTTGGTGATCCGGACCGTGTCCCGATCGAGGCCGGCGACGCGCAACTGTTCGTCGAGGACGTCACCGCTCCGGCCGACGAAGGGTTCGCCCTCGGCGTCCTCCTGTTGCCCCGGGGCCTCGCCGACGAACAGGACGTCGGCGTCGGCCGGGCCGGTGCCGTTGACGATCCGACTCCGGGACTCGCGGAGTTCCGGGCAACGCTCGCACTCGAGAACCGCCAAATCCTCCATGCGTCCCATGGCGGCACCCACGCTCGCGAGTCACTATGCTCTTCGGATCTCGATAGGGTCACGCCCGCCGCAACTCGTCAGCTGCTCGGGCGGCCAGGCGGGCGACCCGGACGGGTTCCGGGCGGCCACCTTCGGGGGTGATCGCCCGGATAACGTCCCGGGCCGTCGAATCGTCGATGCCCACGGATCGAACGAAAATCGGCTGATCGTTGACGGCGAGTCGCTGACGCGGGGGCTGGCGGCGGTACGTTTCCAGTCGGCGCTGGAGTTCGTCGCCGGAGAAGACCTCGCGGAGCGCCGGTTCGAGGCCGTCGCTCTCCTCGAAGGTGACCGACAGCACCGGTCGGTCGACCGCCCCGTGGATGCGGTGCAGGTCGACGACGTTGTACCACGCCGGTGCGATGCCGGCGATCAAAACGTAGCGGACGTCCTCGCGGTCGAGGTCTCGATAAAGGTCGACGATGGCGGCGGTCGAGTCGGTGCCGCCGATCGTACAGTGCCGGAAGGCGAAGCCGTCCACGACCCGGCTGGCCCGGACGACGACGCCCGCCAGGGTGCTCGCCTCGGCCTCGGAGACGAACGATTCGGCGACCCCGAGTACCCTGGCGCCGGCTTTCATCGCGGCCTACGTCTCGTCTTTGATGTCTTTCAGACGGTCGAGGAGTTCGTCGTTCGAGGCGCCGATCTCGTAGCTAACCTCGCCCTCGTGGTCCGCTTCCCCCGTCTGGACGCCGCTCTCGTCGTCGATGTCGGCGTCGATATCCTGTCGGTCCTGTTCCGATTCGTCATAACTCCCGAACCCCATGGTTCAGTAGAAACTACGGGATAGTCCGATAAAAAATGGGGGGGCGGGCGGCAATATCTGTCCATTGTTCGATTCATACCATAGTCGGTGGGCAATCGTGTCCGCTCGATTCGGCACGTTGACCGCGTTCACAGGGGTTATCTCCCCGTGGACGATACGGTCGAGCATGGACGTCGTCAACGTCACCGAGGACGCGGAGGCTTTCACGTGTAACGCGTATCTCGTTCTCGGGGACCAGGTAACGCTCGTGGACGCCGGGGCCATGGAGGGCGTCGTCGACGAAATCCGCGAGTACACCGACCACCTCGACGCAGTCGTTCTCACGCACCAGCACGCCGATCACGTCGTCGAACTCGACGCCGTCGTCGAGGCGTTCGATCCGCCAGTGTACGGGTACGCCGAACACCCGCTTCGAACCCGAGAAATCGACGACTGCGACGAGTTACGGATCGGCGACGAACTGTTCGAAGTCGTGTACACGCCGGGGCACGCGCCGGACCACGTCGCCCTGGTGAGCGAGACCGCCCTGTTCAGCGGCGACGTCGTCGTCTACAACGACGCCGCCTTCGAGGACGGGAGTTTCGGGCGAACCGACAAGACGGGGCAGTCGCGAGAGCGCCTCATCCAGAGCCTGGAGACGCTCCTGGACCGCCTTCCGGCGACCGTCGAGACGCTCTACGCAGGCCACGGCGACGTTTTCGAGGGGGACGTCCGCGCCGTGATAGAGCGGGCGCTGGACCGCGCGCGACGCCGCGAACCGAAGTACCCCGAGGAATGACGACCGATCGCCGGGTTCCGATCCGCGAGAATCAGGCGCTGCGGGACTCTTTGGCCTTCGGACGGAGCTTCGAGTAGCCGCACTTCCGGCACCGTTCGGCCCCCTTGGGGTTGCGGGCGTTACAGCGCATGCAGATCATCTTCTCGAGCGTTCGCTCTTCCGCAGCCTCGAACTTAGCCATACGCGCCCGTAACCCGTCGCCGCTCATAAGGGTTTCCGAGTGCTCTCGCTACGGTCGGTCGTCGTCGCCCTCGTCTTCGCTCTCCTCGTCGACCAAATACTCGTCCTGCACGGCGACGACCTCGCTCGAGTCCTCGCAGGCGGCGTACCGTTCCAGGGGCTCGGCGTTGAGTTCGAGGAACGTCTCGCCCCAGGTGAACTTCGAGAGGATTCGCTCGGCGTGGTCGCGGTCGCCGAGGATGACCAGTCCCGCCGCCAGCGCTTCCACGGTCGTCAGCCTGAATGGCCGGCCGTAGTTGACGGGATTGGCCGCGACGAGAAAGGGAAGGGCGCGGTGCTCGCCGGGCAGGTCGAACCGCGCCTCGCCCGCCGTTTCCCAGGAGCAATCGAGCGCGACGAGGCGGTCGGTCAGTTCGGCGTCGGCCGGCGACAGCGCCTGCTCGGCGTGGGGATTCAGGACGATCCCGTAGGGCGTCGCCCGGTTGGTCCGGTGGAGTTCGACCAGGTCGAAGCGCGCGAGTTTCCGGGCCGTACACTTCTCGGGGTCGTCGTCGCCCTCGTAGCGGACGTGCAGTTCCACGCCCGGCGATAGGTGGTCGGGACCCAAAAGCGACCCGGGGTTCGCCAGGGGACCGGGCGTCTTGGGTCCGTCAGTCGTCGAGGTTCGTCGGCCGCCACAGGAAGTCGACCCCTCCGGCGTCAATCGTCGATCCCGGGTTGGCATCGACCCGTTCGACTTCGAGCGTCGGCCCGCCGTCGCGCAGGTCCGGCCGGATCCAGTCGCCGGTGTCGATCGACCCCTCGCGGACCGGCGTTCCATCGGGCGTAACGACCCGAATGCTATCCTCGCGGATGGCGACCACGGGTTCGACCCCCTCGAACTCGCGGATCCGGCTATAGCCGATGAATCGCCCCGTTTCGCCGGTTGCCGTCAGGCCGACCGCGCCGAGTGCACCGATCACTCCCTCGCCGGTTCCACCGTACTCGTCGAGGAAGATGCCTGCTGCTTCGGCGCGCTCGTAGGCCTCGCGTTCCTCGACGACTTCCTGCTGTGCTCGCCGCCCGAACTCGGAGACGGCTCCCGGGACGGACGCGACCCGACCGATCGCCAGTCCGGGGTCGGACCCGTCGGCCGAGATGTCCTCCAGGAACCGGCCCGCGCGTTCGATGATCGGATCGAGGTCCGCCTCGGTCGGCCAGCCACAGACCAGGCAGGCCGCGCTGTTGTGGGTCGTGTAGGGAACCCGCGGATCGACGAGGAATCCCTGGCGGACGCTCCCCCGGAAGGAGAGATCCGGATCGCCGTCCGCGAGATGGGGCCCGAGTCGCCGGCTAATCCGACCGGTCCCGAGCTCGCTGTCGATCGTGTCGGTGTCGTCAATGCCGACGAGCACCGCGTCGGGAGCGAGTACCCCGTCTCGTTCGCTACCGTCGCCCGCATCGACCGTTGATTGGCGTTCTCCAGTCATGTTCTGTCTTCAGAACCGTTTTGAGGATCGGGTCGCAACGTTATTTCTATGTCGATACAACGCTCGGCGACAGGGGAGTCCACGGACGAATCGGACACCAACACGCGACGGCGGTTCCTGTTCGGTCTCGCCGCGACGATGGCGACCGGCGCGGTGGCGGGCTGTTCGTCGGGTGACGGGTCGACAACTACGGCTCCGGACGGGGACCCCGGCGGAGGCGCAACCGCGACGGACACGCCGACGGCGGCGGACACCGACGAGCCGTCGGACTCGGAAACCACGACGGCCGAACCGTCCGGGCCACGAACGATCGAGGACCTGGCCGGGCGGACCGTCGAGATTCCGGGGACGGTCGATCGGGTGATCCCGCTCAGTTCGGGCGCCCTCCGGATGGTCGCCTACGCCGACGCGACGGACAAGGTGGTGGGCGTCGAGCAACTGGAAACCCGGAACGAGAAGCGGCCGTACCGCCCGTACAACCACGCCAACTCCGACCTCGCGGAGACGACCTCCATCGGGTCCCGGAAGAACCCCAAACCGGAACTGATCCTCCAGCAGGACCCCGACGTCATCTTCTACGCCTGGGCGAAGGCCGGCAAGGCCGACAAACTGCAGAAACAGCTCGAAATCCCGGTGGTCGTCATCCGTCCCGGCGACCTCAACCCCGAGTTGCGCGACGACTTCTTCGCGACGATGCGACTGGTCGGGGACGTCCTGGGTACGTCCGACGCCGCCGAGTCGGTCATCCAGTCCACCGAGGACCTCATGGCCGACCTGAACGAGCGGACGAAGGACGTCCCGGAGTCCGAACGGCCGAAATCGTATATCGGCTACCTCGGCCGGGGGAAACACGGGTTCAACTACACCCAGCCGCTGTACCCGCCGTTCCACTTCGTCAACGCGAACAACGTCGCGGGCGACGTCACCGAGGACCTGAAAAAGAAGAAGGGCGCGGCGCGGGTGACGCTCGACCCCGAGCAGATCATCAAATGGAACCCGGAGTACGTCTTCGTCGACACGGGGACCGAGAAATTCGAGGCCCTGCAAAACCCCGAGTACCAGGCGATCGAGGGGATCAAGCAGGGGAACGTCTACGGCGTGTTCCCCACCCGGGACTACTCGATCAACTTCGGGACCGCCTTCGCGAACACCTACTACATCGGGACGGTCCTGTACCCCGACCGGTTCTCGGACGTCGATCCGGCCGCGAAGGCCGACGAGATCTACGAGCAGTTCGTCGGCGCGCCTGTCTACGAGGACGTCGCCGACTCGTACGGCCAGGGCTACGGCCGGATGGACGTGTGAGCGTCCCGACCGGGAGTCTCCCTGATCCATGACCGACGAACCGCAGAACACGGCCTCCGGACCTGACGCCGACGACGTGGTCTCGGAACCCGACGGCGGGTTCCGCATCGAGACGGACGAGACCGGCGGGTTCGACGGGTTCACCGTCCCGACCCCGGACTACGACGCCGACGAGGCGACCGACGGCGACCTCGATCGGAGAGGGTCCATTCTCGAAGCTTACCGCGAGCAGCGCCGCCAGAAGGTGGCGTTCATCGTGGCGACGGCCGCGATCATCGTCGCCGTCGGGAGCTACGCGCTCGTCTCCGGGCCGATCTCGGTCCCGCTCAGGGACCTCCCCGCCATCCTCGCGGGCCAGCAGGGCGGTACCAGATCGATCGTGATCTGGAACCTCCGGCTGCCGCGGATCATCGCGGCGCTGGGTGCCGGCGCGGGATTGGCCGTCGCCGGGGCGACCCTCCAGAGCGTCCTCCGGAACCCGCTGGCGTCGCCGTACACGCTTGGTATCTCCCAGGCGGCCGCGTTCGGGGCCGCCTTCTCGATCGTCTTCCTCGGGGCGGGCACGACCAAGGACGAGGGAACGATCGTCCAGCTGGCGAACCCCTATCTCACCTCGACCACCGCGTTCGTCGCCGCACTCGGCGCGACGGGGGCGATCTACGGGATCGCGAAGTACAAGCGCGCCAGCCCCGAGACGCTGATCCTCGCGGGCATCGCCCTGGCCTCACTGGCGACCGCCGGGACGACCGTCATGGAGTACTTCGCGACGAACGTCCAGCTGGCCGCGCTGATATTCTGGAAGTTCGGCGACGTCGGCGACGCGACCTGGACCTTCGACGCCATCCTGTGGATCGTGGTGCTGCTCGCGACGGCCTACTTCACGCGGAACGCCTGGGCCTACACGGTCCTCAACGCGGGCGACGAGACCGCCGAGAGCCTCGGCGTGAACGTCGAGCGCACCCGGCTCGCGGGGATGGTGCTCGCTTCGTTCGTCACCGCGACCGTCGTCGGGATGTTCGGCGTCATCGGTTTCGTCGGTCTGGTCGTCCCCCACATCGTCCGCCGGTCGATCGGGGGCGACGAGCGCTTCCTGATCCCGGCCTCCACGCTCGGCGGGGCGGCGCTGCTCCTGGCTTCGGACACCGTGGCCCGGACCATCCTGTCGCCGATCGTCTTCCCGGTCGGCATCGTCACCTCCTTCGTCGGCGTGCCGCTGTTCCTCTACCTGATCCTGCGCGGGAGGGAGTACTGGTGACGGGGGAAAGAAACGTCTCGTCGACTATCGTCGAGGTCGAGAACGTCGCCGCTGGCTACGACGGCGAGGCCGTCGTCGAGGACGTGAGTTTCGAGGTGCTGCCGGGCGAGGTGGTGGGACTGCTCGGTCCCAACGGCGTCGGCAAGTCAACGCTCCTGAAGTGCGTGGTCGGGGTGGTCGACCCGCTCGCGGGGCAGGTCCGGGTAGCGGGCGACCCGGTCACCGACCTCGACCGCGAGGAACACGCCAGGCGCGTCGGCTACGTCCCACAGACCGAGTCCGAGACCTATCCGATGTCGGTCTTCGACGCGGTCATGATGGGCCGGAAGCCCTACTTCGACTGGCGACCCTCCGAACGCGACCGGGCGGTCGTCGCCGGCGTGATCGATCACCTGGATATCGCGGACCTGTCGATGCGGGACGTCGGGTCGCTCAGCGGCGGCCAGCGCCAGAAGGTGATCCTCGCCCGGGCACTCGCCCAGGAACCCCTGGGCCTCGCGCTCGACGAACCGACGAGCAACCTGGACGTCCGCCACGAACTCGAGAGCCTGTCGCTCCTGCGCGACGCCGCGGACCAGGGGCTGGCCGTCCTGCACGCCATGCACGACCTCTCCCTGGCGGCCCGGTACAGTGACCGGCTCGTGTTGCTCGACGACGGCGGCGTCTACGCCCAGGGAAGCCCGGACGTGCTGACCGCCGAGGCCATCGAGGAGGTTTACGGCATCGCCGTTAGCGTCCACGACACCGAGGACGGCATCGCCATCGTTCCCCAGGGCCCGTCGGCGGACGAAGTGATCGGGTGAGAGCCGTTCGGTCCACGGATCGCGAGCGGCCTCTCAGGCCTCCTCGTGGATCTTCTCGCCGCGGTGCAGGCGATCGGCGATGGTGAACGTCTGCTCGGCCTCGCGGCGTGTCGGGAAGTGCGCGGCCTGGTACCGGGCAATGGCGACCAGGGCGGTCCGGCGTTCGCGCTCGCTCCTGGCGCGCTCGTACTGCCGGAGGCCCGCCTCGTAGGCTTGCAGGGTGTGGAAGCCAGCGTCCTCCCGGAGCAGACCTTCGCCCAGCGTTTCGGCCAGGTCGGCAACGTCGCCGTCGGCGGCGAGGAACTCGCCGACCAGTTCGCCGGCGCGGTTCACCTCGCCCTCCCGGTCGAAGACCCCGAGCAGGTCGTCGAGGATGGTCTCGGGGTCGCGGTCGGTGGCTTCGGCGTCCGGGTCTGGAATCGGGATCGCAGGCTGATTCAGGAACCGATCGAGGTAGACGTTCATCGCGGCGTCGAAAACACCCCGGTAGAGTTCGACGGCATCGACCCGGTCGGTCGCCTCCCGGACGGCGTTGGCGTAGGTTGACGTGTGGTGGACGGTGTTCCAGTCGGAGAACTCGTTGCTCGGCGAGAACTGCGCGACGCGAGTCGCGGCGGCGTCACAGACCGCGTCCGCGAGGTCGGCCGGCGACGCGCCCGCCGCCACGGCGTCCGTCAGGCCGTCGAGGATGGCCTCCGGATCGTCGTCGAGGAGCGTGTCGCGGAAGGCGTCGGGGCGGTCCCAGTCACCGGAGCCCTCCAGCCCCCCGCCTTCCTCGGCGAGCGCTTCCAGCCCCTCGGTCTCGTTCGGACCGCCCCCATAGACCTCGAACAGCAGGCCGGCGACGTCCATTGGCTGACGCCACTCGGACTGCTCCTCGCTCCGGTTCGCGTCGGTGAGCGACGGGATCAGGCTGGCGAGCACGTCATCGGCCTGCTCCCAGCCGATCCTGTCGAGCGTTTCGATCGCCTTGTTGGCGAAATCGAGTGTATGACCGGTGTCGAGGTAGACGTGGTCGGTCGCGGCGGCGAACAGCAGTTCCTCGACCTCCTCGCGCGTGCAGGTCTCGACGGCGGTCCGGAGGACACGTTCCGCCCCGTCCGCGTCGCGCACCTCGACGTTCTCGCGGAACCAGGCCTTCAGGCGCTCGAAGGGCACGTCCTCGGCGTCGAAGGCTGGCTGGTCGAACGCCGGCGGTTCGCCGGCACAGTCGCTGGCGACGTGGCGAAGTCCCGTGTACATGGCCCGCCGGCGATCCTCGGGCCGGAGGTCGTCGAGGACGTTCCCCATGGCCGCGAGGATGGTCAGTCCGGACGACCAGCCATCGGCCCGGTACCGGGTGCCGAACTCGACCCCCTGGGCGAGCGGTTCGGCGTGGGGAACCTCGGCGTCGTCGAGCCCGATGACGGACTTCGCGATCACCAGTCGGAGGTTCTCCGCCATCCCCGTCTCCAGGCGGTCGGCCCAGCGCTCAGCGGGCGAGCGTTCCTGCTCCGGTTCGGAGCGGACGTACACCTCGCCGTCGCGGATTTCGGTGGGATACGCCGGCACGTCGTCGGCCCACGGGTCGAACGTGTCGCCACAGGACAGTTCGAATCGGGCGTGATGCCAGTGGCAGGTGAGCACGCCGTCCTCGACGGTGCCGTCCGAGAGCGGGAACCCCATGTGGGGACACCGGAGGTCCACCACGTGCGGTTCGTCCTCGTGCCAGAACGCCGCCATGCTCTTCCCGCCGGCCTGGACCGTCATCGTCTCCGCCGACCGGAGTTCCTCGACGGAACAGATCGGCTCGAACGGATCGGCTGGTTCGGAACTCATGGGAACGAGATACAGGGTCGAACCGGGAAAACCTTCGCTGAAATACGTTTTAGTCCGGAGACCGACGGATTGCGAAGCGTCCGCTTCGAAGATCCGTGAGGCACCCTTTTGCGCCACGAGCCCCTACCCACGCCCAGGATCATGACCTTCGGATCGAGTGACGGGGCCGGCGCGGAGGGGGTGCCCGCCGACCTCGTCGAGGCGACCGACGAGGCGGGGACCGTCCGGTGTACGGCCTGTGCCCACCGGTGTCGGATCAAGTCGGGGCGGGAGGGGGTCTGCCGGGTGCGCCGGAACGTGGACGGCGAACTCCGCCTGCTGACCTACGGGAAGGTGTACGACACCCCGTTCGGCCCGCCGGGAACCCCCGACCCCGTCGAGAAGAAACCGCTCTATCACTTCAAGCCCGGGACGCGAATCTGTAGTTTCGGCGGCGCCTCCTGCAACTTCAGGTGTCAGTTCTGCCAGAACAACCACCTCGCGTTCTCGGCCCCGGACGAGTTGACCCTCCGGGACGTGTCGCCCGAGGAGGCCGTCGAGGGGGCCATCCAGCAGGACTGCCAGGGGCTGGCCTGGACGTACAACGAACCGACGATCTACGCCGAGTACGTCCGCGACGGCGCGAAGGCGGCCCACGAGGCCGACCTCTACACCGCCATCGTGACGAACGGTTACTTCACCGAGGAGTTCGTCGAGGAAGTCGGGCCACATCTCGACGCCGCCAACGTCGACATCAAGGGGTTCGACGAGGACGACCACCTGCAGTACATGGGCGCGCACCTCGAACCCACCCTCCGCGGGGCCGAGATGCTCCACGAGAGCGACGTCCACGTCGAGTTGACGTACCTCACCATCCCCGACCTGAACGACGACCCCGAGGAGATCCGGGCCTTCGTCGAGTGGGCCCGCGACGAACTCTCGCCCTCGGTTCCCCTCCACTTCTCGCGGTTCCACCCGGATTACGAGATGCAGGACCGTCCGGCGACGCCGATCGAGACGCTTGAGATGGCCGACGACGTCGCCACCGACGCCGGCATGGAATTCGTCTACGTCGGCAACGTCCCCGGCCACGAGTCGAGTTCGACGCGCTGTCCGGACTGCGGCCGCACGTGGATTCGCCGGTCAGGCTTCAGCGCCGACCCGGTCGTCGACCTGGACGGTCGCTGCGA
>Ga0102925_1000757_pt1 | contig 17547 bp, 27 predicted proteins | sample SalPonR1_A_D1_MG_FD_78216 | JGI IMG/M metagenome (GOLD analysis project Ga0102925, IMG submission 78216) | Salt pond soil microbial communities from South San Francisco under conditions of wetland restoration - Salt Pond MetaG R1_A_D1_MG | ecosystem: Environmental > Aquatic > Marine > Intertidal...
AGATAATCCGGTGTTGGATAATCATCATAACCTTTTCTTATTATCTTTTTCATTTAATTTACCTTTTCACTTTCTTTTAATAATTGAATTAATATATTAATCTGATCTTTTGAGTACTCAGCTTTTATATTTCTCACAAGTTCATTTAAAGAACTCGTTTTAAGATCAATCATGATTTTCTCCAAACAAACATGAATTCAGGCTCAGCATCCATAGTCAATCCATTTTTAGGTTTGTATGCAGTCCTAAAACAATTTAAAAATTCTTCCATTTTAGCATCTTTTAAGACAGGCTTTGTTTTGTTTTCAGTCAAATTTGGATAAATACAATAACCGCCTATTTTAAAGTAAGCTAATATCTCATCATGGATAGGTAAAATAGGAAAACCATCACCGACTTTTTCGGCTAATCTTTCCCATTTATTCGCTGCTATTTTAGTCATTACTGAGGCTGTGCCTTGAATTTTATAGTTTGTTGCTTTATACCCAAACTTTTGATGATTAATTATTTTTAGAGGATTTCCGTATGCCGTGAAAGTGAAGCCATGCTCTTTTGCAAAATCACCCCAACGATACGTAAGATTGTTGAGTCTCGGTATTAATTGATTTACACTTCTTACGATTTTCTTAGTCGTTTGTAAATCTTTCTTAAGTTGTGAAGCAGTGTGTTTTAGCCCACTGCCAAATAGTTTTCCGAATATGACAGCTTTACAATCTTTTCTGCTACAACCGCATAAGTTAGCATTATAAGAATGTGCATCAAATTCTTTATCAGTCATAATCTTATTAATATATTCGTGTTCTGCGGCAAGATCTAAAGCTATTCTTAATTCCTGAGCTTGATAATCAGTTGAGCACAACATATAGCCGTCTGGCGATACAAAACAACTTCTTATAGAAGGATACCCAGGAATATCGTTCGCAGGTAAATTCTGTACTGAAGGATTCATAGTAGAACTTCTTAAAGTATCTGCCCCACACTGTTTTATTGAAGGATGTAGATAACTATTATCATCTATATGTCTTGCAATTTGTAAGAAATAAGTAGAATAAAGTTTTCTTGTACTCTTAATATCTAAAATAAGATCTGCTACAGGATGCTGCAAAACAGCAAGATTATTTTTTGAACAGTTATAGCTTTGCTTATATTGCATATGTTCTAGTTCTTGTTCAGTATTTAGTATTTTCTCTTTTTGTTCCACTATTTTTTTCTTTATAGCTTTAATATTCTTTTCATCATTTTTCTTTGCACTTAATTCATCATTAAGTACAATTAAACGTTCTTGCTGTCTTATTAGTTTTTTCCTGACCGTTCCTCTTTGTTTCTCTTTAGCCTCTTCTGTAAGTTCTGCTAATAGAGATATATTATACTTATCTCTGAAAAGATCACCTATAAAAACACTATCGTCAAGAAATTCTTTTCCGGTGAGATCTAAAAAAGCTCTTTCTAAGCCTTCCAGTTTCTCTTTATAGAATTTTATACCTTTGTTTAGATAATCTTTATCAACTTTCAAACCTCTTTTTTCCATAAAAAAACAAGTTCTCGTATATTCAATTTCATTACTTATAAAGAAAGAATATTCTTCTTTATTCACTTGCTTTGTGCTTATTCTTTTCTTAAATTGCGCTACTTGATAGTTGTAAAGTGCATAAGTAGTTTCAACATCTAGTGCGCCGTATTCTGCCATGATTTGAAAAGGTACTTGATCATAACGATCATCATAATAAGTTTCTTCTGTGAAAAGATCTGTCTTTAGCACTTTGCAAGTCTTCCTATTACTATTTATGTATTCTTTAACAATATCAGACTTTTGTACTGGTAAATTAGCAGCCTTAGCACATGTAGCTAATTGAGCATTAAATATTGTATTATCAACAAGTTTCGCCATAGCCTCTGTACAATAGCACTTGCAATTTAAAGAATAATCAAATAACTCTTTACCTAACTCTTTTATGAAGTATTTATCAAGATGATGCATATCAAACTTTAAATTATGTCCTATAATATATTTCTTTTTATTTTGTATATGCTTCTTTAAAGCTAGAAATAATGTATTTAATCGATCCTTATCATTATTTAACAATAAACCTTTACAAAGTTTGCTGGGTAAAAGATTAACAATAACTACTTTCCTATCATCAAGTTTAACTTGCAACATGAAGGGTAAATCACCTTGGTATGGGTAAAGCCCTGTTGTCTCGCAGTCTAATGTAATTTTTTCAGAGCCTTTTATACCATCAATAAATTTATCAAAATTTACATCTTTAAGGATCGCATATCTCATAACATTACCTTTCTTTTTTTGGCTGTACAAATGTTGTACATCAAAAAGATCTGATTGTAAAGTGATGCAAAATAAAAAAAAATAACTTACTGATATTAATTATGAAACTTGAGAAATATGAAACTTTAACAGTTGAGTTGACATAATTAGCATGATAGAGTAGCTTATAACTCACATCCTAGCTTAAAACGCAAAAAAAATGCATATAAAGGGATTATTATAAATATGAAGTACTTAGAAGCATATCGATCTAGTCGTTATACTCTCATTAAAGATCTGGTTCATATATTAGATAAAAACTCTATTAAACATAGTATATCCTTAAAAATTAAATGTTCACAAGAAGAGATAAAAGCACACTCAGAAATTTGTGAAATAGTAGAATCTCTATGCAGGAAAGAGGTGAAACAACATGTTTGATCTTTTACCTATCATTCCTTGTGTAAACGAAGGAAATAAAATAAAACCAGCGATAAAATTCGAGAAAACGCCTATAAAAATACTTCAAAGTAAAAAAAAGCTTTATCGTCAAAGTATTTATCAGGGCAGGCTACTGGGTAAAGTTGAACAATACTACTATTATTGTATAGATCTAGATATTAAAGATAAGTTAAATACCGGAACAATAAAAGAGTTTGAAGAGATTTTAGAAGAATTTCTTGGGAAAGAGTTTAGAAAAAATACATGTATACAAAAAACAAAATCTAATGGAAGACATTATTTATTTAAAAGTCGTTCACCTGTGTTTCGCTATCTTAAGAATAATTTAAAGCGAGACAGTAAAGTATTTGTTTTCGATATTTTGGGAGTTAATATAGGAAAAGCTTCATTTGTCTTTGCTTATCCTACACCCGGATACGAGATCATTAATAATTGTAAAAATATTATGAACTCTGAAAATTTACCAAACTTTTTATTAAAACAATGTGATGTACAAAAGAAAGAAAGAGTTATACATAATAGAGCTAGTAAAGTTGATGAAGAAAATCTAATAAGGAAAATCACACCGCTAAGAGACACTATAACTAATCTAATCAAAGTGCTTAAGAGAGAGAATCTTTATCCATATTCAATATGGTTTTCAACGGGCTGTATGATAGCCGGAAACACTTTAGATAAAGAGGAAGGGGGGAGGCTTTTCTTAAGTTTCTCAAAAAGCTCACCAACGTTTACCGGAGAATCGGCAGTCTACAAGCAGTATAATCATTGCTCTAAAGAACGTTTCACAAATTCTAATGCCTCAATATTTGCATTTATAAAATCTTTGCGTGATTCTGGAATTAAAGAAGTAGATATAAAGTATATTGTATCTCCAATATTTAAAGAAATATTTGAACAAGTTGAGCAAACACATAAAGATTTTGTTAAAGAAGAAATACCAAAAAAAGACTTTGAAGCTTTATGTTATGATATGATGAAAGATCAAGGTCTTTTTGGGAAAATTGCTAGACATATATATAATACTTATTATCCTTCAATAGCGTCTTACTCAGTTTTTACAGCGATAGCTTGCTTGTCAGTTATATCACAATGTGAGTACACATTTGCTTCGATGTACGGTAAAAAACCAACACAACTTAACTTATTTGTTTGTTTGCTCGGCAAAACTTCGTCAGGTAAAAACGAGTACAAAGATTTTTTCTCAGCATTTTGTAGGCGTTTTGGCATACGAGTTGAACCTGAAGCATCTTCAAGCCAAGGCTTGGGAAGGCTTTTTCAAAAAGATTTAAAAAGATCCTTTGCTTTCTCTATTGATGAGTATTTAACAAAAACAGGGAAGTATTTAAGAAAGCCTAGGGGAAGCTCAAACTCTGATCTAAACTCGTCACTTAAGGCTACTTTCTCAGAGCTGTATAGCTCGACAACATTTTCTGGTTCTGCTACTAAGCATAGCGATGGCTCTATAGAAAGAATCGATGGTTGTCTATGCACGATCTATGGTGTTTCAACTCCGTATTTGGATGATATGGATCTTGAGCAGGGACTTGTTAATAGACATTTATTTGTTATGCCCACTAAAAAAGATAGAAATACTATAAGGAATTTATCAAACAGAGTAGATTTGCAACAAGAGCATTTTTTCAAAGAAATAGAAAGTGAAGTAGAAAATATTACGACACGTGGAGGGAAAACTGGGAAAGGTAAGTTTATGGAGCATTTAAGTAAAAATGGCCTTTCATTTCCACTTACAGATGATCAAATTATAGATAACTCTGAGAAAGCCCAAAAAGAAGAAATAGAAAAAGAGAGAGAGCAAATAAGAAAAACAGCGAACACTTTTTTTCCGGATGTATTACCTTTTGAAATTAATAATCCGATAGAATCAATTGAACTTTTTGAGAAATATCAAGAATTAGATTTCAATGGTTCTCATGGTTACCATGAGAGACTTTATTTAAATGCTTGTAGGATTGCTGCTTTAATCACTATTGGACGTGGTAAAAAGATTGTAAGTAAAGATGCCGTTATTCAAGCTTGTGATCTTGTACAAGCTAATGTATCAGCTTTTTATGAAGATTTAAAAGAACTCAAATCAACAAATCTATCATATGCTATGCAAGAAACTATTACACTAAGAGATAAAATAGAGTGTTGGATAAGAAAGGCTTGGGAAGGTAATTATAAAAACATTCCTAAACATACAGAAATATTACGATCTAAGATTCTATTTGCAAACAAACACTTGATAACAGCAAAAAAACTTGATGATATAATGATAGAAATATCTGAACAATGCACAGATTTTGTATTAGAGTTTACAGTAGATAAAAATAGAAGAAAGTTTAAAAAAGTTCTTAAAGTTAAGGATTAAAATATTACATTACATTTAAAATAACTATTTAACAAAGAACATCTTATTTCAGAGGGCTTACAATTTTCTTTCATATATTGATAGATTTGTTGCCTTGAAATTCCTGTATGTTTTGATAACTCCGTAGGTGTTGTATTCTTCATAAGCTCTTTGAAGCTCTTTGAAGTTTTATATTCTATTTTAACAAACCATGGCATAAATAAAGGAAAGAAAAGACTTTTATTATCTAATAGTTTATAATCCCATACACAATCACAATTAAAATGATTAATAAGATTATCTAGCATATAACTATGAGTATTAAGATCATAATAATCTGATCCTAAAATTGCACTAATAAACCTATTTTTATTTTTATCGAATAGTATAGCTATTTCTTGCTTACTATTTACTATATAAAAATAATTTTTACTTTTTTGCTGTAAAGCTTTTTCTATTGCTAAAGATTTTGTAAATAACATAATCACACCTTGAAATAGATGTTATTTATTTTAAAGTGTTTTTTTATTCTTCTTATAGTAGAGATATTAGGTAATGTTTTTTTATTTTTCCAGTTCCACAGTGTAGTTCTTGATATACCTAATTGAGCTATAAGTTCTTTTTCATATCTCTTTAGTATTAAGTCGAATAACATTATAATACTCCTTTTTCTATCACTTCATTCTTATTTATTAAAGCTTTGCAAATTAAGCTGTCAAAGTCGGGTATTTTGTACTCTGAGGGAATAGAAACACACATTCTATACACTATACATCTTTCCTTTTGACCTATCCTATGTATTCTTTTAATAAGCTGTTTGTTTATCTCAACACTCCAATTAGCGTCATTCACGACCATAATACTAGAATTTACAAATGTGTGTCCGGTTGCTAGTGCTGATGTTCCTATAAGAACCTGTATATCACTTTTAATAAAGTCTTTCTTTGTTTGTTCTCTATTTCTACTTTGACCTGTAAACAAACCTACTTTGAACTCTTTAGAGAGTTCTAAGCTCAATAAATTACAAGATGCAATATGATCAGAGTAGACAATTATTTGTTTTTCTGGGTTCTCTTCCAATAGAGTTCTTATAAAGCTCACAGTTTGAACAGTTTTAAACTCAGCGTATAAGCTTTTTAAGCGCATGAAGTGTGGATCTTGTTCAAATTTCTCCAATGTTTTAGGATCTTCTACAACTTCACAAGCCTCATGATACATAATTTCAAGAGTTTTTAAATCTCTGCTCTTTAAATTTACAAATACTTGTTGCTGCAGCAGATCAGGAAGCTTGACTTCTTTAGCTTCAAATCTAACAAACTTGGGATATAACTTATATCTTATTTCTTTCTCCCTTTTTATGCCAACAAACTGTTTAACAGTTCTCCCCCGGAAATTCTTCTTTACTTGAAATGTGTAAAGATCACAAAATGCACTATAACTTTGATCACAGTTTTTCATAATCTTTAACATCAAGAAAGCAGTGTAAAAATCAAGAGCTTTACTCCCTATAGGAGTCCCAGAAAGAAGAAATACAAAAGGTGTGTGTTCACTATTTTTTAACAGCGTCTTTGTTCTTTTTGCTCCCGGATTCTTACAGTAATGAAACTCATCACAAATAAGAACATCGCAAACTTTTATTATTTCTTCATGCTTATTTAATATCTCATAATTTATGATGTTAACTTTTCTTGAACTGATTTGTTTTTTTCCACCATTTATGATATTTATTTGATCCTCATCAATATTAGTATGTTTAAGTATTTCTTGCTTCCAATTTTCTTTTAATGAAGCTGGGCATATCACAAGTAATGTAAGATCTTTAGTGCATTCGCTATCAAGATAGAGATAGCTTGCTAATGACATAACAGTTTTCCCATTTCCCATATCAGATGCATTATAACATCTTTTTGCTGCAATCATTTTCCTCACAGCTTTTTCTTGAAATGAGTACAATTTACATTTTAAGCTGATGTCTGACAAATCGTAAAAAGGTACATTATCTATTTCAGAAAATTTAACATCGGGGTAATCTTTGAAATAATTACTCCTATAAATCTTTCCTGATTCAAAATAAAAACCATACCTTTTTAAAATTTTAGGATCAAAGTCTTTACAAACAAGTCTTAATCTTTCACCTTCTTTAACTATAGGGAAGCCCATAAAAGAATCTAAAATATCAACTTCAAAGATCAAATCATTCGAGTACCAAACTTTCTTATCTCTATCAAATACATAACCTTGATCTTTAGCATAAGCTATATTACCCTTGAATGATAAGAAATATTTAGACTCAAATATATACATTTTTTTTACTCTCCTTTATCACAGTGTACACCAGCTAGAATATCAGTTACATGATCGTAAAGCACTTTTATCTTTTTTTCTCTTTTCAACACTTTTCTATAAAAAGAGTAAGTCATAATAACACATAAGATTAGACCCAACAAAGCTAAGAAAAAATTAAAAGAAAAAAATGCTTCTTTCATAAAAATAAATAAAGATATCATAAAGACACTGTTTAAAGACATCAAAATAAACATATTACTTAGAATAAAAACTTTCATATTCATAAAACCTCTCTAACTTTTTATATACGCACTAAGATTTCTTTTTCATGACTAAAGTAAGCCATAACATCACTTTTTTTAATTTCAATTTCAAATATTTCAGGTTCTTTATCAGTTTCAAAACGAGTTGAAAACCATTGAGCTAATTTCTGTTCAAGTGTGAAGGAATAACCTTTTTTGTTATTATGGGTACTAGAATAACCACGATACACTATGATTTTTTCGTTATCTTTAAAGAGATCTTCTAAAGTCTTCTTTTCATTTTTATTCATCGCTTCATATAAACTTAAACCTGACTCTTGAATATATACAAATATTTCTTCCCAAGTTTTCATATTTATATACTCAGAGTCAATCCATACACATTTGATCAATTTCAACAAATTTAATCCTGAAATTGATGTTTTCATTAAATTTAAATAGTCTGCCCTAAAAGGCTTTTCTATAAAAGAGACTGCTTTTTCATAATCTCTTTTATTTAAAGCATTGCCAACAATTGCCATCTTACGAACATATAACTTGTTTACTACATCAATATCACCAACAAGTAAAGTTGTCACAAACGGATGCTTGATCATATAAAGATCTTCGTCAATCTTATAGATGTAATCACGCAAATCTTGATTGAGTTTATGTAGAATTGCGTTTACTTTTAATGCTTCTGAGTAAGAGACTTTGTTGCAATGCTTATTCAATTTATCACCTCGGGTGCATTAGAAGTCATTATTTTATCAAAGTATTCTTTATCACCTAACATCATACTTAAACATTGTAGAAAGTCTGATTCTATTAAACAGTATTCAAGATAATTTAATGAGACCTTGAACTTGTTTTTATCAATGAAATTAAGCCTTTTACACTCTTCATTTTCACAAATCATGCATTTTTTCATTTTAAGTTTTTCCTTCCTTGACAATAAAGTTCTTTTAGAGTGCTCCCAAAATCGTCTTCCATTTTATTGATGTAAACTAGGTTCTTTGTTGGTTCTTCTTTTTCTTTGTAAATCTTTTTAAGTAATATGTATAAGTGCGCTATCTTTGTAAAAACAATATCAACATTTAATTCAGATCTTTGATATTCATATTTTTTAAACGGTTCGAGGTCAACAACACCTAAGGGATTAATAACATATTTATAAAGAACCTCAAAAGTGTTTTCTAACTCATTTTTTAAAAGTGTTATTTTTACATAAGATAGATCTTTACTATTAAAAGTTTTTTCTAACGCTAATGTAAAATTTAATAAAGTTCTTCTACAGATATTGAGTTCTGCATTATAATTCATTAATTTATTACTATTCATCTATTGGAAAGCCTTTCTATCTCATTTTTTAAAAGTTTTATTATTTCTTTTTGTTCTTTTATTATTTCTTTTTGCTCATAAGTTATTAATTTTAGGTTATTATTTTTAGCTCCTTTAGCTCCTTTAGATTCTTTAACTCGTAAACCGGTCAACCAACAACCTACAGTTCCTAATTTTACATTAACAGCCTCACTAACTTCCTTCATAGTTAAGTCTGTATTTTGATAAAGCTCTATAGCTTTAGCTTTAGCTTTAGCTTTATCTTGCCTTATAATCTTGTGAGAATTATGTACCCAGCGCCCAATTGTTGCATGTGGAATCTCGTATTTTTCAGAAAGTTGCCGGATAGATAAAGAGCTTGTTTTAAACTCTTCTTTTATCTCTTTAATTAGCTCTTTAGAATATCTTTTAGACATATTATAATAAGCCTTTCATTAGAATAGTTTAAAAAATTCAATAAATGCTTTATACATACCTATTTTGTATGTTGCTTGAATCTCCCAAAAAGGAACTTTGTTTTTAGGTTTTTTTAGCACTCGTTCCAAGTGCCCAATATAGTGATGATCCTCAATTTCATGGGAATCAATTAAAAAGCTGATATAAGCTCTTGTAGCTTGTACTATCTTTTTTTCGTAGTCTGTTTGAGCGTCTCCTAATATACAATACAGTCTGCAAGGATTAATATTATCAACAAGCTCAATATTATCAACAAGCTCAAGCGTTTTATCAACTAACAAATCGTTATAAAAATCGTAGCTTACGATTCTTTCAGGTAAATTTGTTACGTCGAGGCAGCTAGGTAACTCTTCTTTATATATAAGATCTAGAATAAAATCGATATAAGGATTACAATCATACTCTTCTATAGCAACCGTGTACCTTATGGTGTCTTCTTTTTGAGTGAAATAAGGTAGAGGTTCAATTGTCTCTTTAAAGTATTTAACAAAATTAAACAACTTTAAGTCAGTGTCACTAAGATTATAAAGATCTTCTACACTTATCTTATATGCTTCTAAGTAAGCTATGTATCTTGCAAGTACATCTAACTTGCTTATAGTTCTATATTCTAAGATGTTATTTATGTGTATCATTTCATTTTCACTTTCGTTCACATTTAATTAACAAAGCCTACTTTTATAATTTTATTCTATTAGTTCTTTTCCAGTCCATTTATAAGAAATGAAACCGTATTCATGTACAAAGTAATTATCATTCTTTCCATTTTTTATTAAAGGATCAAGAAATTCTATTACTTCTGGGAGGCTTTTAAAATATACATTTTCATAGACAATAACATCCTCTTTAGAGACTCGATACTCATAATTTAAGTTGTAGCTCCAAACTGCATTTCTTAACTCTTCTAAAGTACAAACTTTTTTTCCTTTAAATTTACAAATACCACTATTTAAATCAATAGTGTCGATGCTCCATATATCGCTTATTATCTCAATATCATCACCGGGCACAAGATCACCGTAAATATCGTAACCAAAAGCGTAAGACTTTGAGCCATTGTATCTACAACCACAAGTTATGAATGTTATAACGCCAAACAGTTGAATAATCTGTGTAGGAACTATTAAAAGATTAGAATCTTTAATCTCTGTTACTTCACTTGTTAATAAACTATTGATTAAATAATCATTAACAAGATCGTCTGCTCTATTAGCTAAAGATGGAAGTTCTTCCAGTTTTTTAATAAGCTTTTTTTTATTTTCTAGAGCTTTTGGTTCATTTATATTATATTCTTTCTTATAATATTCGCCCCAATCTTGATAACTACTAAAGTTTGTCATTTTTTTTTCTCCCTTTGCTAGTAATGTACCCACCAGTCGATTTGACCGTCAAAAAGAGTACCATCACTCATTTTAAAGTACGTAATTGAATCAAATTCCATTTCAGAGAAACTTTTACTCGCATCATAATCAATTACGAAAGCACTACTACAATCAAACTCTTCTGAAATATCAACTGCATCTAAAGAAAATATATCACTAACATCATAGTGCTCTTTTAATTCACTCAGAGAAAGTTCCTTACACTCCCACAAAACACCGTCTGGTTCTTCAATTCCTTCAAACTTAAGAAAGATCTTTTTTTGGACGGAAAATCTTTCTCTTCCTTCTAAAGGTGTGGCAGACTCATCTTTTTTATACTCTTCTATGAGTTCTTCAACAGTGCTATCACCGTCTAGGACAGCACTAGCATAATCACTTTCATTGATGCATAAAAAACTAATCATTCTTATCCTCCTTATTTAACTTTCTTGAAAAAAGTGAAGGCGCCCTTGCGATCATAATACTCATACTTTTCACTCTCTGTGAGGTCTTCCAATTCAATTGAAGGCTCTTCTTTACCTAGATCCCCCTCATCCCTTTCAAATTCTTCTAAAGAGGCATATGAGTAAACTACAGTATCAAAGTGTGTATAAATTCTTTCTGTCATCATTCTTTCTCCTTTTAAAACTTTTCTATGTGTGTGTGTTGTTATTTTTTTACTTTGTCCATTTTATAGTTCCATTTTCTTCGATTTTTTCTAAAGTTAACGCTTTCAGTCTTCGAGTCATAGGAACAATATAAACTGAACCTTGCTCGTCTTTATCCTGACAAGCTTTATAACCTAATAGACATGCTGCTTTACCGCATAAAGCTTGCATCCTCCACGACTTTTCAGAGGCTTCCTCTGCATCTTTAAAAAGACTCCAATAGTCAGGATCTTTAATAAGATAATAATGTGCTTCATCTGCAGTGCAGTTGAGCAAGTTTTTAATCTCATTAAGAACAGGTGCTATTTTCTCTAACTCTTGACACGATAAGAAATAAAACTGCTCACGTTCAATCACTTCATCATCACTTAATTTTAAAGTGTAATAAAACACTATATTACTTGAAGTCATAACATAGGGTTCCGATGAAAAGAATAGACAATCATCAAATAAAAGAGAGTTGTATATCTCTTTTATCTCATTTGGAGATGTGTGCCAAAGTTCCTTCCGGTTAAAGTTGTTTAAATTTGTGTTCATAAATTAAATTCCTTTGTTTAAGATTCCTTAACACCGTTCCCGGTACTTCTTATTTATATCCCAAGCATCGAGACAAGTCAAGTAAAAGTTAACAACTTTTTTAACCTTTCTTATAACTATGTGAAAATATGAACGTATTTATAAAAAAAAATATTGTGTGTTCATTATTATTGAACTGTATACCACTTTGAACTGATCAATAACTTACGAGTATCTTACGACCTAGGATCGGATCAGATCCCCAAGCTTTTGCTCTTTAGAATTTAACAATTTTCCTAATTTTATTTTTTCACGGTTTGAGAAAAAAATAGTTCAAATTAGTGCGATGTTTATTAATCTTAAACAAATAGAGGCTCTTTACCATATTTTTTACTGCAACCTGAGAACAGGCACTTACAAAAAAACTATGGTAAAACTATGGGAAGCCTTCCCATACTTTCCCATACTTTTCCCATACTTTTCCCATATCGTTTCCCATACTTTTAAGAGATAGAAAATAATAATAACAGAAACATACAAAAAACTATGGGAATATGGTAAGGAGTATGGGAAAAAGGGGAGAAAGAAGAAAAAAAGAGTGAATGAATAATAATAAAAAATGTTAAAAATAATTAAACAAGGAGTGTTAAATAATAATGAACACTAAGATCACTTAGCTGTAACCTACTGAAATTAGGTAGTAGAGAGTATATAGAATATATATATATATATGATATTATTATATATTTTATAATAAAATAAGTAAGGTGTGTGAAGCTGTAACCTACTGATATAACTACACTAATAGACCAATTGTTCCAAGTTGACAATTTATATTTTATATTTTTACAATACTCTCTTTCTGACTCTCGATATGTTTCTTTGTGGTAAGGAAGTCTTCCCATATTCCCATACTTTTTTTATAACTATCTAATATCATTATACTCATGCTCTTAAAACTATGGGAAAACTATGGGAAAACTATGGGAAAACTATGGGAAGCCTTACCATACTTTCCCATACTCTTTTTTTTCGATACACTTCAAATATTCATACAGCTTGAATTGAGGTGTAGAACTTGTTATATACATAGCCTAATTTATAGCCTAGGACGCTCATGATTAAACGAAAACACCCAAACCCTAGCATAGGTAGCCAAAACCAAGGTAAGACGCTTAGAATCCAGATTAAATAATTATATTACATTGTTCATTATTATTGTACAGCTATGAAACAATGTATCTTACCCTTTTCTTTCTTGACCACCTGGTCAATAAAAAGGTGCAATTTAAAAAAATTAGAAAAACATTTCATTTTAATATTGTTCAATAAAGTTTAACAAATATAGTTCACTTTTGATAACCGACATTATCAAAACTGAGATCTGGTAGTATTGTGTTGTTCCGTTTAATTTGTTATGTTTCTTTATTCCTTTGAAAAAATGATCTTAGAATTGTTTAACAATGATTTTTTTTATCCTCTCTCTTTATACAGGGAGGGGATTTTTAAGACACTTATTGACAACACCAACAAAGTGTAGTATTAGTGTGACTAGAAATTCTTTCCCAAAAAGGATTGTGTTATCTTGTGTGTAACATTAAAATAAAATTCCTTGCTGCTTACTGATCATAGTAAGTAGCATTTTTTTTTGTTTAGCATTTGACTTAGGTTAAAAGAGCTGTTAAAAACTATTGTGATAACAAATTTTGTTTTGTATGGTAGCTGTAAGTTTTATACAGCTACTTTTTTTTATATGTTATTTGACACAAGTTAAAAAAGCAGTTAAACTAAGCTCTATTAATATTAATAACATTAAAGGAGTTTGATCTATGGGAAGTTTAGCTAGCAATATTGATGATCATAAGCATTTCTATGAGTTATTTAATTATGGACTTCTTTTAATCAAAGTACGTGAAGAGAACAATCATAGCGTATTTTGTAGATTCAGGCGAAAGGGCACAAAAAAGTTAGGTTCTGGGAAACATTCATCTATTTCCTATTACATAGATCACTTTGATATTGTTTATCTGCCGTTACAAGCCTTTCGTGAAGAGGATAATCATGATAAAGTCTTTGCTCCTAAACTTGGTGATATCATTTTTTCTCCCAATGGTGACCATAAAAAACTAAAGAACAAAATAATATTGCACAATGGCGATTTTTTGATTAATATATTTGATAAAAATGTTACAGATAAACAACGTTTAAAAGTATTAAACAAGAAAGGACACAAGTTTTATGAAGCCGAAACAAAATTCTAAGCATGTTGAAAGAATGAAAAGAGCAAACAAGTTTCTTTTTGGTTCACTTGTTAGCTCTGATATCCCTTTGCTAGATCAATTCTTAGATCAATTAAGAACAGAGCAGAAAAATAATGTTAAGCGTAAAAAAAGGTGAATAATGTATAAAGAGGATATTATTTATGTTATAAAAAGAATCTTAGTATTATATTTATCTTTTATGCTAACATTATGTGTGTCGTTTATTTTATTTTACTGTATTAAGCATTTTATTAGTACAATATTTTAGGAGAAATAAAAATATGAAGCATGAGGCAGTTTATCATATTCCTAACTATGAATTAAGATTAAATCATGGGCATTGTTCTATTTATTGTAATAAAACAAAACAATATCTATGCTCTTTAAACTCACAAGATCTAGCTAATATAGCTAGTGTCTTCTTTTCCGAGTTTCCTAATAATAAAGGTAAATTCTTAGCAGATCTTAAACAAAATACTAATCATGTAGGTAGATGAGATGTTTCTATTATCATTTATCATATTTAGTATATCTCTTATAACATTTTATTTATTTAAATTGAGAAAACAAATTTTTAACATAGAGCATTATCATAGATGTGTTGATTGTGGCTCTAAGCCTATGTTAATATATATTATAAAGTTTGCTGAGAATACATATTATCTTGTTCGTTATTTACCCGAACACAAAGTTGATGACACTAATACATATTGTTTTGATTGCGGTAAGAGACAAGTTACTAGTATGCAGTGTTGCTACAATTTTTTAGAGAAAGTTGAGGCTAGGAAAGATTATTTAGAGACTAGGCAAAACTTTACTAGTGGTCACTCCGGTTGGTTTTTTAATCCATTGGAAGAGGAACAACACAGAAAAGAAGAAAGGGAAAGGTATTACTTATGAGTATTTGCAGTTTTTGTGATAAAGATAAAATTTATGTGATGGAATTTTCCGACACTAATAATATAAATAATAATATATGTTGTAGTTGTTTAGGTTTTCATGTGCATGCTATTGGAAAGTCTGCCGGCGAGTACTTAGAATTTAGAAAACATCAATCAAAAAAGTTGTTAAAAAAAGATAAAGATTACCAACATGCGTTAGAAAGCTTAGATAAATACTTAAACATTGTTGATAGTATGATACATAACAAAGAAGAAATAAAGAAACTGATAAAAGAACAAATTCCACAAGGAGAATAACAAATGAAAGAAGAACAATTTCACAAGCTATTAGAAGACTATAAACAATTTGTTTATTCTAAGTTAAACAAAGCTGAGGAAAGCGATCTACTAAGGCTCCCAAAAACAGAACATACTACACAAAAGAAAATCACTCTTGGTGTTCTTACCCATTTGCAAAGGCAAAGACTGTTTCTGCAAGGTGCTATGGGCTTTATTGATGAGATGGAAGAATTGCGAAGAGAAATTAATAAAGATGAAAATTCAGACGATGCTTATAAAGAACTTGGTGATGTTTTATTTTATTTAACTTGTATTGAATTGTCGGGTTTTTTGGAAGATCGTAATCCTTTATTCCATGGAATTGCTGTAGGTTCTTTGTCTTTATGCACTCCTTTAGCGATGATAGAGAAATTATTTGTTCTACTAGGATTATGCAAGAAACTTATATTTCAGACTCGATATGATTTGTATGAGGAAATTAGCTATAATATAGGCTCTATTATTATGACTATAGCCTATAATTATGATTGCAAAACACTTGAGGACTTGTATGAAATTTTTACCAAGGCTATTAATCTAAACATAGAAAAGCTTTCAAAGAGATACAAAAAAGACTTTTCTATTGGTGAGTCTATCAATAGAGTTGAATGATGAGTCTTGATTTTTTTACTAGTCGTTGTGATACCAATTCCAGTTACTCTAATTATTTTGAACCTATTAAAGATTAAGGAGCTTAAACATATGTTAGAAGTTTATATAGATCCGGGACAGAAAGGCGGTTACACAATATTTGATACTGATAAAAGACGCATAATCGAAACAGGTAAATTACAATTTAATTCTATTAAACAGTGTAACCCAGAATTAAAATTTATACCTGTTTTTGTTGGAAATGCAAAACTTGGAAAGAAAGAAGAGAAAGAAACTAAGAGCTTTATAGAGAATTATTACAACTTAAACTACTTTATTGAGATAAACCGACCCTATAAAGATAGTGCTACTACAGCTTTTGCACTGGGCTACAATTTTGCTACTCTCATTAAAACAGTACAAATATATCGCCCAAACTCATTGCTCTTCCTTGAGCCAAAAGACTGGCAAGATGATATGCGCTTTTTAGTCGGTGGAAGAACATCAAGAGATACAAAAGAGGAAGCTTTATCATTTGCTAAGAAGTTTCTTAGTGACGCTTTAGATCATGTAGCGATTCCTTCTGGGTATAAAAAATACCACGATGGTATTATTGATGCTATTGCTATGTGTGGTACAAGAAATTTTAAGAAAAATGATACAGGAAGTCATACTGAAGACAACGACTTTGATAACAACAATATTGATTTTTAACGTTTGGTGTATTATTCTTAAGATAGCAAATGCTTGTTTTAGGGGTAAAAAAAAAATGAGAAAAAATAATGATACCGAAAAGAAAAAAGAAGTAGTGAATAAAAAGATAAAAGTAGATCTTTATGGTCAAGCTAGCATACTACAAAATATCTTACTCGAGTACGATATAGAAGTACAAAAGAAAATTCTTCTTAAAGTATTATCTCAATATTATAATAGCTTATTAAAAGAAATTTGGTTGGGTAAAGTTCTTAATTTACCTAATTTAGCTACATTTTCATTAGTATATAGAAAGTCTCGTAAAGGATTTAACTACAGAAACAATAAAGAATTTAATTCTAGAGAAGGCTACTATAAAGTAGCTAGAGCACGGGGTAAATCTCACACTTTTGTCGATGATATTGAAGTGATATTGAAAAGAAAGGGTTTGTTGTGATTAGTGAATCCTTTGGTGAGAGGGAGCCAGAACCCAATAATGAGATAAACATTTGGGAAAGCGTTTTAAAAAAAGCGTGTTCTTGCAATGATGAGTTAAAGAATCTTATGATTGCTAGATCTAATTTTGGTGTTAAAAAATATGGAACGCCTTTACAAGCTTTCAACGGAAGAAATGCGTTGCAAGATGTTTTAGAAGAGGCTTTAGATTTAATTGCTTATTGTGAGCAAGTTTGTGTAGAAAATAAAGAGAAGAAAAGTATAATAAAGAACTCTGAAATATTACAAAGATTAGTATTGCAGTACCTTGATCTTTTAATTGGTGAGAGAATGATACATAGTTAAATGTTCTCTTTTAAAATAAAATGAGGGGTGCTATTG
>Ga0102925_1000766_pt1 | contig 17415 bp, 22 predicted proteins | sample SalPonR1_A_D1_MG_FD_78216 | JGI IMG/M metagenome (GOLD analysis project Ga0102925, IMG submission 78216) | Salt pond soil microbial communities from South San Francisco under conditions of wetland restoration - Salt Pond MetaG R1_A_D1_MG | ecosystem: Environmental > Aquatic > Marine > Intertidal...
GGCCGAGGGCGACGGCGAGATCGACCTCCCGCCGCCCGGCGAGTACACCCTGGACGAGTTCTCGACCCGTCTCGACGACGTGGACCTGTTCCCGGCGGGCGACCCCGACCGGGAGGACTTCCGGCACTACCGGCGGTGGGGACTCGAGAGCGCCGCGCTCGACCTGGCGTTGCGCCAGGCCGACACGAACCTCGCGGACGCCCTGGACCGCTCGTACGACCCCGTCAGGTTCGTCGTGAGCCCCCGACTCGGCGACCCGCCGGCGGCGGATCGGGTTGAACGCTGGCTCGAAATCGACCCGAATCACGAGTTCAAACTCGATCCGACGCCGGACTGGACGGCCGATCTGATGGAGACGTTCGCTGATACGGGGGCGGTCCGGATCCTCGACCTGAAGGGCCACTACGAGGGGACCGAGGTCGATGGCGTTGCGGATCCCGACCTCTACGGGACGCTCCTGGAGCGGTTTCCGGATGCGATCGTCGAGGACCCTGCCCTCACCGACGACACTCGCCCGCTCTTCGACGGTCACGAGGGCCGGGTATCCTGGGACGCGCCGATCACCGACGTCGCGAGCATCGAGGCGCTCCCGTTCGAACCGGACTGGCTGAACGTCAAGCCCTCGCGGTTCGGTACCGTCGAGTCCCTGCTGGACGCCATCGAGTACTGCCAGGATGAGGAAATCCGGCTCTACGGCGGCGGGCAGTTCGAACTCGGCGTCGGCCGCGAACACCTCCACGCGGTCGCGTCACTGTTCTATCCCGACGCGCCCAACGACGTCGCCCCGAGCGGGTACAACGCGCCCGAACCACAGTCTGGGCTGCCGTCGAGCCCCCTCGAACCGCCGGAAAACCCGTTGGGACTCGAGTGGCGGTAACGGGTGACTACTCCGTTTCGTCCAGTTGCACGTCCTCCTCGACGAACATCGTCGGGCCGGCGTCCGGTACGGTGAAGTTCTGGAGGTCCGCCTCGACGGCCTGGCCAGTGGGGGAATCGAATGCATCCGCCAGGGCGTCCATGTCCTCGAAGTACAATTCGGCCATGCCGTCGTATTGGGATTTCTCCGGATCGGTCGGCACGTCGATCACGTATTTCTCGACGTGAGGCATCTCCTTCGCCCGGGGCGCGTGTTCGGTTCGCCAGTAGTCGAGGAACTCCTGGTGGCTCAGGTCGTCCCGACGAACGAGCAGCGTGACGAGTTTGATCATGTCGCCTCGACGCTCGGTTTCCTGTCCCTTTGCTCTGTCGGTGGGTTTCCAGGATCGAACTCGTGGCGATACTTACCTCAACGATAGCTATATATCCGTGGCCCGAACCGTCCCAGACACGATGACCGACCTCGGGATGAACCGACAGTTCGTGACGACCGACTTCCCCGACCCGGTCGAGGCCGACAACGTCGTGTACGACCCGTCGATGGCGGAGCTCCGGGCGTTTTCCGAGCACCTGGAAACGACGACCGAATACGGGTCCCCGTCCTACGTGAGCGAGCAGCGCTCGCGGTCCGCCGACCGAACCAAGAACGCGGTCGACGACGAGTTCGACGAGGACGACCACCAGCTCGTTCGCGACGCCGTCGAGTACGCCCACGAGGAGGAGATGGTGTGTCTCGACCGCCGGGTGGGCCGCCATCCCGACCACACCTATGTCTGTCGATACTACGTCCCGACGGAGTACGCGCGGATCGCGCTGGCCTGGGCCAAACTGTTCGAACCCGCCCGCGAGGAAGACGGCGATCCGGACTTCGTGACGGTCCAGGTCCCCGACTGGGAGGAAACGGCGATCCGGGTGCTGCCCGAGGAGGGCGTCACCGCCGTCCTCGGCAGCGACTACACGGGCGAGGCCAAGAAGTCGTTCCTCCGCCTGTTTATGTACCGGGTAAAGCGGGCCGGCGGCCTGGGCCTGCACGCGGGGAGCAAGCGCGTTCGGATCACCGACCCGGGGGCCGAGGGTGCGAACGGCGACCTGCGGACCGTCGGCCAGTTGTTCCTCGGACTGAGTGCCACCGGCAAGTCCACGCTGACGGGCCACGGGTTCGACCTCGATGCCCCCGAGTCGGCCGAGATGCTCCAGGACGACGTCTGTGCGCTCCTGCCCGACGGGACCGTCGCGGGCAGCGAGGGCAACGGCCTCTACGTCAAGACGATCGGCCTCGATCGCGACGAGCAGGAGGCCATCTACGACGCCGCGACCCACGAGAGCGCGGTCCTCGAGAACGTCGCCGTCGACGACGAGGGGTCGGTCGACTTCCACGACGATTCGCTGACCAGGAACGGTCGAGCGGTCATCGCGCGCGAGCACCTCGCGAGCGCCGGCGAGGAAATCGACCTCAGTTCCGTCGACCAAATCTTCTTCATCACGCGCAACCCGCTCATGCCGCCGATCGCGAAACTTTCGCCCGAACAGGCGGCGGCCGCGTTCATGCTCGGCGAGTCCATCCAGACCAGCGCGGGCGATCCCGACCGCGCCGGCGAGGCGATCCGCGTCGTGGGCACGAACCCCTTCATCGTGGGCTCCGAGGGGGAAGAGGGCAACCGATTCCGGGACCTCGTCTCGGATCTCGACGTCGAGTGTTACCTCATCAATACCGGCCGAGTCGGTGAGGAATCGCCCCGCGACGTCGGCGTGGACGAGACCGTGACGATCCTTCGCGAAGTCGCCCGCGGCACCGTCGAGTGGACCGACGACGAGGTCATGGACCTGACGATTCCCGAGTCCGTTCCGGGGCTGTCCATCCAGGAGTACTACGTGCCGGAGTACGTCACAGATTACGAGACAGCGGCGCGAGAACTCCGCGAGGAGCGACGGCGATATCTCGAGGCGTTCGAGGACCTGCGACCCGAAATCGAGCGCTCCGTGTACTGACTCGTCGCCGTCGTTGCCGCCACGTCGTCGGCGCTCACGTCGGCAGCAGTTCGAGCAGGAGGTCCCACGACTCCACGAGCCTGTATCCCGCATAGATGCCGACGATACCCATGATCCCGGCGAGTTTCGGCGGTGCGGGGATGGGCAACTCGGTCAGATTGAAAACGGCCCCAACGACCGCACCCGTCAGCAGGGCGATAATCGGTGTCCAGTTCATTGTCGGTTCCCTCACCTTGGCTCTGGTGTGTTGATGTATCCTTTCGTTCGTTCCCGAGTTCGTCTCACCCGCGGTCGAACTCGCCAGTGAACTGTGCCGTCGCCACCCGATGGTCGTCGATCGCGCCGGTGACGGTCCCCGCTTTGGCACCGGCACCGACGTCGAGGGTGCTATCGAGCGCGAAGAGTTTGAACCGGTACGTGTGTGCCCCGTGGGCCTTCGGCGGACAGGGGCCGCGATAACCGACCTCGCCGAAGTCGTTCGTTCCCTGGCGTGCGCCACCCAGTCCGTCGAGGGTCTTCGTCCCCGGGACGTTTTCGGCGATGGCCGTGGTGTCCGGCGGGAGGTTCCAGACCAACCAATGGGTGAACACGCCGCCCGGCGCGTCCGGGTCGTCCACGACGAGCGCCAGCGCGCTCGCGTCGTCCGGCACTCCGTGGATCGATAGCGGCGGGGAGACGTCCGCTCCCGAGCACGTGTACGTTTCCGGGACGGTACCACCGTCGTCGAAGGCCGAGGTTTCGAAGGCAAACCCTGACATGGTCGAATCACCGTTTTCGCTCGTGGTCGTGCCGGCGGACGTCGTCTCCGTGGCAGTCGTCCCGTTCGCACCCCCGTCGCCGCCACAGCCCGCGACGCCCGCAAACCCGGCGACTGCCGTCGTCCGGAGCACGTCGCGTCGGCTGACCATACCGACGGTTACGTGACGCCAGAGCATCAAATTGTGGCCGGGCGAGGGTCCCGCCGCGTGCCCGCTCCGACGCGGGCGGAAAGAAATCCTTAAACCCCGCGGAGGGACTTCGTTGGAATATGGCTGGAACCATCGAAGTGCTCGTCCCCGGTGGCCAGGCCAACCCCGGACCGCCGCTCGGTCCGGAGCTGGGCCCGACCCCGGTGGACGTGCAGGCGGTCGTCGAGCAGATCAACGAGGAAACGGCCGCGTTCGACGGGACGGAAGTCCCCGTGACCGTCGAGTACGAGGACGACGGCTCGTTCACGATCGACGTCGGCGTCCCGCCGACGGCCGAACTGATCAAGGACGAAGCCGGGTTCGAAACCGGCAGCGGCGAACCCCAGGAGGACTTCGTCGCGGACCTCACGGTCGATCAGGTCAAGCAGATCGCGGAGCAGAAACACCCCGACCTGCTGTCCTACGACCTGAAGAACGCCGCCAAGGAAGTCGTCGGCACCTGCACCTCGCTGGGCGTCACCATCGAGGGCGAGAACCCCCGCGAGTTCAAGGAGAAGATCGACGCCGGCGAGTACGACGACGTCTTCGCCGAGTGAGTACCACCTGCTGAACCGCGTTTTGCACCGCCGACGACCGCGACCCGGTCGAGCGACGCTTTGGTTCGACGGGTTTAAGTTCACGACCTGGGTTTCTTCTGACGAGACAGGCATCGCCTGTTTCACTGACCCGTAGGAGCATCCGTGCGTACTACGGAGGTGAACGATGGCAGATCAGGAAATAGAGGAGGCAGTATCTCGCGCACTCGAGGACGCACCGCCGCGGAACTTCCGCGAGTCGGTGGACCTCGCTATCAATCTGCGCGATCTCGACCTCAACGAACCGTCGAACCGCGTCGAAGAGAGCGTCGTTCTTCCGGCTGGTACCGGACAGGAGACGAAGATCGCCGTCTTTGCGGAGGGTGAAACCGCCGTCCGCGCCGAGGAGGTCGCCGACACCGTGCTCGGCGGTGACGACCTCGAAGACCTCGGTGACGACGACTCCCAGGCGAAGGATCTCGCCGACGAGACCGACTTCTTCATCGCCGAACAGGCGATGATGCAGGACGTCGCACGCAACCTCGGTACCGTGCTCGGCCCGCGCGGGAAGATGCCCGACCCGCTGGCACCGGACGACGACGTCGTCGAGACGGTCAACCGGATGAAAAATTCCGTGCAGATCCGGAGCGGCGACCGTCGGACGTTCCACGCGCTGGTTGGCTCCGCGGACATGAGCGCCGAGGAGATCGCGGACAACATCGACGTCATCCTGCGCCGGCTCCACGCCGACCTCGAGAAAGGGCCCCAGAACATCGACTCGGTGTTCGTGAAGACCACGATGGGTCCCGCAGTGGAGGTGGCCTGAGATGAGCACTGAATCCGAACGCAAGACCGAACACGTCCCCGAATGGAAACAGCGCGAAGTCGACGAACTCGTCGACATCGTCGGGGACTACGACAGCATCGGCGTCGTCGACATCACCGGCATTCCGAGCCGACAGCTCCAGGAGATGCGCCGCGACCTGTATCCGGCCACGCAGCTCCGGATCAGCCGCAACACGCTCCTGCGCCGGGCGCTCGACGAGGTCGGTGGCGGCGTCGAGGAGCTCTCCGACCGCATCGAGGGACAGGTCGGGATCATCGGAACCGACGAGAACCCGTTCTCGCTGTTCCGACAGCTCGAGGCGTCCAAGACGCCCGCCCCGATCGGTGCCGGCGAAATCGCCCCGAACGACATCGTGATCGAGGAGGGCGACACCGGGATGGACCCCGGTCCGTTCGTCGGCGAACTCCAGAACGTCGGTGCCGCCGCCCGCATCCAGGACGGTTCGATCCACGTCACCGAGGACTCGACCGTGCTGGAGGCCGGTGGCGAGGTCTCCGCGGACCTCGCGAACGTGCTGGGCGAACTCGGCATCGAGCCCAAGGAGGTCGGTCTCGACCTGCGCGCCGTCGTCTCCGACGGCGTGCTGTTCGAGCCCGAGGACCTCGACATCGACGTCGAGGACTACCTCGCCGACGTCGAGACCGCCGCAGCGCGTGCCCGGAACCTCTCGGTCAATGCCGCCTACCCGACGGCGGCCACCGCCGAGACGCTCATCGCGAAGGCGACCGGCGAGGCCAAGAGCGTCGGACTGCAGGCGGCCATCGAGGACGAGGACCTCATGCCGGACCTCGTCCAGAAGGCCGACGCGCAGGTCCGCGCGATCGCGGCCCACATCGAGGACGAGGACGCACTGCCGGAGGAACTCACGGACGTCGAAGCTCCCGCGACCGCGGAGAGCGAGGCGTCCACGGACGAATCGGACGACGAGCAACCTGACGAAGCCGAGGAGGCCGAGGCCGAAGACGAGGACGAAGACGACGAGGACGAAGGCGACGCGGCCGCCGGACTCGGCGACATGTTCGGATAATTCAGAACCATGGAATACGTTTACGCAGCACTCATCCTGAACGAATCGGGCGCAGAGATCAACGAAGAGAACATCACGGACGTGCTCGACGCCGCCGGCGTCGACGTGGAGGAGTCCCGCGTCAAGGCGCTCATCGCGGCCCTCGAGGACGTCGACATCGACGAGGCCGTCGCCGAGGCGGCCGTCCCCGCCGCGGGCGCCGGTGCGGCCCCCGCTGCCGAGGGCGGCGAGGAAGCTGAAGGCGGCGAAGAGGAAGCCGAAGAGGAACTCCCCGAGGCCGCCGAAGAGGAAGAAGAGGGCGAGGAAGAGGAAGAGGCCAGCGGCGAGGGCCTCGGCGACCTGTTCGGCTGATCGGGTCACGAGATCGTTCGTTTTCTTCGTGCGTTGCCGGGGAGCGACGGCTACGTTTTAAGGCGGATCGGGCGGCGAACGAGCGTCGATGGCACTGGCTGGCGTCAGGTTCGTCTCTGCCCCGGAAACGGCCCTTCCGATCCTCGCCGTCGCGCTCGGCGGCGGACTGCTGGGCGTCGCCAGCGGCCTGACGCCGGGGTTGCACGCGAACAACTTCGCGATGGTGATGGCCGCGGCCGCGAGCGAAGTGCCGGTCCCGCCACTCGTCCTCGCGACCGGGATGCTCACCGCCGGCGTCGTGCATACGGTGCTGGACGCCGTTCCCGCGCTCGCGCTCGGCGTCCCCGACGCCTCGATGGCGATGACGGCGTTGCCAGGCCATCGGCTCGTCATCGCCGGCCAGGGACGGGAGGCGTTGCGCCTCTCGGCGCTGGGAAGCGGCCTGGCGCTGGCGTTCTCCCTGCTCCTTGCCCTCCCGACGACCTGGCTCATGAAACGAGCGTATCCCTCCATTTCCAGCCACCTCCCGCTGGTGCTGGCCGCCGTCGTCCTGGGGCTGTTCGCGACCGAGTCGAGCAATCGGGGACGGATCGTCGGCTCGATCCTGTTCGCCGCCAGCACTGCACTGGGCGTCGCGACGCTGGACCTTTCTCTATCCGCCCCGCTCGGCCAGGGAAGCGCCCTCACGCCGCTCTTCGCGGGGCTGTTCGGGGCACCGGTGCTGATCGACGCCCTCGATGGAGGTGGCGTCCCGCCACAGGGCTCTCCGGCGGTCACGTCCAGTCCGTGGGTCGTGATCCTGACGGCGCTGGCAGGGGCGTGCGCGGGAGCGGCGGTCGGCTACCTCCCGGGCGTGTCAAGCGCCATCGCCGCCGTGCTCGCCCTCACGGTGCTCCCATCGTCGGGTGGCGACCGGGGGTACGTCGTCGCCACCAGCGGGGTGAACACGGCCAACTCGGTCTTCGCGCTGTGGGCCCTCGTTGCGCTCGGATCGCCCCACACCGGGGTACTGGTCGCCGTCGACCGGATCGGGGCACCGCCGAACGTCCCGGTCTTGCTGTCGGCGGTCCTGCTCGGCGGCGCCGTCGGACTCGTCGCCATGGTCGCCGTCGGGGATCGATACCTGGATTTCGTCAGGCAGGTCCGGTACGAACGGATTTCGGTGGGCGTCTGTGGACTGTTGGTCGGGCTCTCGTACCTGTTCGCGGGCGTCCTCGGGATCGGCATCTTCGTCGCGAGCACGGCGCTCGGTCTCGTCCCCGTTCGGCTCATGGCACGCCGGGTCTACCTGATGGGCGTCCTCATCGGCCCGCTGATGCTGCCGATCTGATCGGACGGTCGGAAAGACAACCGTTAAAACCGACCGGACGGAACGGCTCGGTATGAGCGAATCGAAACAACGCCGGGCGCGAACCTGTGTCTCCTGCGGCATCGACATCGCGGGGACGAACGCTGCCGGCTTCAAGTGTCCCGAGTGTGGGGCCCAGATCTACCGCTGTGCCAAGTGCCGAAAGCAGAGCAACCTCTACGAGTGTCCCGACTGCGGGTTCAGGGGGCCGTAACCATGGGGAAGGTCGCTGCCCAGATGAAGGTCATGCCCCAGGACCCCGAGATCGATCTCGACGATCTCGAGGATCGACTCGAGGCGGCGCTCCCTGAAGGGGCGGAGATCAACGGGTTCGGCCGTGACGACGTCGCCTTCGGACTCGTTGCTCTCCTGCCGACCGTCATCGTCCCCGACGAGGCGGGCGGCACCGAGGCGGTCGAGGAAGCGTTCGCCGACGTCGAAGGTGTCGAGAGCGTGAGCGTCGAGTCCGTCGGCCGACTGTAATCGGAATCGGTCTTTTCCGGTCGCTCGCAACCCGATCAGCGACGCGACTCCGTTTTTGACGGACGTCGGTCGGATTCGGGCGCTCACCGCTCGAATCAGGACCGCTCAAGGCGTTCGCGGATGGCCTCGATGCGGTCGGTTCCCTCTTCGACGAAGCCGCCGTGATAACACAGCGTGTGGTCGACGTCGAGGTCCGACAGCGCGGCAAGCGACCGGGTCGCCTGCCCCATCTCCGGGGTAAAATCGGGGTTCGGCCCGTCCAGGCCGTCTTCGGCGGTGAGTGCGTCGCCGGCCAGGAGCAAGCGCTCGTCGGGGAAATACAGGGACACGTGTCCCGGCGAGTGCCCGGGCGTTTCCACGACCCGCATCGGCCCCGCTCGGGTCCGGAACGTGACGGCGTCGACGATTTCGACGTCGATCGGGGCGGGTGGGTACCGCTCCCCGGTGGCCTTGATCGGGTCGCGGTCACCGACGATGAAGGGGGTCTCCTCTCGGTGAGCGAACGTGATCGCGTCGGTTCGTTCGAGCAGTTCTCTGAGTGCACCCGCGTGATCCCCGTCGTGGTGGGTGAGAAGCACGGTTCGGACGTCTTCCAGCTCGTAGCCGATCCGGTCGAGGTGTGCCTCCAGTTTCTCGAGGGCCCCCGTCAGTCCGACGTCGACGAGTATCGGGCCGCGGTCGGTCTCGACGAGGGCCGGATGGATCGTCATCTCGGTCCCCGTTTCGCCGTAGTCGAACGACAGCGGCAGTGCGTGGACGGCCGGTGCGAGTTCCATGCCACCAAGATACGGCAGCGATCGGTAAAGCCTCGGGGGACGACCCAGTGGGTCGCCTCGCAGTGCAGAAATCCGGGACAGCAACTCGGTCGGGAACGGTTCTTTTATTAGCGCCAGCGAACTATGCCGGGGTACGACTATGCCGAACTCCCACGGGCCACGGAAGAAGACCAGGAACAAGCTTTCGAACAAACCCCGCGAGCGGGGAACGTCCCCGCCCCAGCGTGCCATCACCGAGTTCGAGGAGGGCCAGAAGGTCCACCTCAAACTGGACCCGAGCGTGCCCAAGGGCCGGTTCCACCCGCGGTTCAACGGCCACACTGGCGAAGTGATCGGTCGACAGGGCAAGGCCTACAAGGTCCGCATCACGGACGGCGGCACGGACAAGACGCTCATCGTCAAGCCTGCCCACCTCCGAGCGCAGCGATAGCATGACCATCTTCAAAGAACGAGTGGACGAGGAATACCTCACCATCGCGGAGGTCAAGGAGATCCTGGCGGACCTCGAACAGGAACGCGTGCTCGACGAGGACCGGGAGATGCGATACGAACTGGCCCGGGCCATCGAGCACGCCAACCGGTTCGCGGAACTCGACCCCGGGGAGGCGCAGGACCTCGTCGACGAACTGGTCGAACTCGAGAAGGTCGACGAGAAGACCGCGTACAAGATCGCCGATCTCCTTCCTCGCGATCGCGACGAACTTCGGGCGGTCTTCGCACAGGAACGATACTCCCTCTCGGGGGACGAACTCGACGAAATCCTGAACATCGTCGCGCAGTACGTTTGAGCCCCTCGTTCAGCACCCGCGAGGATCGACGGATGGGGCTACCGTCTCGATCCGTAGCCATCGTGACAACACTCCAGCTTTAAGTACCGGGTGGCCGTATCCTCGGGCATATGACCGATTCCGAAGGCGACGTGAGCGACGCCAGCAGGGCCGTCCTTCTGGATTTCTTCCCGAACGGGCGCTCGGAGGGCGGGCCGCGAGGGTACGAGCGCCAGCCGCTGGGCTACGGACTGGGTACGGACTCGTTCCGGCTTTTCGAGATCGTCTTCGAGGAGGCGGCCGACGTCGGCATCGGCGACGCTGTCGTCGTCGAACCCGAGGACGAGCGCGAGGGAATCGTCGACCTGTGGGAGATCGACCACGAGGACCTCTCGGGCGGCGCGAAGTCCGAACTCGAGTACGCGATCCGCGAACTCATCGAGTCCGAGGAGGACCGGTTCGTCGACTTCTTCAACGACGCCCAGCCCATCACCCTCCGATTGCACCAGCTCAACCTCCTGCCGGGGATCGGGGAAAAACTCCGGAACTCGATCATCGACGAGCGCAAGCGCAAGCCCTTCGAGAGCTTCGAGGAACTGGAGCAGCGCGTCGGCGGGTTGCACGATCCTCAGGACATCCTGGCCGAACGGATCATGGAAGAACTGCAGGAAGCGGACCTCAAGTACCGGCTCTTTGCTCGACGCGAGGCGGCCGAGTAGACGGATTTACCCGTCCGCGACGCATACCCGACGCCGATGAGAGACCCAGACGCGCTGCTCGCCCGAGCGGGCGTCAGGGGCGATCCGCGACGCGACCAGCACTTCCTCGTGGACGATCGGGTGCTCGATCGGCTTCCCACGTATCTCCCCGACGACGCCGACGCGACCCATCTCCTGGAGATCGGTGCGGGGACCGGCGCGCTGACGGACCGGCTCCTGGCGATCGGCGAGCAGGTGACGGTCGTCGAGCGCGATCCCGACCTGGCCGCGTTCCTCCGCGAGGAGTTCCGCGAGGAACGCGACCGCGACGCCCTCCGGGTGATCGAGGGGGACGCGCTCGAGGTCGACCTGCCGCGGTTTTCGGCCTCGGTGTCGAACCTCCCGTACGGCGTTTCGAGCGAGATCGCTTTCCGGTTGCTGCCCGAGAAGCGACCGCTCGTGCTCACCTTCCAGCGCGAATTCGCCGAGCGGATGGTCGCCTCGGCCGGAACGAGCGAGTATGGCCGATTGTCGGTGTCCGCCCAGCACTACGCATCCGTAGAGATCGTCGAGACCATTCCGAAGGAGGCGTTCTCGCCAGCGCCGGCCGTCGAGAGCGCAGTGATCCGGGCGACGCCCCGGGACCCGGAATACGAGGTCGAGGACGAGGCGTTCTTTCTCGATTTCGTGAAGGCCCTGTTCACCCAGCGGCGCAAGACCGTTCGGAACGCGATCCGGAACACGGCGCACATCTCGAACCTGGACGACGCGTCGGCCGTCGTAGACGCTGCCGACGAGGACCTGCTGTCGAGGCGGCCGGACGACCTCGAACCCGCCGAGTTCGCCACGCTCGCGTCGCTCGCGGCCGAGGTGGGCCTCGATGGCTGATGTGCTCAGTGATCTGAACGCGATCGCGGCCCTCTTTTCCTCGACCGGCCAGCGAGTACTGGCTACGATCGCGATCGTCGTGGTTTCGGTCGTCATCGCCGTCGGGATCCGCCGCGCGCGGAAGCGACTGGAGGACCGGATCGGCGGCCTGTGGGCGGACGTCGTCGCCTCGACGGGTCTCGTGGCGGTGGTCGCTGCCGGATCGGTCGTCGTCGTGGCCGTCTGGGAACAAACGGCGATGGTCCGAGAGGTTCTCGAGAGCACCGACGTCGGGTCGACCGCCGCGCCGCGACTCGCGATCACGTTGGGGATCCTGATCGTCGTCCAGATCGTCGTCGACTTCGTGGGGCGGTTGTTGCAGCGATTGCAGGCGTCGAGCGCGCCGTTGGACCGACACCAGCGGGAAGTCGCCTATCGACTCTCGCAGGTGGCCCTCTGGGGCCTGGCGATCCTGGTCGTGCTGGGGGTCTGGGAGTTCGATCTCAGCGGCCTCCTGATCGGGGCCGGGGTGCTCGGCCTGATCCTCGGGATGGCCGCCAGGCAGACGCTCAGGGCCCTCCTGGCCGGGTTCGTGTTGATGCTCTCGCAACCGTTCGAGGTGGGCGACTGGGTCGAGATGGCCGACGCGGAGGGGACGGTCCGGGACATCTCGATCGTCAATACGCGAATCGAAACGCCCGACGGTGAATACGTGATCCTGCCGAACGACGAGGTCATGGCCCGCAAAATCGTCAACCGGAGCGCCAAGGGACAGCTACGGGTCGAGGTCGAGGTCGGCGTCGATTACGACACTGACCTCGAACGGGCGATCGACGTGGCCTACGACGCGCTCGACGGGATCGAGGGGATCCTTCGGACGCCCTCCCCCGTGGTGGACGCGAAGCGGTTCGAGGACTCCGCAGTCGTCCTCGGCGTGCGGGTCTGGATCGCCAACCCGGGCCCTCGCCGGAAGTGGCAGACGCGGACCCGCGTGATCGGCGCGATCACGGACGCCTTCGACGAGGCCGCCGTCGAGGTGCCGTTCCCGCAGCGGACCGTTTCGATGCGGGGCGACGTTCGGGGTCTCGAGGGCATGGACGAGACGCCCGAAACCTCCGCGTCTCCATCCACTGACGGGGGTGGCGAGTAGATGGATCTCGCCGACCGCAGGGGGATCGAGCGCGACGTGTACCAGCCGGCGGAGGATTCCGCGTTGCTCGCCGACGTCGCGGCGTCGGTCGTCGGCCCCGACGACCTGGTGCTCGACGTGGGGACTGGCTCCGGGTTCGTGGCCGGGCGGATCGCCGAGGAGACCGGCGCGCGAGTGATCGGGAGCGACCTGAACCCCCACGCCTGTCGGCGGGCGAGGGAGCGAGGGGTCCCGGTCGTCCGCGGGAACCTCACCGAACCCTTCGTCGACGGTGCGTTCGACGTCGTGACGTTCAACCCGCCGTACCTTCCGACGGACCCGGAGACGGAGTGGGACGACTGGATGGAGGTCGCGCTCTCGGGCGGGGAGACCGGGCTGGCGGTCGTCGAGCCCTTCCTGGCGTCGGTCGGTCGCGTGTTGGCCCCGGACGGGGTCGTGCTCCTCCTGGCGAGTAGCCTCGCCGGCGTCGAGGCGGTCGTCGAACTCGCTGTCGATGGGGGATTCAGCGCGGTCGCACTCCGGGACGATTCGTATCCCTTCGAGACGCTGACGGTGCTGAAACTGATCCAGACCGACGCGTAGTCCTTCGGTCGTTTGGGCGATTCCCCACAACGACGGTACAGGACGGGGATAACTGTAGGACATTTTCGGCGATAGTAAATATTAAAAGCGGGCATATCTAACGGGCGTCCGATTCATGAGCGAACTCGTGGGGACGACACTCGGACTCTATCCGCTCCCGGATCCGGCGAAGGAGTCGTTGAGCGACCTGAAGGGCCACCAGAAGAGTGACCTCGTCGATGGCGACGAGCGCGACGCGGTACTGGCGGCCTACGCGGACGCAAGGGATGCGGTAATCGACGAACAGCGCGACGCCGGCCTCGACCGTATCGTCGAAGGGCAACTCCGGTGGGACGACATGCTCGCCCATCCGCTTGCCGTCCACGACGAGGTGGAGACGCGGGGCATCGTCCGGTACTACGACAACAACAACTTCTATCGCGACCCGGCCGTCGTGGGTGAACTCGCCTTCGACGGCGACGTGGCGGCCGACCTGGAACGCGGGTTCGCGGACGACGACCCCGTCGACCCGTCCCGTCGGCAGGCCGTCCTTCCGGGCCCGTACACGCTGGCGGACCTCGCGACGGACGAGTACTACGGCGACGACGCTGAATTTCTCGACGCGATCGGGGAGTTTCTCGCGGCCGAGGGCGGGGCGTTCCCGGACGTCGAGACCCTGTTCCTCCTCGAACCGTCCCTCGCGACGAACCCGCCTGGCGACGGCGAAGACGCCCGGGCGAGCGAGGCCATCGACGCGGTCGCGACGGCCATCGACGCCGAGGTCGTCGTCTTCCCGTACTGGGGTGCCCTCGAGGAGAAGGTCTACGCCCACCTGCTCGACGCCGATGTCGACGCCGTGGGCTTTGACTTCGCCACGGAGCAGCACGATCACACCTACCTGATCAACGAGTACGGAACGACGGACGACGTGGCGCTGGGCCTGATCGACGGGCAGAATACACTCGTCGAGACGCCCGAGGCCGTCAGGGAACGCGTCGAGTGGGTGCAGGAGCAGGCCGTAGTCGCCGACTTCGACCGGATTTACGTCACGCCCAACACCGGACTGTTCTACCTGCCCTACGGCACCTTCGTCGAGAAACTCCAGGTGCTCGGTGAAGCGGCCGCTCGTCGGGAGGTGAGCGCATGAGCAAAGAGCGGTTCCGGCCGGCCGACCACCCCAACGAACACTTCCTCATGACGACCGTCGTGGGAAGCTACCCGAAACCGACCTGGCACCACCGGGCGCGGGACCTGTACGAGTCGGACGACGATGACGTGGACTTCGACGCCGACGACTGGGACGAGGCCAAGGACGACGCCGCGCGGGCCATCGTCCACGAACACGAGCGCGCCGGCATCGACGTCGTGACCGACGGCGAGATGCGCCGCAACGAGATGGTCGAGTACTTTGCGGACCGGATCGACGGCTACGAGTTCAACGGCCCCGTCAAGGTCTGGGGGCACAACTACTTCGACAAGCCGAGCGTCGTCGAACCGGTCGAGTACGACGAACCCTGGCTCGTCGACGAGTACGAGTTCACGACGGCGGTCGCCGACGGTCCGGTCAAGGTCCCGATCACGGGGCCGTACACGCTCGCGAGGTGGAGCTTCAACGAAGCCTACGACGACGTCGAAGCGTTGACCTACGACCTCGCGGACCTCGTCAACGAGGAAATCGAGTCCCTGATCGACGCAGGAGCGCGATACGTCCAGATCGACGAACCCGCCCTCGCCCAGCACGAGGACGACCACGCCATCGTGGGCGAGGCGCTGGAACGGGTCGTCGACGGGGTTCCGGACGACGTGCGGGTCGGGACCCACGTCTGTTACGGGGACTACTCGCGGATTTACCCCGAGATATTGGAGTTCCCGGTCGACGAGTTCGACCTCGAACTCGCGAACGGCGACTTCGAGCAACTCGACGTCTTCCGCGACCCGCCGTTCACGAAGGACCTGGCGCTGGGGGTCGTCGACGTCCACGACGCCGAGGTGGAGTCCGTCGAGGAAATCAAGCGGAACATCGAACGTGGGCTGGAGATCGTTCCGCCGGAACGGCTGGTCGTCAGCCCCGACTGTGGGCTGAAACTCCTGCCCCGCGAGTCCGCCTTCCGGAAGATGCGGAACCTCGTGACGGCCGCGCGCGAGGTCGAGGCCGCGCTCGACGCCGGCGAGATCGAATCCCCCGCCCCGTCGTCGGCCACGGCGGACGACTGAGAATCACTGACCGTCCGGTACCGACTGCCTCACCCCTCCTCGTCGTTGCCGAAGGGATCGAGCAGGCCGATCGCGAGGGCGACGACCGAGAGCACCCGCGCCACCCGGATCAACCACCGCTTCGGTTCGACCTGCTCCGTATTCTCGTAGCCGATCAGGTTCAGGCGGGCGTTCAGTTTGAGGAGGCGTTTCGGGGACACGAGGCCCAGGAAGCCGACGGCGATGAGTAGCGTTCGTCGCATGAGCGATTGTAGGGGTGCAAGAACCATAATCCCTCCCTGGCGTACACAAGGCGATCGGGGTAACGCACTCCTTCGTCGATGCTGTCACCCGAAAGCGCGCACCAGCGATCCCAGGAACGCCGCGACGACCGGAATCGCGACGCTCAGGTAGAACACTTGCCCCATTCCGACGTACGCCGCTGCCGTTCCGTCGAGCACCAGCGTCACCAGGAAGGCGCCCCAGACCACGACGCCGAAGGCCGTCCCGGCGACGACGCCACGCGGGATCGTTCGCTGGGGGACGGCGACGAGCGCGCCGCCGACGAGGAACCCGAGCCAGTGCGTGGTGGCCAGGGCAACGCCGATTATCGCCCCTACCAGGGCGACGCCCCACCGTCGCGGACCGTGATCCCGAACCGCCTCGACCCTGTCGGCGAGGCTCACGACCCGTCACCCCGCTCGAACGTGACTGCCGTCTCTCCCTCGATCTCCCGCGACAGCGATCGATACTCGCCCTTTGCCCACAGGCGGAGCTGGTCGTCGTAGTGTTCGGAGAAGTAATCGCCGTCGTTGCCCCCCGGCAGAACGGCCATGGATTCGCCATCGCCCATCGGGCACACCTGTCGCCAGCTCGCCCCGACCGCGGCGTCCTTCCGGTAGTTGTTCAGGGTCGCCGGCGATCCGTCCGTCGGATAGCGCGGATAGTTCAGCCACGACTGGCCGAACGGGTGGTCGATCGCCGTGACGTTGTAGTCGCCATAGGTGGCCCAGTCCCATTCTTCGATCTCGTCGATGGCGTTTCGGAGCGCGGTCGCGATGGCTGCTTCGCGCCCCTCGGGGAACCAGTCCCCGTCGTCGAGGTGGAGGAGGACCCAGTCGTTCGGGTAGTACTCCTCGACGTCCCGTCGATCGTCGAGCGCGTCCTGCAGGAGACCCTCGAAGACCTCCCGCCGGTAGTGTTCGACGAACCGGGCGAAGACGAGGGCGGCCCGGGAGTTCCTGATCATCCGGTAATCCCACGATCCGAGACGGTCGAGCTCTCCGGACAGGTCGTCGTCGATCGTCGCCCTGGCCGACAGGATCGTCGGGACGAACAGTTCGGCTCGTTTGTCGTACGCGTCCCCCTGGAGGTCGCGCATGAACTCCGGCGTCACGGGATCGTCGCTCTCTATCCGGCGGTCGAGACGGTCCCAGAGGCGCTGCCCGCGGAACGGCGCGCCGTAGGCTTCGGCGAGATAGTACGGATAGCGGTCGTCGTCGACGATGCGCTGGTTGGCGGTTCCGAGGTAGTCAGGGTTCTCGACGTGGGGCTTCTCGTCGAACGGGACGAACCCCTCCCACGACGATTCCCCGTACGGCGTGTAGCCCGGCCACTCGCCTTCCCGTTCGGACCCGTCGAACACCCGGGTTCCACGAACGGGGTCGCCATCGGTGTAGCGTCGCGGGTGTCGGCCCGTCACGTAGTAGAGCGTGTTGCCGTCGCGGTCGGCGTAGACGCAGTTCTGCGGTGGCAGGTCGAAGTCCCGGAGCGCCTCGCGGAAGGACTCGAGACCGTCGCTGTGGCTCATTTGCCGGACGGCGTCGACGGTCTTCGTCGCCGCGAGGCCGGTCCAGGCGACGCCGACCTCGCTCGTCAGGTCGTCGCCGTCGGATTCCGTCCCAACGACCGGCCCGTGGACGGTCTTCCGGACGGTTACTTCGCGGTCCTCGCCGTCCGCCACCGCGATGGTTCGCGATTCGGTCTCGAACTCGCGCCA
>Ga0102925_1000767_pt1 | contig 17406 bp, 14 predicted proteins | sample SalPonR1_A_D1_MG_FD_78216 | JGI IMG/M metagenome (GOLD analysis project Ga0102925, IMG submission 78216) | Salt pond soil microbial communities from South San Francisco under conditions of wetland restoration - Salt Pond MetaG R1_A_D1_MG | ecosystem: Environmental > Aquatic > Marine > Intertidal...
TCAAATGACTTATGCTCATGTCTTCACCAATGTTGCGGTGGCTTGGGCAGCGATGCCTTCCTCGCGACCCGTAAAACCAAGCCGTTCCGAGGTGGTGGCCTTGACGGAAATGCGATCAACCGGCAAGCCAGTGATCGCTGACAGGGCTTGTTGCATCGCTGCGGCATGCGGGCCGATCTTGGGCAGTTCACAGACAAGTGTGACGTCCAAGTGACTGATTGCAAAGTCTTTATCCAAAGCCAATTCGACGGCATGGCGCAAAAAGATGTGGCTTTCAGCGCCTTTCCATTGCGGATCGCTTGGCGGGAAGTGGCGGCCGATATCGCCTGCGGCCAGTGCGCCATATATGGCGTCGGTCAACGCGTGCATGCCCACATCCGCATCGGAATGGCCTTGCAGTCCTCGGGTATGGGGTATTTTGACACCACATAAAACCACATGATCGCCCGCGCCGAAACGGTGCACATCATAGCCATTGCCAACGCGTATATCCATTTGATGTTCCAGTATTCTCGTGGCGCGGGAAAAGTCGCCGGAATGGGTGATTTTCAGGTTATCCTCGTCACCGTCAATGATGCGCACGGGGATATTGCTTGCGCGGGCCACCTCGACATCGTCGGCGGCTGTGCCATCAGATTGCCGATGTGCAGACAGGATATCATCGAAGGCAAAGGCCTGTGGAGTTTGTGCGCGAAACAGGCCGGTGCGATCTTGCGTGCCGGAAACCTGCCCGGCATCGCCGCGCCAGAGGGCATCGGTAACGGGCAGGGCAGGTGCCACGGCGCGCGTATCGACAGCCTGAATTTCGGACAGGATGTAAGAAATATGCTGTGGCTTGATGCAACACCGGGCCACATCGTGAATCAAAACATATGAAATGGCCGCGTCGCCCGGTGTCGCGGCCAGATATTCCAACCCGTTGCGCACCGATTGGGCCCGTGTTGCGCCGCCTTTTGTCACCTCAATGCCGTTGGCCGGAGTGTATCTGGACATGTCGTCGGGATGCAGCACCACGACCACCCGGTCCAGCCCGGGCACCGCTTGAAACGCGGCCACCGTCCAATCCATGACAGGCCGGCCCGCCAAGATCTGCCACTGCTTGGGCTGGTCGCCCCCGGCGCGGGTGCCGCGACCTGCGGCGACGATGATGGCGGCGTTTGTCATGGCTCTTGATTACGCGTAGCCCCGAGTAAGCGCAATGCCGGGCTAAAATGCACAAAAATTAATCAAGCGATGGTTTCCTATCACTATTCCGCATTGTAAAGATTGTTAAAAATAACGCCATTGGATAGAACAGCGGCATTGCACAAGGAATAAGCAGTTGACCTCTCTCCTCGCCGACAAGGGCCTGACATCGCCAGTTTTTTTGGCACCGCTTGCGGGAATCACCGATTTGCCGTTCCGCAATTTGGTGGCGCGGTTCGGTGCGGGTCTGGTGGTCAGTGAAATGGTGGCCAGTCAGGAAATGGTGCAGGCCAAACCCGGTGTGCGCGAACGTGCTGAGCTGGGGTTTGGGCTGGACAACACCGCCGTGCAGCTGGCCGGACGCGAGGCGCATTGGATGGCCGAGGCCGCCCGTCAGGTTGAGGCCAACGGCGCAAGGATCATCGACATCAACATGGGCTGTCCCGCCAAAAAGGTCACAAGCGCCAGCGGCGCAGGGGCCAGCGGATCGGCCTTGATGAAAGATCTTGATCACGCGCTAAGCCTGATCGACGCGGTCGTGGGTGCGGTGGATATCCCCGTCACCCTGAAAACCCGGCTGGGTTGGGATGATGCTTTGATGAACGCGCCGGAATTGGCGCGGCGGGCGGAAAATGCCGGCGTCGCGATGATCACCATTCACGGACGCACAAGATGCCAGTTCTACAAGGGCCGGGCCGATTGGGCCGCGATTGCGCGGGTGAAACAGGCCGTGCGCATCCCGGTGATTGCCAATGGCGATATTGTTGATGCGGCCACGGCGCGCAAGGCAATGAACCTGTCGGGGGCTGATGGGGTGATGATAGGGCGCGGCGCGCAAGGGCGGCCTTGGGTGCTGGCGCAGATCGCGGCAGAGGTCTGGGGCACGCCCGCGCCACAGGTGCCGCAAGGCAAGGAATTGGCCGATATGGTCTGTGATCATTACGAAGACATGCTGCGCTTTTACGGGCCGGAGTTGGGCAACCGTGTCGCCCGCAAACATCTTGGCTGGTATCTGGATGGGGCAGGCACGGGCGCGGCCCTGCGCAAACAGGTTTTGACCAGCCGGACCAACTCCGAGGTGTTGCGCCTGATCCCGCGCGCGCTGCGCGCTGGTGAAAGGATGGCCGCATGACCGGGGCAGAAGATGCGCTGTGGACATCATTGCCAGTGCCTGCGCTGCTATTGGACGCGCGCGACCGGATCGTACAGGTGAATCCGGCGGGCGAGGGGTTTTTAATGACCTCCTCGAAAACGGTGGCGGGCACGCCTGTCTGGGACAAGATCATGGTCGACGCCCCCTTGGAGGACGCGTTTGAACGCGCACGCAACAACGACGCGCCACTATTCGTCAACGATGTGGATGTGGGCACGGGCGATCGTGCGCCCTTGCATTGCAATTTGCAGATCGCCCCGTTTTCCGGTCAGCCCGGCCATATGCTGCTGCTGATTTCGCCACGTGAACTGGCAGGGCGCGTGACGCAGGGGCAATCGGTGAAATCCGCGGCCAAGTCGGCAATTGGCATGGCCGAAATGCTGGCCCATGAGATCAAGAATCCACTGGCGGGCATCACCGGCGCGGCACAGCTTTTGTCGATGAACCTTGAGACGCAAGATCTAGAGCTGACCGACCTGATCGTCAGCGAAAGTCGCCGGATCGTGGGTTTGTTGGAGCAGGTCGAGCAATTCGGCAATGTCAGCAAGCCCAAACTGGCGGCGGTGAACGTGCATGACGTGCTGGATCGCGCGCGGCGCTCGGCCATTCTGGGTGTGGCTGCCGATATGACGATCATCGAGGACTATGATCCGTCCTTGCCGATGGCGCTTGGCGATGCGGATCAGCTTTTGCAAGTGATCCAGAACCTTTTGAAAAACGCGGCACAAGCGGCGGGTGGCGGCGGCGGTGTGATCCGCCTGCATACCTATTACGAACAATCGCTGCGCGTGCGGCGGGGCACGGGCGGCGGCAAGGCTTTGCCGTTGCAGATCGAGGTGATCGACGACGGTCCGGGCCTGCCGCCGGATATCGCCGGCGATATTTTCGACCCGTTCGTTTCGGGCCGCGAGAATGGCACCGGGCTGGGTCTGGCATTGGCGGCCAAGATCATTTCAGATCATGACGGCTGGATTTCGGTCAGTTCGGTGCCGGGGCGGACAGTGTTTAGAATTTCACTGCCGCGCGCGCCCGAAGGCATGGCCACACAAACCGAGGAGCAAGGCTGATGGATGGCACTGTATTGGTCGCCGATGACGACCGCACGATCCGCACGGTTCTGACACAGGCGCTGACGCGCGCGGGGTGCAAGGTGCATGCGACCAGTTCGCTGACAACGTTGATGCGGTGGGTGGGCGAAGGCCGTGGTGACGCGGTGATCACCGATGTGATGATGCCCGACGGCAACGGGCTTGAGATGCTGCCGAAGATTTCACAGGACCGGCCCGGTTTGCCGGTCATCGTGATCTCGGCGCAGAACACCATCATGACGGCGATTCAGGCCGAAGAGGCCGACGCGTTCGATTATCTGCCAAAACCGTTTGATTTGCCCGATCTGATGAAACGCACCGCACGCGCGCTTGATGCGCGCGACCGCAAGCCCGCGACACAGGCCGAGGATGAGCGCCCCGATGAATTGCCACTGATCGGGCGCACGCCGGCCATGCAGGCCCTGTATCGGGTTGTTGCACGGATCATGAACACCGATTTGCCGGTGTTGATCACCGGGGAATCGGGCACCGGCAAATCGCTGATCGCGCGGGCCGTTCATGATTTCTCGGATCGGCGGACCTTGCCTTTTGTCACGGTGACGCCCTCCGACCTGAGCGATTTGGAAGGGCCGGCCAAGGTGATGGCGCGGGCGCGGGGCGGCACCATCGTTCTGGATGAGGTGGCCGATCTGGACCAATCCGCGCAGGCACGGGTGGTGCGCATGATGGACGCGCCCGGCGATCATGCGCCACGGTTCATGGCGACCAGTCAGGCCCATCTGTCAGACCGGATGGAGCAGGGCGGTTTGCGTGAGGATCTTTATTACCGGCTGTCCGGCGCCGTGATCGAGGTGCCCAGTTTGCGCGAACGCGTCGATGACATCCCGCTGCTGGCCGAGCATTTTCTGGCCCGTGCCGAGCGTGAGGGCCTGCCGCACCGTGGGCTGTCGGACGAGGCGATGGAAATGATGCGCGCCTACAGCTGGCCCGGCAATGTCCGCCAGTTGGAAAATGCGGTGCGCCGGATCGGGCTGACGGCGCGGGCCGATCAGATCACCAAACCCGAGGTTCAGGCGCTGTTGGGCGGTCAACCCGCCGCGCAGCCGGTTCTGGGGCAATCGCAAGGCGAAAGCCTGTCGGCCTCGGTGGGGCGGCATTTGCAGCACTACTTTGATCTACATGGTAATGTTTTGCCGCCACCGGGTCTTTATGCACGTATCTTGCGCGAAATGGAGATGCCGTTGATCGAAATCGCATTGGACGCGACGGGCGGCAATCAAGCAAAATGCGCCGATCTTTTGGGGATCAACCGCAATACCTTGCGCAAGAAGATCAATGATCTGGAAATTAACGTGACACGCCGCCGCAAGTTGATGTAAAACTGCAACATACTTGTGGCTTTTCAGGCAAGCAGCCTGTTATCAAAGCCATATATTGCGTTGCGGCCACTTGGCCGCACAATCTGGTGGGGAGTGTGCGTGGCAGAAGCGACACGCAAATGGACGTGGGATCGGGTCAACCGTTTGCGGCGCATGAAGCGTTTGCAAAACTTGGCGACGTTCGGTTTGGTCGTTCTTGGGCCTGTTTTGGCGGTGACGACCTATCTGGTCATGGGCCCGCTGGACAAGGGCGCGTCCTCGGACGTGCTGCGCATTATTTTGCTGGCCGATCTGGTTTATGTGATCATCGTTGCTGCACTGGTTTTGCAGCGCGTGGCGCGTATGGTGGCCGCGCGGCGCAAACGCTCGGCCGGGTCGCGGCTGCATTTGCGGCTGACCGGCGTGTTCGCGCTGATGGCCTTGTTGCCGACGATTGCGGTGGCGATCTTTGCCACGTTGTCGGTGAACATGGGGCTGGAAGCTTGGTTTTCCGAACGCGTGGGCCGCGTGGTGGACAATTCGGTGGCCGCCGCGCAGGCCTATGAGGACGAACACCGCCGCGATTTGGTCACCGATGCGCGGGTTCTGGCCTCGGTGATCAACGCCACGAAACGCGCAACGGTATTCATGGATGATGGCGAATTGCGTCAGATCCTGTCGCAAGGGCAGCGCGAAATCCAACGCGGATTGCGCGAAGCTTTCGTTATCGACGGCACCGGCGATTTGCGCGCCCGTGGCGAACGGTCGTATCTTTTTGACTATGAACAGCCGACAGCGGCGCAAATTCAACAGGCCCGCGACGAGGGCGTGGTTGTGATCCGCGATTGGGATAACAACGAGTTCCGCGCCTTGATGCCGCTGGACGCGATCCCCGATCGCTATCTTTATGTCAGCCGCAATGTCGATGGGGCGATCCTTAGCCTGCTGGACGAAACCCAGGAAACCGCAAGGTTTTACGAGCAACGCGAAAGCGAAAGGGGCCGGGTTCTGTTTGAATTCGGGCTTGTCTATGTGGGCTTTGCGGTGATCCTTATTCTGGCCGCCGTGTGGTTGGGCATGTGGTTCGCCGAGCGTCTGTCGCGCCCTGTGGGGCGGTTGACAAGTGCCGCACAGCGTGTCGGCGGGGGCGATCTGGACGTGCAGGTGCGCGAAGAGGAAGGCGATGACGAAATTGCGCAGTTGAGTAGTTATTTCAACCAGATGACAGTTCAACTGAAGCATCAGCGTGATACGCTTTTGGCTAATACCCGTCAGATCGAACGGCGCAGGAGGCTGTTTGATTCGGTGCTTGGATCAGTGTCATCCGGTGTTGTGGGATTGGATGCCAAGGGCCGTGTTGCATTTGTGAACCGGGCCGCCGCACGTCTGCTGGATTGGCAAGAAGATCAGGCAAGCCTTGATCTGAGCGTGGCGGTCCCGGAATTCGGCGGCCTATTCGACAAACTGCGCCGCAGCAGCGGCGGCTTTGCGCAAGAGGAAATCAAGGTCAGCCGCGGTGGCCGGGTGGAAAACCTGCTGGTGCGCATGTCGACCCGGCGCAGCGAGGCGGGCAAGCGTGAAGGCTATGTTGTGGCCTTTGACGATGTCACCGATCTGGTCGCCGCGCAACGCATGGCCGCATGGGGTGATGTGGCGCGCCGGATCGCGCATGAAATCAAGAACCCGCTGACACCGATCAAGCTGTCGGCGGAGCGCATCAAACGCAAGTTTGGCCGGGTGCTGGAGGCAGATCAGGCCGACGCGCTGGAACAACTGACCGATGTGGTGATCCGTCAGACGGACGATTTGCGCAGGATCGTGGACGAGTTTTCGAAATTCGCCCGGATGCCCGAGCCTGAGGCCAAGCCGGAATCAGTGACACAGCTTTTGCGCGATGCGGCCTTGCTCCAAGACGCGGGCCAGCCGGATGTAGGGTTTGATCTGGATTTGATGGATGATGTTTTGCTGGCCAATCTGGACGCGACGATGATCAGTCAGGCCCTGACCAACCTCATCAAGAACGCGGGCGAGGCGATAGAAAGTCTGCAAGAAAAAGGCGCGCCAGCCGGACACGCGCCGCAAATTCGCATTTCCAGCCAGATTGAAGACGGCATGGCGGTGCTGCGCATCGCCGACAATGGCATCGGCTTGCCAGAAGATCGCGCGCGGCTGTTTGAACCTTACGTGACGACCCGCGAAAAAGGCACTGGCCTTGGCCTGCCCATCGTGAAGAAAATTATCGAAGAACATGGCGGAACCTTGGTGCTGGATGATGCACCGGATTTCGACGAGGACGGGCATCGTGGTGCGATGGCCGTGGTGCGGCTGCCACTGCTGACCGACGGTCAGGACGTGGCAACGGTGCAACAACAGGCGGTATGAGGGTGGTATGAGCGATATTCTGATTGTCGATGATGAACGCGACATTCGCGAGTTAATTGGTGATATTCTTGAAGACGAGGGCTTTGGCACGCGACTGGCGGGCAACTCCCAAGACTGCATGGCCGCGCTGGAGCAAGAGCTACCAGCATTGTTGATCTTGGATATATGGCTGAAAGACAGCGATATGGACGGGATCGACATTTTGAAGGCCGTCAAGCGCGAGCATCCGGAAGTCCCGGTTGTGATCATATCGGGCCATGGCAACATCGAAATCGCGGTCGCGGCGATCAAGCAAGGCGCTTATGATTTCATCGAAAAGCCGTTCAATATTGACCAATTGTTGGTGGTGATCCGGCGCGGCATGGAAACCAGCCGTTTGCGCCGCGAAAACCAGAGCCTCAAGCGGCGCGAGACCGAAACCGCCGAAATGCTGGGCGACAGCGCGGCGTTCCGCACCTTGTTGGGGCAGTTGGACAAGATCACCAAATCCAACGGACGGGTGATGCTGTCGGGGCCTGCGGGATCGGGCAAGGAATTGGCGGCGCGCTATATCCATGCCAATTCGGGCCGTGCCGAGGCGCCGTTTGTGTCCGTCAGTTGTGCCTCGATCGAGCCCGAGCGCATGGAAGAAGTCCTGTTTGGACGTGAAAGCGAAGAGCGCGGCGTTGAAACCGGTCTTCTGGAAGACGCCAATGGCGGTGTGATCTATTTCGACGAAGTGGCCGATATGCCTTTGGGCACGCAATCGAAAATCCTGCGGGTTCTGGTCGATCAGACGTTTCTACGGGTTGGCGGCAGCGACAAGGTGCAGGTTGACCTGCGGGTCATTTCCTCGACCAGCCGCGATCTGGAGGCCGAGATTGCCGCTGATCGATTCCGCCGTGAGCTGTATCACCGGCTGAACGTGGTGCCTGTCAACGTGCCAAGTCTTGAAGAACGGCGCGAAGACATTCCCGAACTGGCAAAGCACTTTATCGGGGTGCTGAACCGCACACAGGGCTTGCCCCTGCGCGGGCTGAGCAGTGACGCAGCGGCGCTTTTGCAAACCATGGGCTGGCCGGGCAACGTGCGGCAGTTGCGCAATGTGATCGAACGGGTGCTGATCCTTGGTGATCCGGGCGGAGATATCGCCGCAGGCGAGATCCCCGGCGAAACCGATGCCCCCGCAGACGATGGCCGGGTGGTGCTGTCGGGCGCGGTGGCGACCATGCCGCTGCGCGAAGCGCGCGAGGCGTTTGAACGCGAATACCTTATGACACAGATCAACCGATTTGGCGGCAATATCAGCCGAACAGCGGAATTCGTCGGGATGGAGCGCAGCGCATTGCACCGCAAACTGAAATCTCTGGGTGTGATGACAGGCGCGAAATCCACGCGCGCCAGCGACAGCGAAGAGGCCGCTGCAGGCTGATCGTGTCAGGGCGTCGTCGGCGTGATGATACGCCAATCGCCCGAAGGCAGGCGCACGGCGCAGCTTTCGTCGCTCAGCGGTGGCAGGGGCGCAGCCGTGTTAACCGTGATCTTTTGCCCTTGTGGCGATTGGCACGCGGGCAGGCGGGCTTGGGTGTATCCCTTATCGGCCATGCAGGCCTGTGCCACATCCTCACGAAGCCCGGCATTGGCATCAAAGCGTTCATATTGCGCTGGCCGTAAAAGGATGCGCTGCACATAACAATTCCCGGCCGCGTCGCAGACCGGGCGGGTGATATAGTCCGCTGGTTTGTAATAACGTCTGATCCGTTCCGGCACTTGCGCGAAAGCCGCAACGCGGCAGGCCGTCAGATCGGCGTGCAGCCGCGCCGGGGCAATGCCCGTCTTGTGCCATAGTGGTGGCGGCGCGCAGGCGGCCAGCATGGCAAGGGTCAAAAAGAGGCATACTCCGTATCTCATAGCGCCATTATACCGCCCTATCGTCGTGCGGACAAAGCAATTGACCCTGCATAGCCCATCTGTCATTCACAAAGCCCAGACTGGACAAGGCGTGGAATATGAAGGTCATCATCTGCGGCGCGGGACAGGTGGGTTGGCAAATCGCCCGCCATCTGTCGGGTGAGCGTAACGATGTCACGGTTGTGGACAACAATCCCGATCTGGTGCGGCGTGCCACCGATACGTTGGACGTGCAGGGCATTGCCGGTTTTGCCAGCTATCCCGATGTTCTGGACAGGGCAGGCGCGCGCGATGCGGATATGATTATCGCTGCCACCTATTCTGACGAGGTCAACATGGTGACCTGTCAGGTCGCCCATTCGGTGTTTGCCGTGCAACGCAAGATCGCCCGATTGCGCAGTCAGTCCTACCTGACGGCCATTTATTCCGATCTTTACCGGCGCGATCATATGCCGATCGACGTTGTGATCAGCCCCGAACGCGAAGTGGCCGAGGCCGCAATGCGGCGTTTGGCGGCCCCGGCCGCCTTTGATACCGAAACCTTTCTGGCCGGGGGCGCGCAATTGATGGGCTTGCGGCTGGACGATGATTGTCCGGTTCTCAACACGCCGCTGCGGCAATTGAGCGATCTGTTTTCGACGCTGCGGGTGGTCGTGCTGGGGATCCGGCGCGAGGGGCGATTGTTCGCGCCCGACGCGGGCGATCAGCTGTTTGCCGGAGACGAAGCGTATATTTTCGCCCCGCAAGAGGACATTCCACGGACCTTGGATGTGTTTGGCAAAGCGCAAAACAATCAGGAACGACTGGTCATCGTAGGCGGTGGCAATATCGGGCTGTCGGTGGCGCAAGCCTGCGAAGCGCGCGGCGCGCGCACCCGCACCAAGGTGATCGAACGTGACAGGCGCAACGCGGAACGGGCCGCTGACGCGCTGGAACGCACCATTGTGTTGAACGGTGACGGGTTGGATGCCGCGCTGCTGAACGAGGCTGGGATCAATCGGGCCGATGCCATTCTGGCGGTCACAGATGACGACAAGACCAACATGCTGGCCGCGGTGCGGGCCAAGGCCGAAGGGTGCCCCTTTGCGATTGCTTTGATCAACGATCCCACGCTGATCCCGCTGATGGAGCCGTTGGGCATTGACGCTTACATCAACCCGCGCGCCACCACCGTCAGTTCGATCCTGCGCCATATCCGACACGGCCGGGTGCGGCAGGTCTATTCCATCGGCGATGCCGAGGCCGAGGTGATCGAAGCCGAGGTGTTGTCGACCTCGAATCTTGCCGGATCGCAAATTCGCGAGATTGATTTCCCCGAGGGCGTGCTGGTGGGGGCCGTCAAAAAGGGTGGTGACATTCGCAAACCAAGCGGCGGGCTGCGGATCGAGGCGGGCGATGTGGTTGTTTTGTTCGCGATGGCCGATGACGTGGCCAAGGTCGAGCAGTTACTCCAGGTCTCGATAGACTTTTTCTGACCCATGGTTGCGCGACTTCTCAGATTTCCCTTGATCCTGATCTTGGCGGGAATTGCGGCCTTGGCGATGCTTTTGCCCGCCTTTCACGCGCTGGTGCAGGAAGATTTCAGCGTTGCGCGCGCGTTTGCCTATTCTTCGATTCTTGGGTTGGCCTTGGTTGCGTTGATCGGGCTGGCGATGTCGAACCAACCGCACCGCCTGAACAGTGATCTGCGCGATTTGCTGTCACTGTTTTTGGCGTTCACGGTGTTGCCGCTGTTTTTGGCCGTGCCATTTTACGAAGGTCTGGCGACCACAAGTTTCATCAATGCCTATTTTGAAATGGTATCCTCGCTGACCACCACCGGGGCCACAATGTTTGCCGATGCCGCACGACTGAGTGACAGTTTGCATTTGTGGCGCGGCATGGTGGGCTGGTTTGGTGGCTTGTTGATGTGGATTGCCGCAGCAGCGGTGCTGGCCCCGTTGGCCCTTGGTGGGTTCGAGGTCACCGCCAGCGGTGAGCCGGGCCAATTCGGCACCGAAACAGAGCGCTTCGAGCGCGCCAGTTCGGTCAAGCGCCTGTCGCAGGTGTCCGTGCAATTGGTCCCGATTTATATTGGCCTGAGCGCCGGGCTGTGGGTGCTTTTGATGATTGGCGGAGACCGTCCTCTTGTGGCGCTGGTCCATTCGATGTCGACGCTTTCCACCAGTGGCATTTCGGCTGTAGGCGGGGTGGCGCAGGCGGGCTCGGGCATAGGTGGTGAGGCCGTAATCTTCCTGTTTTTGCTGTTTGGTCTGTCACGCCTGACGTTTTCGTCGGACACCGTAACAACAAGCCGGCCGGGCCTGCACAATGACCCCGAGTTCCGGCTGGGCATGATCTTGGTTCTGGGGGTGCCGATATTGTTGTTCGCGCGCCATTGGATCGCCGCCTTTGACGTCGATGAGGTGGAAAACCTAAGCCTAGCATTGCGGGCCTTGTGGGGGGGCGTATTCACAACACTGTCGTTTCTGACAACCACCGGATTCGAAAGCGCATCCTGGACCACGGCCCGGGATTGGTCGGGCTTGGGCACACCGGGGTTGATCCTGATGGGGCTGGCCTTGGTGGGCGGTGGCGTGGCCACCACGGCGGGCGGGGTTAAACTGCTGCGGGTTTACGTCCTGTATCTGAATTCACAGCGCGAGATGGAGCGTATGGTCTATCCATCCTCGGTGGGCCGCGCGAGCCCCGGGTCACGGCGTATTCGGCGGCAAGGAGCCTATATTGCATGGGTGTTTTTCATGCTGTTCGCGATGTCTTTGTCGGTGATCATCTTGGCCTTGGCCGGGTTCGGGCAAAGTTTTGAGGCCGCGGTTGTGCTGGCCGTGGCCGCGTTGTCGACGACCGGTCCACTGATCACGGTGGCCTCAGAAACCCCGATCAATCTGCTCACACTCAGCGCCCCGGCCAAGCTTGTGATGTGCGGGGCCATGGTTCTGGGACGCATGGAGATGTTGGCGATCATCGCCTTGTGCAATCCGGGGCTGTGGCGGGATTGACCGGCGCTGTGCCGCCTCGTCGGGCAACGAGTTGATTTTTGGGCTGGAAACTCGGGCTGACGCACTCCATACTTACAACTAGGGAGACATCGCGCCAGTCCGTGGCGTGTGCAAGAACAAAGGCTTAAACAGATTATGGCATCAGATCGACAAAATCTTCAGGACGCATTTCTGAATCAGGTTCGCAAGACCAAGATTCCGGTCACGATTTTTCTGATCAACGGTGTGAAATTGCAGGGCGTCATTACCTGGTTCGACAATTTCTGCATTCTGCTGCGCCGTGATGGGCAATCGCAATTGGTTTACAAGCATGCGATTTCCACCATCATGCCGTCGCAGCCGGTTAACCTGTATGATGGTGACGACGCGGCTTGACGCAAATCACAACCGATCAAGAAGATACACGCGCTTGGGTTCTGCATCCCGATATCCCGTCGGCGGGATCGGGGCGAACACCCGCATTGGCCTTGGACGAGGCTGTTTCGTTGGCGCATGCGCTGCCGGGCCTTGAGGTGTGCGGCGCCGATGTCGTGCGCCTGCCGCGCCCGCATCCGGGCATGTTGTTCGGCAAAGGCAAGCTGCAAGAGCTGAAACAACGGATCGAGGCCGACCATATCCAACTGGTGCTGGTTGACGGTCCGGTCAGCCCTGTGCAGCAGCGCAACCTTGAACGCGCTTTGGGTGTCAAGCTGTTGGACCGCACCGGGCTGATCCTAGAGATTTTCAGCGACCGTGCCGCCACCCGCGAGGGTGTGTTACAAGTTGAAATGGCCGCACTTAGCTATCAGCGCACGCGGCTGGTGCGCGCTTGGACCCACCTTGAACGGCAGCGCGGCGGCTTGGGGTTTGTCGGTGGCCCCGGTGAAACCCAGATCGAGGCCGACCGGCGCGCAATCGACGAGCAACTGGTGCGCTTGCGCAGGCAGTTGGAAAAAGTGGTCAAAACCCGCGAATTGCACCGGGCGTCGCGCGCCAAGGTGCCGTTTCCGATCGTTGCGCTTGTGGGGTATACGAACGCCGGCAAATCCACCCTGTTCAATCGCCTGACCGGGGCCGAGGTGATGGCCAAAGACATGCTGTTTGCCACGCTGGACCCGACCATGCGGCGGATTGAGCTGCCCGGCGGCGGGCCCGAGGTGATCTTGTCAGACACGGTAGGCTTTATCAGCGATCTGCCCACCGAACTGGTCGCGGCGTTCCGCGCCACACTGGAGGAAGTGCTGGCCGCCGATCTGATCGTGCATGTGCGCGACATTTCTCACCCTGAAACCGAAGAACAGGCCGCGGATGTCCGCGCCATTCTCGACAGTCTGGGCGTGCGCGAGACGACGCCACAGATCGAGGTTTGGAACAAGATCGACTGTCTGGATGACGACACGCGGCAGGCGGTCGTCACCCGCGCCGGGCGGCTGGACCATGTGCAGGCCCTGTCGGCGGTAACAGGCGAGGGGATGGCCCCCCTGATCGACGCGATTACCGACGGCGTGACCGAGGCCAGCCACGTCACCAAGATCAGGCTGGGCTTTGACGAAGGGCGCAAGCGGGCATGGCTGTATGATCGCCGGTTGATCGAGCAAGAGGATCAGACCGAAGACGGGTTTGACCTGACCGTCAGGTGGAGCGCCAAGCAACAGGCGCAATTCGAACAGCTATAGACGGTGTCCGGCGTCAATGCGCTGTGGTGTTTGAAAACAGCTGAATGATCACAATTCCCGACAGGATCATGCCTGTGCCGATGATGGCCGGGGCATCCAGTTTCTGACCGAAGACGACAAAACCGATCATCGCGATGAACACAATGCCAAGGCCGGCCCATATCGCATAGGCCACGCCGACAGGGATGTATTTCAGCGTCAACGCAAGCAGGTACAGCGCAATCACATAGCCCACGATTGCCACCACCGTCGGCACCAGCCGGGTGAATTGTTGACTGGCCTGTAGCGCCGTTGTGCCGATGGTCTCGGCGGCGATAGCGAGAATCAGCAGAAGATACACCTTGGTCATGAAAAACCTGCCATTGTAGATATTCGTGATTGCTACGCGGTTTGCCAACCGTGTGCAATTTCCCAGTGCGGCGACAGGGCGGTTTCTATGGCAGGCTCAGGCGTCAGGCGTCGAACAAACCGCCTAAAATATCTTGGAACGTATCGCGCAGGGCGTAAATAAGCGACGCAATGGCGATAACGCCCGCGATTAGCATGATCGTCCAAGTGAAAAGCTGGAACCCAACTGCCAGCCCACCAAGCGTGATACCGGAAAACGCCGCGCGTTTGTGTTCGTGCCGGACAAAGGATGCAACCCCCGCCACAATGGCAAGACCCGCCAAAAGGCTGACGCCGATTTTCAGATAGTCGTCGATGTTGCGCTCCGGTGCGACTGGTTCAGGCTGCGCTTGTCCCGCGACCGAGCGCGCTGTGGATTTCGCGATTTCGGCGGCCAGTTCGCCGAGGCTTACGCCTGCGCTTTGCTGTGGGGCGAATGGCCCGGCCCAAAAGGTCACCATTGTCAGAATAAGAGCGGCGGCCCCCAAGGTGAAACCGAGCCAGCCAAAGGCAGCATTGGGAGTATCAGGAGTATGAGGAGTGTCATGCATTCTGGTCACCATTGATATATAGAAGACCTGTATACAGACTTGGCATGGCACAATTATGGCGCGAAATGCCAGTGGCTAGGAGCTTTGCTCATGAGGGGAAAGGTGCCGAAAAATGATCGGGCGCTTAGGGTGTGGATCGTATCCAAAACAAAGGGCCGGTCGATGTGACCGGCCCTTGGCGTAATCGATCAGCCTATGATGCTGTTCAGCGTTTCACTGGGGCGCATCACCGCGGCCAGTTTGGCAGGGTCGGGGTGGTAGTAGCCGCCGATATCGGCTGGTTTGCCTTGGGCTGCCGCCAGTTCCGAAATAATTGCGGCCTCGTTGTCGGCCAAGGCCTTGGCCATGGGCGCGAATTCTTCGGCCAGTTTCGGATCGTGTGTTTGCGCGGCCAGTGCCTCGGCCCAATAGCGGGCGAACCAGTAATGGCTGTCGCGGTTGTCAGGCTCACCCACCTTGCGTGAGGGCGAGCGGCCATGATCCAGAATACCCTGCGTCGCGGTGTCTACGGTTTCGCCAAGGATCTTGGCGCGCGCGTTGTCCTTGACCTCGCCCAGAAACTTGAAGCTTTCGCCAAGCGCACAGAACTCACCAAGACTGTCCCACCGCAGGTGGTTTTCAGACTGAAGCTGCTGCACGTGCTTGGGCGCGGACCCACCGGCGCCGGTTTCAAACAAGCCACCGCCATTCATCAGTTTCACAATCGACAGCATCTTGGCCGATGTCGCCAGTTCAAGGATCGGGAACAGGTCGGTCAGGTAATCGCGCAGCACGTTGCCGGTGATGGCGATGGTGTTTTCGCCTTTGGTGATCGTCTCAAGGCTGGCGCGGGTGGCATCGCGGGGCGACATGATGTCAAACTTGTCGGCAACGCCCTTGGCCTCAAGGATCGGGCGCACATATTTGATCAGTTCGGCGTCATGGGCGCGGCTTTCATCCAGCCAGAAAATCGCGCGGTAGCCTGTGGCCTTTTGCCGTTCAATCGCCAGATTGACCCAATCTTCGATCGGGGCTTTGCGAGCCGAGGCAGACCGCCAGATATCACCAGCCTGCACGCTGTGTTCGTGCAGAACGGTGCCATCCTCCAGCAGCATTTTCACGGTGCCGTCGGCAGGTATTTCAAAGGTTGTCGGGTGGCTGCCGTATTCTTCGGCTTTTTGCGCCATCAGGCCGATATTCTGCACTGTGCCGGCGGTGGCCGGGTCCAACTTGCCATGGGCTTTGAAGAACTTGATGGTTTCGTCATATACCGGTGCATAGCTGTCATCGGGGATGACGCAAACGGCATCGTGTTCCTTGTTATCCGGGCCCCAGCCCTTGCCGCCCGCGCGGATCAGCGCGGGCATCGAGGCATCGATGATCACATCGGACGGCACGTGCAGGTTGCTGATGCCGTTATCGCTGTCGACCATATACATCGGCGGGCGGGTGGCGCGCACATCTTGGATGGCCTGAAGGATTTCGGGCTGGTCCTTGACCCGCTCCAGCAGATCACCAAGCCCGGAATTCGGGTTCACACCCAGATCTTTCATCTGCGCGCCGTATTTTTCAAACACCGGCTTTAGCCATTCCTTGACCGCGTGGCCGAAAATGATCGGGTCCGAGACCTTCATCATCGTGGCCTTCATATGCAGCGAAAACAGAACGCCTTCGGCTTTGGTTTTTTCGATTTCCTCGGCCAAGAACGCGTCAAGCGCCTGCGCGCTCATGTATGTGGCGTCAACAACCGTGCCCGCGGGATAGCTGACCGAGTCTTTCAGCACGGTTTCCGATCCATCCGCGCCGGTCAGCACGATTTTCGCGGTTGCGGCTTTGCTCAGCGTGGCCGACGTTTCGTTCGAGAAGAAATCACCGCCCGACATCGAGGCAACGCGGGTTTTGCTGTCAGCTGTCCATTCGCCCATGCGGTGTGGGTTGGCTTGGGCGAATTTCTTGACCGCAGCGGCGGCGCGGCGATCCGAGTTGCCTTCGCGCAGCACCGGGTTCACCGCCGACCCTTTGATCGCGTCAAACCGCGCACGGGCCTCTTTTTCAGCGTCTGTGGAGGGCTCATACGGGTAATCGGGGATCGCATAGCCCTGATCCTGCAATTCCTTGACCGCGGCCACCAATTGCGGCACCGAGGCCGAGATATTGGGCAGCTTGATCACATTCGCCTCGGGCGTTTTCACCAGGTCGCCCAGTTCGGCCAGATCGTCGGAAATACGCTGATCTTCGGTCAGGTTTTCAGGGAAGGCGGCCAGAATGCGGCCCGCAAGCGAGATGTTCTTGGTGCCCACGGTCACACCTGCGGCCGAGGCGAAATTTTCGATGATCGGCAAAAGCGAGGCGCTGGCAAGCTCGGGCGCTTCATCGACTTTGGTGTAGATGATATCGGGATTGGAAGTATCAGCCATCGGTGATCCCTTTCGATCAGGTTGGAACAGGGCCGCCCGGATGCCGGGGCAGGGCGGGCAACGTGGGCCGGTCTGCGCTGTGCTGGTGCTGTAAAGAACCGGGCTGAGCAGACTCGGGAATTGCCCGCGTCATAGCGCAATCGGGCGACGTGTGAAAGATGGTATGCGACAGTATACAGAAATTATTTTCAGTCAGGCGGCAAATTCTTCTGCGCGCTCCAGCCGCGCCATCAGAAAACGCGCAACGGTTACTGCGACAAGCACAGCCAGAAACAGCGGCATCGGGGTGCCGTTGAACATCAAACCCACCGGCACCGTCAGCAGCACCGAGCCAACCGTGGCAATGGCCGCAATCACACTGGCGCCCATGCCCGCAATATGGCCCAACGGCTCCATTGCCA
>Ga0102925_1000769_pt1 | contig 17386 bp, 14 predicted proteins | sample SalPonR1_A_D1_MG_FD_78216 | JGI IMG/M metagenome (GOLD analysis project Ga0102925, IMG submission 78216) | Salt pond soil microbial communities from South San Francisco under conditions of wetland restoration - Salt Pond MetaG R1_A_D1_MG | ecosystem: Environmental > Aquatic > Marine > Intertidal...
AAGCTGGACACTGTCGTTCAGATCATGTACACAGCCGCTTCTCATGGTATTTCCAAGGGAGAGTACTACATCTTTCTTTCTGAATGTCTCCATGATCTCATCAAAATACTCAATAAATGGATTCTTGCAATCATTTAGCAACATGAAACTGCTGGTAAATGAGCCGCCCTTTGAAACCATACCCATGACCCTGTCCAGACCTTTAAGATTCTCAAGCATTTTCCTTTCCACAGAGTGTAGCAGCACAGAGCTAACTCCTTCATCGATATGCTTTTTGATGTAGGCTTTTATGTCATCAATAGTTGCTCCATCCATTCCATTTTCAACGATCGTTTGGTAGATTGGCACGGTGGTTATGGGAAGGCTGGTATTCTCAAAGATCATTTTTCGAATTGCAGAGATGTCTCCACCCATCGACAGATCGGTGATGCTAGCTGCCCCATACTTTTCTGCAACTTTTGCCTTTGCAATTTCTGCCTCGGTGTCAATGAATGCAGAGGAGGTTCCAAGATTCACATTTATCTTGGTGCTTGCACCCTTTCCAATAGCAACAGGCTTGCACCCTTTTCTGATCATTATAACAAGACTGCCATCTTTTACTCTTTTGAGCACGAGTTCTTCTTCAATTCCCTCAGCCTTTGCGACGTATTGCATCTCTGCTGTGAGGGTGCCTTCTCTTGCATGATCGATCTGCGTTTTTATCATGAGTTCTTCTTTCCTATTCCGGACATTTCCAGTAATTTTGGTGTATTAGTATGTTTGCCAATTGGCATGATGTGGACTCCGCGACATAGTCTTTTAAGATCCCGGATGCTTTCTGCTGCAATTTTCAGACCTTCTTCAACAGCTTCTTCAGCAGCTTCCATCCTTTCAATTATATCAGTTGTAACATTGATGCCGGGAACATTGTTATTCATGAAACCCGCCATCCTTGCAGATTTGAGAGGAATTATGCCAGCTATCACAGGCACTTTAAGCTCGTCAGCAATTTCCACGAATGATTTGAATTGTTCGGTATCGTAGACAGCCTGTGTCTGTATGAATTCAAGCCCCATCTTTGCTTTCTTTTTCAATTTGAGCATCTGCATTGTATTGGATGGGTCGGTGTTGGACACCGCACCAACTACAAAATCAGGAGGATTTTCAATGGCATTGCCTGCAAGATCATATCCCTGATTCATCTTCCGCACCATTGCCAGCAATTGTACAGAATCCATGTCGTAGACAGGTTTCGCTTTAGGATGGTCACCCTTTGTGGTGTAGTCCCCTGTCATTATACAGATATTCCTGATGCCCATTGAATAGGCTCCAAGCAGGTCGGATTGCAGTGCAAGCCTATTCCTGTCCCTGCATGTAAGCTGCATGACTACTTCGTGTCCCGAATCAAGCAGCGCCTTGCTCACAGCAAGCGGACTCATGCGCATTACAGCTCGCTGGTTGTCTGTAACATTAAGCGCATCGAACTGACCTTTTAGAAGCTGCACATCAGCCAGAACCTCACTCAAGCATGTACCTTTGGGTGGGCTGACCTCTGAAGTAATGAGAAAAGCATCTGAACTGAGCTTGTCTTTGAAGGTTGGGGGCATCGCTTGGGTAATATGCATGTTTGATTTTTAAACTCATCGCGAAATTTGCATTTCCATAATGAATATTAGCTCTCTTCCTCGCAGGCCCATACCTTTTCCAGAAGATCGAGCCTGCCGATCATTTCCAGTCTGCTATAGATAAGCGCCCAGACACAATCCTTTTCAGGATCGACTTCGCACTTTCCTTTCATGGAACCGCCACAGGGGCCGTTCAGCAACTGTTTCGGGCACTGGCCTTTTGGGCAAATGCCTCCAAACTCATGGACAGCGCAGCTTCCACATAGTGCACAGAGTTCCCCAAGAACCTTTCCGTGTGAGCGTCCTCCGAGTGATTCCGTGTTGTTGGATGGATAGACCGGGACATCAACAACTCCTGAAACAACAGAAACACCACTTCCACATCCCATGACCAGAATTGCTTTTGCATCTTTTATATCTGGATTCTTATCGACAAGTGAATCATAAGATGCCACACTGCATGCTGCACTCGGTAGTACCCAGCCCACAACATGTTTTCCTACATCTTCAAGCTGCTTGCACATTTGCAGCACATCTTCTTCTCCTCCAAGGTGAAGTTTTGCGGCGCAGGCATTGCACCCGACTATGAATATGTCATCCTCATCCTTGAGCAATTCCATTATCTCTTCAAAGGATTTACCTGATGAGATTATCATGTTTCCCTCTTGTAGCGGTATTCCACATCCATTTCCTGTTGCAGAACCTCCACTATCATTTCTGCAATGTGGGGTAGACTACGTGCCTGGCATGTCAATTTGTTTGCAAGTCTTTCAAGTTGCAGTAAAGTTCCAAAAACAATGACATCGGTCTTTTCAGTTTCATGGGATACAGCATTACGCTCAAGAGCTGCATCTCCTCCCCGTGCCAGAATTTCCTGCTTGATAATCAGGGCTTCCGTGGTTGTTATATTATTGATGCGAATAACCTTGCTCACGGTCTTCTTCTTCATCACTTTTGCACCGGTGCCAGTAACTCCCATGCTCTTCATGAAATATTCGGCATCATCAGGATGAATTATATCTATCATGGACACTTCGAAATCCCTGGATCTAGTGAAAGGCTGCCTTTTTCTCATTGCCCTTGCAACCTCAACAAGATCCTTTGTTTCCGGGATATCATGTGTCCTTATAATGTGTGCTCCCTTTTGCACTACAATTGCAGTGGCAGCCAGACTTCCATATAGTCTCTCATCGGCAGGTTTGTGTAGAACTGCATCAATGCAGGACTTGCGTGAAACTGCTGCAAGCAACGGTTTCTGGAAAACCTGCAGGCTTTCGAATTGCTCTATGGTCTCAAAATCATAGATAGGATCCTTCTCAGCTACCCATTTACCAATTGCGGGGTCCAGTATAAGCTTGTCCGTATCAACACCCTTTGATTCTGCTTTTGTAATGATCTTTTCAAGTGATCCCATGATCGAATCCATGCCAATAGGATCACCGGGAACTTCCTCAGACGCCATTACAACGGCAGGACAATCATGATTCTTCATCACATCAAGCATTTTTTCATCAATTGCAAATCCGGCCACATCATTGATGATATCTGCACCGTGTTTTAGTGCTTCATTGGCAATATTAGAATAGACGGTATCTACGGAGATGGGGACATCCACATTATCTTTCAGAACATCAAGTGCAGGGATCAGGCGCTGAAGTTCCTCCTCTTTTTCAATTGCGGGACTTGCAAGAGGCCAGGTGGAGCGTGCACCAATATCGAGGATATCTGCACCATCATCTATCATTTTCTGAGCGACGTCCAGAAGTGAATCGGTACTTACCACCGATCCTTTGTAAAAAGATTCACGGCTTAAGTTTATGACGCCCATTAATCTAACGGGATACTCATCGCCTACTTTAAGGCCGCATATATCAGCATCAACAACCATCGTTCTACCAGTAAAGATTATTCAGATGAAATTAAAAAAGACCTTCTTATTTAAAAAATGAGTGACTGATCAGCTTCTTGCAGCTGTCAGTACATGTTCCATGAGTATTGCGATGGTCATGGGTCCAACGCCGCCCGGTACCGGTGTGATCAGGGATGCCTTCTTGATAACATTATCAAAATCAACATCTCCGTATATCTTTCCATCTACCTCGGAGATTCCTACATCGAAGATAACAGATCCTTCCTTGACCATATCGGCTCTGATCAGGTGCTTAACGCCAGTTCCAACAACAAGTATGTCTGCATCCAGTGTGAATTTCGTTAGGTCATCGGTGAATACATGGCATACAGATACGGTTGCATTTCTGTTCACAAGCATAGCTGCCATAGGCTTTCCCACAACGTTACTGTGTCCTACAATAACTGCATGTTTGCCCTGTATCTCAACATCATATTCTTCCAGTGCTCTGATAACTCCCTTTGGTGTGCATGGAACCAGTCCTTCATCACCTATCAGAAGTTTTCCCATATTGTATGGGTGGAATCCATCTGCATCCTTTGCAGGGTCAATGGAAAGCATTGCAGCTTTATCATCAAGATGTTTTGGTAGTGGCAACTGGAGCAGGATCCCGTGAATATCATCTCGACCATTGAGTGTGGCAATGGTTTCCATGAGCTCTTCCTGAGTTGTGGTTTCTGGCATATTGTGGTCTTCAGCATGAACGCCAACTCTTTCACAAGCTTTGTGTTTCAGGCGAACATACATCTTTGAAGCAGGGTCATCTCCTACAAGTACAGTAGCAAGACCAGGGGTTATACCTCTCTCTTCCTTGAGCTGTTCGATTCCCTGTTTTACTTCTGCTTCGACCTTCTTTGCCAATGTTCTTCCATCAATTCTTCTGGAATCGTGGTTCTCTTCTGCCATTATGAACACCCGATATTCTGTATCCTTATACAGACTTTATTTATTGTCTGTAAACCGGGAAACTACTGCAGAGCTGCTCAACATCTGAGCTTACTCCGTGAAGTACGGTTTCGTCATTGAGATTATTAATTACGGTATCAATGTAGCCTGCAATTTCTTTCATCTGAGCTTCCTTCATTCCACGGGTTGAAGGTGCAGGAGTACCTATTCTTATTCCACTTGTAATGAATGGACTTCTTGTCTCGAATGGAATTGTGTTCTTGTTCAGTACAATTCCAGCTGAACTCATTCCAGCTTCCGCTTCCTTTCCTGTAATGTCGAACTTGTTAAGGTTGATAAGCATCACGTGGTTATCGGTGCCACCGGATACAATGTCAAATCCTCTTTCTGCAAGCTCTTCTGAAAGTACCTTTGCGTTCTTCACTGTCTGGAACTGGTCCTGCTTGTATTCATTACTAAGTGCTTCCTTAAATGCCACTGCTTTTGCAGCAATAATATGCATAAGTGGTCCGCCCTGAATTCCCGGGAAGACGGATTTGTTCAGATCCTTTGCGAACTCTTCCTTACACATGGCCATTCCACCCCTTGGACCTCTGAGCGTCTTGTGGGTTGTGGTTGTTACAAAATCTGCATATGGCACAGGGCTTGGATGTGCGCCACCTGCAATAAGTCCTGCAATGTGTGCAATATCAGCAAGGAGGTATGCTCCTACTTCATCTGCAATTTCCCTGAACCTTTTGAAGTCAAGGGTTCTGGAGTATGCGGATGCACCACAAACTATCATATCTGGCTTGTTCTCTTTTGCCATTTCCAGAAGCGCATCGTAATCAAGAGCTTCGGTTTCCTTGTCAACGCCATATGGTATAATGTCATAGAGCTGACCTGCAAAATTCACAGGACTGCCATGTGAAAGGTGTCCGCCATGGTTAAGGTCCATAGACATGATCTTATTCCCTGGTTCTAGTACGGAGAAATAGCATGCCATATTAGCACCAGAGCCTGAATGTGGCTGAACGTTCACGTGGTCTGCACCAAAGATCTCCTTTGCTCTTTCAATAGCAAGATCTTCTGCAATATCCACAAATTCACAGCCACCGTAGTAACGCTTGCCTGAATATCCTTCTGCGTACTTGTTCGTCATTACGGAGCCTTGTGCTTCCATGACCGCTCGGCTTGTGTAGTTCTCTGATGCAATAAGGTTTAGCTTGTAATCCTGGCGATTTGCTTCCAGCCTTAGTGCCTCTGCAATATCCGGGTCTGTTTCTAATATATATGACATGTTATCAACCGTTAAATCAGTAATATTAATGCTTTTTATTTAAAATAATGATGTGTGTAAATGTCAATTATCTGCGTATTACAACTCTGCCTTCCACTTTAAGTTTACCCTCAACAAAGAGCTTTACCGCCTCAGGGTATATTTTATGTTCCTGCTCAAGGACCCGTGCAGATAATGTTTCTGCCGTATCATCATCAAGAACCGGGACACATTTCTGGATGATTATAGGTCCGGTATCCATACCCTCATCTACAAAATGGACTGTGCAGCCAGCAACTTTCACTCCATATTCAAATGCCTGTTCCTGAGCATGTAATCCTTTGAAAGCAGGAAGTAATGCAGGATGGATATTGATGATCCTGTTACGATATGCTTCAATGATTCCTTTTCCAAGTATGCGCATGTATCCGGCAAGAAGCACAAGATCTGTATTATGGTCTTCCAGAACTTCCAGAACTTCCTGTTCATATTGTATCTTATTTTCAAAATCGGAAGGGTCTACAAAAACATCGGTAATTCCACGATCCTCAGCACGTTTCAGAGCATATGCATCTGAAACATCACTGACAACAACAGTTATCCGGGCATCTTTTATGTATCCATTTTCAATGTTATCGATAATGGAATGGAGGTTTGACCCTCTTCCTGAAACAAGTACTGCGATGTTTGTAGTCATTGCTGTCTTTAAAGATATATCTATATATTAGAGTTTTGGATTTATATAAATTTAAAAAGACCACATATAGTTAATATCAAAAAGGAAACAAAAGATCCGGATAATTCATATTTCACTATTATGTTTTTTTATCCTTTCTTCTATAAGCTCTGATAGCTCTTCATTTCCTGATAACCTGTCAAGCTCTCTTTTTTCTATAAGGACAGTATTCAATACATTCTCTGATTTGGTCTTGCCATCAATAATGAATACGGATTTTGTCCTTGTAACACTTGATATACTGCTCATAAGATCTGCTCTCTTGATCATTGCGCTACTATAAGTGCTAATGCCGGTAAGCAATGTATCCGATGTATTCTTTGATATGGCTTTAAAAGGTGCCTGACTGGTTGACATTATTTGGTATCCAAGGGAATACATCATGTTCAGAACACCATCATCCGGAGCAGCTTCTTCCTTTAATTTCTCAACATGCTCTGCCTGGATTGCCTTTTTTTCGAATCTCTGGAGTATATCAATTGATTTTGCCAGTGCAATGTCAAGCAGTTCTTCCATGTGAAGAACAATATCTATTGATGCATCCATGCCACCATCCTCATATTTACTGATGGTTCTTCTGGACACACCTAATTCACTTGCAAGTGAACCAATTGACATGGATATTTCCATGCGTGCATCTTTCAGGACGTCTCCGTTTATGGATACGTAAAGACCCCCCGGGGCTGCGGATACAAGCGGGGGCATCTCTTCAACAAAGTAATCGTAAAGAGTTTGAATATTTACGGCAGGTATATCATAACGCATGTATACTACGCTATCTTCGAGTAGCTGATCTCTGGTCTTTGCTCCTACCAGCAATGCCGAACCGCCTAAATACCTTGCAAGACTTTTCATTTCTCTTGCAGTTTCTTCGTTCAATCCATCAATGTTGTACAAGACTTTGCAAAAAAGAAGAGTGCCAGAGTTGCGGGCAGCAAGATCAAAACTTCGGGGTCTTATGTTGCAACGTTTTGAAACGGTGAAACCTGCTTGTTTTAATACATCTATGATTTGATGTATCAGGATCTCTTTTGTCATTACGGATTAGACTGTGTTTGAACATCTATATAAGTGTGTCTATTACTCATGTACAATTTCTTTAATATATCTCTATAAAAATCATTTTTGTTATATCAATGAGGTACTTCTATACTAACAAACTTATTTAATATAGATTATAACTAATGTAGTATAATATAATGCAGCTACGGGCTTGAATTCCTGCTTTCAATAGTTTCTTCAAAATATTTGATGTTTGGAAAGATACCAGATGCACAATGAAAACGCGATCAATTTTAAAAATGCCATTGATATTTCTCCAATACCAACTGCATTGGTGGACTCTGAGTGGAATACTATTTATTTAAACAATAAATTCACAGAAAAATATGGCTATACACTTAGTGATGTTCGTCCTATCCAAAAGTGGAGGAAAGTTGCTTATCCTGAGAAATACTGGAGAAATCAGACACTTGATTCATGGTGTGCTTCATTAGAACGTTTAAGTTCCGGAGGGGATGCTATCCCTTCAGTTGAAAGGACCATTAAATGTAAAAACGGATCTATAAAAGAGGTTGAACTTAATTTCTCTAAGATGGATAATGGTCAGATTCTCATTACTTTTAGTGATATGTCAAAGTATAAGATCGCAGAAAAAGCATTGTATGATAGTAAAGTGATGTTTAGGGAATTATTTAGAAATTCTCCAATTGCTTATCAATCCCTTGATGAAAAAGGAAACTTCATAGACATCAATCCTGCATGGACAGAATTGCTTGGTTATTCATATGAAGATGTTAAAGGTAAATGGTTTGGTGATCTTTTAAAAGCAGATTATGTTTCCTATTTCAGAAGCTCCTATGAAAATTTTCTAAAAAATGGTTGCCCACACCCATATCAATTTCATGTTTTCAGTAAAAGTGGGAATCTTATTCTTATTGAACTAATGGGCGAAAGAGGATATGATGCCAATGGTAAATTTTCACAGCTTCACTGTCTCATTCAGAACATTACAGAGCGTGAAATCGCCAACTTCGAACTCAAAAAGCAAAAAGAGACCGCTCAACATTATCTGGATATTGTAGATGTAATGATAATTGCTTCTGATAATAATATCAATGTAACTCTCATTAACAAAAAAGGTTGCCAGGTTTTGGGATATTCTGAAGATGAACTTATAGGGATAAATGGGTTTGAGTTGTGCGTACCTGAAAAATACAGACACATCTACGGCGCGTATTTTATGAAAATTGTCACTGGAGAAATTGGGGAAATTAATGATGTTGAGTTGCCAGTTCTGACAAAAAAAGGTGATGTTCGACTGAAAGATGGCAGGTTAGTCCTATATGGGAAGATGGTAGGATAGTAGGTGTTCTGACATCTGGAAATGATGTCACTGAGCGCAAAATAGCAGAAACTGCCTTGATCCTTGATGAATCCCGTCTGGAAGCATTGGTTGAGCTAAACCATATGACGGATTCATCCGTGTACGATGTTATTCATTTTGCTCTTGAAAAAGCAGTAGAGCTCACTTGCAGTCAGGTTGGGTATATAGGCTTTGTCAATGAGGACGAATCTGCAATATCTATGCATTCCTGGTCGGAAAACGCAATTAATGAATGTGATATTACCGTCCATTCCACTGAATTCCTTGTTGAAGATATCGGTCTTTGGGGCGATTCTGTAAGAAAAAAGAAAGCAGTTATATCAAATGATATTTCGCACGATTGCTTTACAGAAGATAATTATCCCGATGGTCATATTTCGATCAACAGTCACCTTGGCGTCCCTATATTGCATGATGGGAAAGTGGTTTCTATTGTAGGTGTTGGAAACAAAGAAGAAGACTACAATAATTCTGATATCCGCCAGATCACACTTTTAATGGAAGGTCTGTGGAAGATCATCAAGAAAAGACAGGATGAAAGTAAATTAAAGAAATATGCAGAAGAACTGGCCAGGAAAAACAATGAGCTTTCTTCTCTTGATATTCTTAAAGATGAATTCCTTTCAAACATCACCCATGAACTGAAAACTCCTCTTATTTCCATTAAAGGGTATAGCGATCTGCTTTCAGAGGAGCATATTGGTCCACTCAATGATGACCAGAAACTAAGTGTAAAAAGTATTGTGAAAGGCTCGGAGCGTTTACAAAGGCTTGTTGATTCAATTCTCTACCTGCAAAATATCCACTCTGGAAATGTAGAATACAATTCGGATGTTATATTTATCAAAGATTTTGTTGAGAAAGTTCTCTATGACATTAGCTTGATCATAGGTACTAATATCAATGCTATACAAACAGATATTCCTGATTCATTACCATTGCTTTCAGGAAATACTGATTATCTGGAACAGGTTTTTTTCCATATTATCGATAATGCACAAAAATTCAGTTCAGATTCTGATGAGATTAAAATAACAGTTCTACATGAAGGTGAAAATATGCATGCTGTTATAGAGGATCATGGAATTGGCATTTCTGAAGAACAACTGCCACACATTTTCAAACGTTTTTATCAGGCCGATGGTTCTCGGGAGCGCAAATATGGTGGAAATGGAATTGGTCTTCATTTGTGTAAGAGCATTGTTGAAGCCCATGGTGGTAGCATGTGGGCGGAAAGTGAGTTAGGTGTAGGTACGAAGATCCATGTGAAACTACCATTTTCCGGAAAGTGTTAGTTATGATATTCATTTCAAATGCCAACAAAATCATTTAATTGCTATAAGGTATATCTGCTACCCGATAAGGAGCCAGTTGTGAAGATGATAATAGGAATAGATGATACCGATTCCCGTGAAGGGATGTGTACTACATATCTTGCATCATTACTGATCGATGAACTCTCAGGTATAGGAACTTTGATAACTAACCCCCTACTTATTCGTCTAAATCCTACCATTCCTCATAAAACCCGTGGAAATGCTGCAATATCATTTTCTATTGATTGCAGTGACCCACAGGCTGTTATTGATCATGTAATTTCCAGAGTTTCACAGTTTTCCCGACTGGAATGTGATACTACAAATCCAGGTATTGCTTTTGTAATGGATGAGCAGTTAAGCCAGGTAAAAAATGAGCTTGATGATTTCTTCAAACGTGCAGTCACTGATGTGATACCAATAGATGATGCCATAAACCTTGCACAAAAGTTGGGCCTGGAATTCAGGACTTTTAAGAACGGTCGTGGGTTGATTGGCTCCCTTGCAGCATGTGGAGCAATGTTAAACTCTGGATGGGATCACACTTATGAGTATCTTGCATATAGAAAGCAGGATGTATGGGGCAGTCCACGCAGTGTTGATATAGATTCTATTTATGAAGCTGACAGGAATACATATCCTGAGACCTGGGATTCTGTCGATTTTGCAAACAACCTGGTAGTATGTGTGCCGCATTCTCATGACCCCGTTCTTTTTGGCATACGTGGCACTAGTAGGACATCGGTTACGGAGGCCGCAAAAACAATTATTTCAGAGCCAGTTGAAAGATCCCGTATCTTCAAAACAAATCAGGGAACAGATATGCATTTACTGCCAGCCGAATGTATCAGTGATATCGAAGATATGCATTCCTACATTCTGGAAGGGATCGTATTGGAAAAAGCAGAGACGATCCGTGGCGGTCATTCCATTTTTGTATTGGGGGATGATTTGGGCAATGCAATTGAATGCGCAGCTTTTGAACCCACCAAAAATTTCAGAAATATAATCCGTAAATTAGTTCCAGGGGACCGTGTTGTGGTATATGGGAGTGTTATGGACAAGACCCTGAATGTTGAAAAAATAAATATTTTCTCTCTCGCAGATAATTATGAGTTCCATAATCCAGCGTGTCCCGAATGTTCAAAAAGGATGAAATCTGCAGGCGCAGGACAAGGGTATCGCTGTAAAAAGTGTGGAACCAGTGCTAAAGAACTGGAAACCATAAAAATGGAGCGGGAAATTGAATTGGGTTTCTATGAGGTTTTTCCATGTGCACGAAGACACCTCGCAAAACCCCTTATCAGATTCGAAGACTGCGAATTCCCTATGTTTCCAGGCAGGTAATTAAAGACTGGGAACTTACCTGAGCATGTTCATATCAGGCACAGGTGGTGTCTTTTGTTTGTGTATATTTGCGTTTATTCTTGAAATAACAGATTCTCTTTGCTCTGGACTTAATCCAAGTGTGTTCTGTGCAACCTGGGCTGTTTCACCTTCAAGTAAAAGCGCAAGGAACCTATCAACTTTAGCATATGTTATACCAAGCTCGCCTTCGTCTGTCTGATCAGGCCATAATCTTGCAGATGGAGCCTTCTTAATTATTCCATCAGGGACTCCAAGTATCTCTGACATTTCTTTGACCTCGGTCTTGTACAATTCTCCAATGGGTTCAAGATCAACTCCGCCATCACCATATTTTGTAAAATATCCCAACAGTATTTCGGTCTTATTTCCAGTGCCCATGACAAATCTGTTCATCATATTTGCATAATAATAAAGCATTGACATTCGAATTCTTGCTTTAAGATTTCCGTTAGCATGATAGAGCGAATCGTGACTTACAGGCATTGATTCCATAAATGCTGCGAATGGTCCTGATACATCAGCGGTCTTTAATTCGATTCCAAGACGTTCTGCAACTTCTGTGGCATCAAGAACATCTTCTGCTGGTGTTATATTCAGCTCGGGCATATGTATTCCAAGCACATTCTCCTTCCCCAGTGCTTCAACGCTAAGATATGCTGTCAATGCAGAATCTATCCCTCCGCTGATCCCTATTACTGCTCCGGAAGCTCCTGATTCTTCTGTTTTATCTCTAATGAATTCTACAATAATATCTTTAGCTTTGTTGATGTCCATATTGCCGACCTGCATATCGAAGTGTTGAGATACTATTTATTCTTGTTCTTTGAAGGGAATAGATTAATTCCATTCTCATTAATCTCATAATTGATAAAATCAAGTGAGATATTTGTTCCTCTCATTTTTGGAATATACATGAAGCGCTCCATCTTTCCGGTGTAGGGATTCTCCTTGACCATGAGCCTTATGCTTCCATATGTGGAGTATTCCGCCACTCTGTGCGTGAATTCATGTGCAGCCTCATCCATGGTTATGATGGTGGTCTTGTTCTGGTTAGCAAGTGAAAAGGTAAGTGTTTCCAGCTTATCCTTGAACTGCTTGATCTGAGAACCCATGGCAAAAGTACCGAGATTGTCCACAACTATTACTTCCACATCATCTGACACCAGGTTTGCAAGGTTGTGGAGGTCGTCTATCTCAAAATGCATGAAATTTCCATTCTTGTCCATGATAATAGTGTTCTCAGCCCTCATCTCAAGCATACGTGTGATTGAAAGTTGGCCGTTGCTGATATATGGTTCAAGATCCATTCCGAGCAACTTTGAGTGCACCTGTATCTTATCCGGTGTTTCCTCTGTGGCTATCATCATGCACTTCTTTCCTTCTTTACATGCCTGATATAGGAACTGGAGGCTAAAGATGGTTTTTCCCGTTCCTGCCTCTCCTGTAAAAAGGATCGTCTCTCCCTGGGGGTATCCTCCCTGTAATCTTTTGTCAAGATTCTCTATTCCGGTGGCTAATCTGTTCAAAGTAATCACTCTCGTATCTATGCAATAAGTATATTAATCCGCATATATTTATAAATGCCTGCCACATGTAGTACCTTTCTCTTGAACTGCAAAGGCTTAACTAGGGATAATATGCTAATACAGTCTAATGGTTTACTATATTGCAGATTCAGCGGTATTTATTATGGGGAAGGATATTGATCCTCCACAGACCATCACAGTTGATTCTGTTGTTGATGAACTTATAAGCAAAGAAGCTTCAATGTGTTTTGATCTTGCACGTGAGGCAGGCCTTAAGGTAGAGGTTCCGGATGTTATCCATCGGGATGATGTTCTAAAGATCGCCATCAAATCGCGGGACTGCGATGAGTTATCTTCTACCGATATAGACATACTGGCAAAAGCCTTGGAATATAAGGACGATTCCACTCTGCTCACAGATGATTATGCTGTGCAAAATGTTGCCAAAATGATGGGTATCAGGGTCATGCCGGTAGTGCAAAAAAAGATACGTGATGTGATATTGTGGGAAAAACAGTGCACTGGGTGCCGTAAAAACTTTGATTCCGGTGATGTTTGTCCTATTTGTGGCTCTCCTATGAAGAAAAGACGCAAAAGAAAAATATAATATCTCTGATGTACATATTTGAATTACGAAATAATAGAATAATCTGTGGTCCACATGAAGAATATTGATAAATTAATCCAGAAAGCTGAGGAGTTGCAGGCAAATGGTCTTGTAACAAGGCAAATAGCAGATGAGCTTAATGTTTCCAGGGAAACAGTGACATGGCTTGTGACACGCTCCAAGAAGGAGGAACCATCTCCTGCACCCCGGGATATATCAGTTAACTGGAGTAGCATTGGTAAGAATTCATTCAGACTCAGACATGTCAGTATTGCTATGTGCGATATGATCAGTGGAACTCTGGAAGAGGCAGGACAGGATGTTGATATGGTTGTTGGTATTGGACTTAGTGGTGTTCCCCTTGCCAGTTTGATGGCAGATGAGATGGGGTCAGAACTTTCTGTTTATCATGCTTACAACGAGGTAGAAGATGAGAGCACACGTGGTGCATTTAGCCGAAATTTCGGTGATGTGAAAGGTAATAAATGCGTTATTGTTGACGATGTGATCACAAGCGGTTCCACGGTAAATGATGTTGTGACAAAACTTCGGGAATCCGGTGCAGAACCTATTGCAATTGCAGTATTAGTCGATAAGAGTGGCTCTGAGGAGATAGCTGATGTTCCAGTCAATTCACTCGTACGTATTGTGCGTGTAGACTGAGCAAAAAGACCAGATGATCCAAGCTTAGATCAAAAGTCCGATTTGATTTTGAATTTAATTTAAAATTAAAATTTGAAACTTGAAATATGTAGAAGTGATTATTCAACTTCTACACTACCTACTTTTTCTACGAGTCCGGAGAGTACTTCGGTTCGCATTCCTTCTACGAACTTGATACTACCTACTACCAGGTGTCCTCCGCCGTTCACTCCTCCGCCGTTGATCTCGTCATGTAATTCTCTTACCATTAAAGGGATGTTCATCTTGACGTCTTTTGAACGTATCACCGCAAAGTCCGGTCCATAACCTATGGTAATTATAGGCTTGCCTTCGAACTTTTTACAGATGCGGTCATGGACCTCTCCGGAGGTTTTTCCAGGTGCAGGGAATGTAAATTTATGTGCATAGTTCTCCACATCCAGAACATTGAGCATAGCTCCGTTTGGAAGTTCCTGGGATTTCACATGGGACATACAGACATCCATCTGGTCGCTGATCATTCCATTTGCCTGCTCGCAAAGAAGTGTGACAAGGTTCTTGTGAATAATTGTATCACCAAAATTTAGTATGTCATCAATAATGCCTTTTCCACTATTGAATTTCAACCAATATGCTTCAAAATCAAGTGCAAGTGCAATATTTTTCAGGTCCTGCAGATTGTATTTGTCAGAAACCATTTCTATGAATGCTTTGGCTTCATCAGCTTCTGAGCGATCTCCTACTGCTGCTACCGCAGGGAGATGTTTTATTTCATTTTCAACCTCGGGATTGATCATGCGTGCCACCTCCGTACAGAGCATACCTGCGGTCATTCCGAAATCTCCGCCGACATGTGCAGGATTTACATGGGCTGCAAGATACTCATCAACTTCTGCATCAGGGTGGTGGTGGTCGACTACAACCATTTCAATACCATATACCTGTGCCTGTTTCATGGCGGGTACATCTTCAAGTGTTGAACCATTGTCTACATTGACCACAAGAGGCATTCTCTGACCATGGCGTGCAACATCTTCCAGAGCATAATTGATGTCTCTGACAACATCAGTAACTTCATAGAATGGTGCTTTTGAAGGCGCACGTTTGTAAAAGTGATATTCTCCATCTGAACCGTTGATCTCCCGTATTAGTGGCAATATGGCTCTTTCAATGGCGACAGCTGCGGTCATACCATCAGCATCCGCATGGTGACGCAGTAATATAGGGGTTGAGGTCATGATAGCTCTTCTAATTACCTTAGCAACTTCCATCATTGCAGGCCTTAGCTTCTCGAGCACTTCACTTTCAACCATGAATTCGATCTCATGGGCCACAGCTCTATCGTCCAGTGCCTTTTCTATACCTTTGCGGACTTCCACTTCTTTTTCCCCGCTCAACTGTTTCATATCTTTTATTTCCAGTTGAATTCCATCTCTGCGGGAAGTGATATCTCCGATAGCTACCACGATCATGTCAGATTCTATTTGAGGATAAGCTCTTTCACCTGCGCTTGCAAAGGCAGCTGAGGATATTTGTCCGGTTTCATCAGCTATAGTAAAAATTGTGGGTCCTGTAGTTTGCTTGATCTGTATGACCTCTCCCTGGACCTTGAGTGTTTTTCCAACATGATCCTGAAGATCTGAAGTTAGTACAAGTGGAAGACTCTTTTCAAGCTCTATGGTCTGGTAGTCTTTTACATTGACAGGTGCAAGATCCATTTTGCCTCTCTGTTTTATCTCTTTAAGATTGACAATAACCTCCTGCCCAACATCCAGTGACCCCTTCATATTACTGGAATGGATAAGCCCTCTCATATTCGAATTAAGGTCCACGAAGACTCCAAAATCAGCAATGTTCCTGACAATTGAATGGTAAAGCTTTCCAACTTCCATTTCATTTATATCACAGGTATCATCAAGCTTGTAGACAATTAGTTTCTTTGCGCAGGAATTGCATACTTCTTCACCGTTGTAGAGTCCAGCAATTTCCACTCCACATGTCTTACATTTGTAGAATGAACCTTTTCCGGAGCATGCCATACATTCCTCTTTTATTTGTATTTCACCGGTTCCGCCACACTTGGCACAGGATGAACCGTTTTTCAGGAAATTTGCAATTTCCTTCTCTGGAAGCTTCATAAGGTCAAATGACTTTGATTTCCCTTCCCCTTTGCACTCAGGGCATTTCTTAGTGTCGACGATGTCATATCCTCGTCCATCACATTTTTCACATTTTTCACTCATTGTATCGTATCATAAATAGTGTATATATGATTTATCTCTTTGCTTGCAAATTTGTATGATTTGTATGGTCTTTATTTTTATATCCTTTTGCAGCTATTGTTTTTCCCGCGATTGTTTGAGATTTTTAACATCAAAATCAATCACATTAATAAGCAATTAATGAGTTCTATTATTTGTTGGGCCTGAATTTATTGGTTAAATGATATTTGTTTGCTATCATTCCTTTCGTGTACATCCCCTCAAACGAGATATCAGGCCCAATCTCCTAAAAACTGCTTTTTCTGAATGTATTATTCTGCTTGAATACCGATGTGTATTTAACTTTCCCACTCTTTTTATTACTCATCTATAATCAATAATTTCAATCAGGAGTTGTAAACATGGTTCTGGAAGAATTTATAATACCAGTAGCTATTATCGTTGTTTTAATTCTGTCAAAAGCTATCAAAATCGTTAATGAGTATGAGCGTGTGGTAATTTTCCGTCTTGGAAGATTAAGTGGTGTAAAAGGTCCTGGTCTTTTCCTGATCATCCCTATCGTAGATACGGTTGTGAAGATCGATCTGCGTGTGGTCACAATAGATGTGCCCAAACAGGCGGTAATTACCAAGGATAATGTAACGGTATCTGTTGATGCTGTTGTGTATTATCAGGTGATCGAACCTTCAAAGGCTGTAAATGAAGTGGAGAGCTTTAGGTATGCTACATCCATGCTGTCCCAGACTACTCTCAGGGACGTAATTGGTCAGATCGAGCTGGATGATGTACTTTCAAAGAGGGATGAGATCAATCTCACGATCCAGGAACTTCTGGACGCTTCCACAGACCCTTGGGGTATCAAGGTCACAAGTGTGACTCTCAGGGACGTTAGCATTGATGATACTA
>Ga0102925_1000771_pt1 | contig 17377 bp, 17 predicted proteins | sample SalPonR1_A_D1_MG_FD_78216 | JGI IMG/M metagenome (GOLD analysis project Ga0102925, IMG submission 78216) | Salt pond soil microbial communities from South San Francisco under conditions of wetland restoration - Salt Pond MetaG R1_A_D1_MG | ecosystem: Environmental > Aquatic > Marine > Intertidal...
ACCCGATCTAAGCCGCCTGGATCTGCGCGAGGGGATGCTCTACGGGCAATGGCCGGAGCCGAGCGTGCTGGCCCTGAGTGCCCTTAACGCCATCGGTTACATCGCCTTGCTACTCGGCCTGGCGGTTTGGCGCTTCAACCGACGCGAGTTCGCCTGAATGAGCTTATGGGCATGGAACCGCTGGAGCCTGCTGGGGCCGCTGCTGGCCCTGGCTGGCGGTTTGCTGTTCCTGTCGACCACCAGCCAGTTGCAACAAACCGAGCGGGCCGTTAAACCGTGGGACCCCGACCTTTCCGTGGTCCTGCCCGCACCGGTGGCCGCCGTAATGGCGGGCGGCGATCCCTACCTGGCCGCCAACATGCAGGTCATCCGGGGGCTGGTGGTCTCCACCCATCTGGACAGCCCGGAACAAAAGGCCCTGTTCGCCCGCCTGCTGACCAATGCCAGCGAGCTCAACCCGGCCCATGAGGACGGCTATTATCTGGCCCAGGCGCTGCTGCCTTGGAACGGCTACGTAGAGGAGAACCAGGCGATCCAGGCGGCAGCGGGCGAGGCGCGGCCCTGGGACTGGCTGCCGGTCTTTTTCCAGGCCTTCAACCGCTACTACTTCCTCAAGGAGCCCGGGCCGGCCAGTGATATCCTGCGCCAGGCGGCGGAGCGGGCCAGCCCCAAGAACCGGCCGGCGCTGCTGGCCAACGCCGCGCGCTGGCGCGCCGCGGGGCGCGATCCGCAACAGGCCCTGCGGGTGATCCGCGCCATGCTGGCCGCGCACCCCTCCGGCCCGTTGAATCGGGAATTGCAGGCGCGAGAGACCCAACTGCAAGGCCTACTCCGGCTGCGCGAGGCCGCCGCCGCCTATCGTCAACAGCGCGGCGGATCCCCCTCTTCGGTGGCGGATCTGGTGGGCCACGCCGGCCTGGAACGGGTTCCCCGCGATCCCTTCGGCGAGGGCTACGTCATCAACGAGGCGGGCCGGGTGGTGGTGACGCCGCCCAAGCCGTTACGGCAGAAGCCGCAGCTGCCGGCCCAGATGCGCTAAAACGGAGCGCTGCATGGAATTTTACGGGGACGCACCTTTCCAGGCGGAAAATGTCAGCAAGACCTTCGTCGAGCGCGACTGGCGGGGGCGCCGCCGCAGCGTCCAGGCGGTGCGCGAACTGAGCCTGGCCCTGGAGCCTGGGGAGGCTTTCGGCCTCATCGGTCCCAACGGTGCCGGCAAGAGCACCACCATCAAGATGCTCATGGGGCTCGTCCGGCCGTCCCAGGGCTCCATGCAACTCAACGGCCGGCCGGTGACCGATCACCGGGCCCGGCGCGGGGTAGGCTTTTTGCCCGAGCATCCCTCGCTGTATCCCCAGCTCTCCGCCCGGGAGCTGGTCAGCGGCGCCGCGCGCATGCAGGGCCTGGGCCGCAAGGAGGCGGCGGGCGAGGCGGAACGGCTCCTGGGCGAGCTGGGGTTGGGCGAGGTTGCCCGCACCCCGGTGGGCAAATTCTCCAAGGGCATGCTGCAACGCGCCGCCATCGCTCACGCCCTAGCCGGCCGGCCCAATGTGCTGGTGGTGGACGAGCCCCTGAGCGGGCTGGACCCCATCTGGCGCACCCATGTGGTGGAGCGGCTCATGGCCTTCCGCGACGCTGGCGGCACGGTGCTGCTCAGTTCCCACATTCTGGCCGATGTGGAGCGGCTGGCCGACCGCATCGGCATCCTGCATCAAGGGCGGTTACGGGCGGTGACCACACCCGCGGACCTGATCGGCCGCTATGTGGCGACCTATGTGGTGCGCACGCGCGGCAGCCGGGTCCCCGACAACCCCACCGCCCACCGCGAAGGCCCGGAGCAGTGGTCGCTGGAGCTGGCCGAGGCCGATCTCTGGCCGGCGCTGGAGGAACTGCGCGGCCTGGCGCACCAGATCGTCGAGGTCCGGCCCGCCGGGGCGGGATTGGAAGGGGCCCTCATGCAATTCCTGCAGGAAGAAGCCGACCCCGCCTGACGCGAACGCACCCTATCCAGCGGAGGAACCATGGCCGTCAGCGGCAAGAGTCTCGTCCTCGGGGTCTTCGGCGACCCCGTGGCCCACAGCCTGTCCCCTCAGATGCACGCGCGCTTTGCCGAATCCACGGGCAGGGACACGGTGTATGTGCCGTTCCACGTCCGCGCCGAGGGGCTGGAGACGGCCCTGGAGGCTCTACCTAGCCTGGGGATCGGCGGGGTCAACATCACCGTGCCGCACAAGGAGGCGGTCTACCGCCTACTGCCCCAGCACAGCGAAGCGGCCGCCGCCATCGGCGCGGTGAATACGGTGATCGTCGACGGTGAACACCTGCGCGGCGACAACACCGACGCCGACGGCTTCCGCGCCGATCTGGCGGCGCAGCTGGGTCACACCGGCTGGGAGAGCGGACCGGTGATGGTCCTGGGGGCCGGCGGCGCGGCGCGGGCGGTGGTCCATGCCCTGGTGGCCGCCGGGGTGCCGGAAATCGTGCTGGCCAACCGCACCCCGGAGAAGGGTCAGGCGCTCATCGACCAGCTGGCGCCGGAGCGGGGCCGGGCCGTGGCCCTGGCCTCCGCGGAGGTGCAGGAGGCCGTCGGCCGCGCCCGGCTGCTGGTGAACACCACCAGCCTGGGCCTCAAGGGCGAACGCTTCGAAGGGCTGGACCTCACGGCGCTGCCGACGACAGCCGGGGTCTATGACCTGATCTACAACCCGGCGCGTACGCCACTGTTGCGCGAGGCCGAGGCGCGCGGCTTGGCCGTGGCCAACGGCCTGGGGATGCTGGTCCGCCAAGGGGCCATCAGCTATGCTCGCTGGACCGGGGCGGAGCCCGCGGTCGAGCCGGTGCTGGAGTGGCTGGCGCATGAACTGGGCGCATAGCCCGCGACGCAGGTAGGGGGGCGCATGGCCGAGAAAAAAGCGAACAAAAAGCCCGAGCCCATCGAATTCCAGTGGAAGGGCCGGGACCGGCAGGGCAACACCCAGAAGGGCGAGATCGAGGCGGTCTCCGCCGAGGCGGCATCGGCAGCCCTGCGCCAGAAGGGCGTCATCCCCGCCAAGGTCAAGAAGAAGCCCCAGCCTCTGTTCCAGAAGCGGGACAAGATCAAGATCCACGACGTGGTCGTCATGACCCGTCAGCTCTCCACCATGATCGACGCCGGCCTGCCGCTGGTGGAGGCCTTCAAGCTCATCGGCAAGGGCAGCGAAAACGGTGCCATGCGCAAGGTGGTGGAGCAGGTGGCCGCCGACCTGGAAAGCGGCCAGCCCTTGCAGGAGGCCCTCAGCGCCCATCCCCAGGTCTTCGACGAGCTCTACGTCAACATGGTCCGCGCCGGGGAGAAGGGCGGCATCCTGGATACGGTCCTCGACCGCATGGCTACCTACCTGGAAAAGACCGAGGCCCTGCGCGCCAAGGTCAAATCGGCCATGTTCTATCCCATCGCCGTCATCGTGGTGGCGGCGCTGGTGACCATGGTGCTCATGGTGTTCGTCATCCCCAAGTTCGAGGAGATCTTCGCCGGCTTCGGCACCAGCCTGCCCGCGCCCACCCAGTTCGTCATCGGCCTGTCACGGGACTTCCGCAGCAACTGGTACCTGATCTTCGGCGGTATCGCCGCCTTTTTCTTCGCCTTCCGTGCCGGCTACCGCCGCTCCGAGCGCTTCCGCTACCAAGTGGATAAATACGTCCTGCGCCTGCCGATTTTCGGCAACATCGCCCTCAAGGCCTCCGTGGCACGCATGACCCGCACCTTCGCCACCCTGAGCGCCGCCGGCGTGCCCATGCTGGAGATCCTGGACACCGTGGGCCGCACCGCGGGCAATCGGGTCATCGAGGAGGCCATCGGCAACACCCAGCAGGCGGTGGAGCAGGGCCAACGCCTGTCGGAACCGCTGGAGGAATCCGGCGTGTTCCCGCCCATGGTGACCCAGATGATCGCCATCGGTGAGGAATCCGGCAGCCTGGAGACCATGCTGGCCAAGATCGCCGATTTCTACGAGTCCGAGGTGGACGCCGCCGTGGACGGCCTCACCGACCTGCTGGAACCGATCATCATGGTGGTGCTGGGCGTGGTCCTCGGCGGTCTGGTCATTGCCATGTACCTGCCGATCTTCAAGATGGGCCAGGCCATCGGCGGGTAGGCCCATGTTCAGCCACTGGACCCCTTCGCCGGCCGTCCTGCGGCGCGGTGTCCTCTACCGGACCGGGCTCGGCTTCCTGCTGGCGGCGCTGACCGCGGCCTGGGGCGGCGCCTCGCCCCTGGGCGCGCTGGGCTGGCTGGATCTCAGCGCGGCGGTGCTGGTGGTGGCCGGAGTGGGGTTGTGGGTGTTGTGGCGCATCCGTCGCGGCGCCCACCCCATCCGCTTGGCCTTGCTCCTGCTAGCTGCGGACCTCGTCGTGGCCACCTTCCTGATCTGGCGCACGGGCCCGGTGGAAGGGCCCTTCGTCTTCCTGCTGCCGCTGGTGGTGGTCTCCTCCAGCTTCCTGCTCGGGCCGGGGGTCTCCTACTACACCGCCGCCCTGGGCTTCCTCATCCAGGGCATGGGCTTTTTGCTCGCCGGCGGTCCCCCCCCGGCCACCGCCATGCGCGGCCTGATCTTCCATGGTCTGCTGCTGGTGGCCCTGGCCGCCCTCAGCGACGGCTTGACTACCCGCCTCCACCGCCACCAGCTCCAGGCCCAGCGCCGCGAACGCGACGTGCGCACCCTGACCGCCCTGGCCAGCGAGGTCCTCGACCGGCTGGACACCGGCTTGTTGGTGGTCGATGCCGAGGGCGGCATCCGCTTCGCCAATCCGCGGGCCGATGCCTTCCTGCTGCCCGCCGGGCGCGGCCAGGGTGCCCGCCTGGAGCGCCAGGCCCCGGAGCTCCAGGCGCGCTTCGCCGGTTGGTCCGCCGGCCGCGAACCGGCGGCGGGGGAGCTACAGGACCAGCGCCACTCGGGGCTGGAAGGGGAGCCCCACACCTTGGCCTACCGCTTTACCCCCTTGGACGGCGGCGATGGCCAGACCACGCTGATCCATCTGTACGACGTCACCGAGGTGCGTGAGCTGCAGCGTCAGCAAGTCCTGACCGAGCGCCTGGCGGCCCTGGGCCGGTTGTCGGCCAATCTCGCCCACGAGATCCGCAACCCCCTGAGTTCCATCCAGCACGCCGGGCAACTCCTGGCCGAAGGCCAGGCCGACGCCCGGCTGACCGGGATCATCGCGCGCGAGTCGGCCCGCATGAACGACTGGGTGGAGACCTTGCTGCGCCACCTGCGGCCGTCCACCGGCCAGGCCGAGGAGCTGAAGCTGCAACCACTGGTAACCGGCACCGTGCGCCTGCTGGCCACCGAGGCCTGCGGTGCCGAGGGGGAGTGCCTCCCGGTGGAGGTGCCCGCCGCCCTGACCGTGTGCGCCGATGAAGGCCACCTCCAGCAGATCTTGTGGAACCTGGGGATCAATGCCCTGCGCCACGGCCGCGCCGGGGAGACCGGCGGCGGCTGCATCCGCGCCCACGCCGCCGGGGAAACCACGCGCATCGAGGTGCTGGACCGGGGCCCGGGCATCCCGGCCCAGGCCCGTGAACGGGTGTTCGAGCCGTTTTATACCACCGCGTCGGGGGGCACCGGCCTTGGCCTGGGTCTGGTACGCGAGCTAACCGAAGCCAATCACGGTAGAATCACCGTCGAAAACCGACCGGGCGGCGGCACGTGCGTCGCGGTGGAGCTGCCCGCAACCTGCCGGGAAAAGGGGGAATCATGAGCCCGGTGTTACTGGTGGTCGATGATGAACCATCCATCCGCGAACTCATCGGATTAACCGTCGAGCCCCTGGGGCTCGCCGTGCGCGAGGCGGGCGACCTCGCCGAGGCGGAGCAGGTCTTCCACGAGCAACCGCCCGACCTGGTGCTCACCGACCTGCGCCTGCCGGACGGCGATGGTATGACCGTGGTGGAACGGGCCGGGAACCAGGGCGGGCCTTGCCCGGTGGCGGTGATCACGGCCTACGGCACCCCGGAGAACGCCGTGGAGGCCATGCGCCTGGGCGCCTTCGATTATTTGTCCAAGCCCATCGAGACCAACCGCCTGCGCTCGGTGGTCCAGCACGGTCTGCGCCTGACCCAGGCCGAGGCCACCGAGCCCAGCGCCCTCGACTCGGACTTGGTCGGCCAGAGCCGGGCCATGCAGGAGGTCCGCGGCCAAGTGGCGCGGGTGGCACGCAGTGAGGCGCCGGTGCTCATCAGCGGCGAGAGCGGCACGGGCAAGGAACTGGCCGCCCGCGCCGTCCATCGCGCCAGCCTGCGCGCCAGCAACCCCTTCATCCCGGTGAATTGCGCGGCCATCCCCGAACACCTCATCGAGAGCGAGCTGTTCGGCTACCGCAAAGGGGCCTTCACCGGTGCCGCCGCCGACAAACAGGGGCTGTTCCAGGAGGCCGAGGGCGGCACCCTGTTCCTGGACGAGGTGGGCGATCTGGGTCTTTCGGTCCAAGCCAACCTGCTGCGCGCCCTGCAGGAGCGCGCCATCCGGCCGCTGGGGGCCACCCGGGAGGTGCCGGTGGACGTCCGCATCGTCGCCGCCACCAATAAGGAACTGCCCGAGGAGGTGGCCGCCGGCCGCTTCCGCGAGGACCTGTTCTACCGCCTGGATGTGCTGCAGTTGGCCTTGCCGCCGGTACGGGAGCACCCTGAAGACATCCCGGAGATCGCCACCAGCCTCCTGGCCCGGCGCCATCGACGGCGGGATGATCCGCCGCCCCCGGCCCTCAGCCAGGGCGCGCTGGATTGTTTGCGCGAACTGCCGCTCCGGGGCAATGTGCGCGAGCTGGACAATGTGCTGGAGCGGGCGGTGAGCCTCTCCGACGGCCAGTTGATCCAGGCCGAGGCCATCCACGGCCGCTCCGATCCCGGGGGCGAGCCGGCCGCGGCGGAGGCGGCGGACACGGAGACCGAGGGCAATTTCGCCCTCGACCGCCATCTCGCCGACATCGAGCGCGGCCTGATCCGCGAGGCCATGGAGGCCACCGGCGGTAACAAGACCAGCGCCGCCCGCCGCCTGGGGGTGAGCCTGCGCTCCCTGCGCTACCGTATCCAGAAACTGGGGATGGAATGACCCCCACCGCCGTACTCGCCATCGCCGGCGCCGTGCTCGGCCTCCTCGTCGGCAGCTTTTTGAATGTGGTCGCCCACCGCCTGCCCACGGGCGCCTCCGTGGTAACGCCGGCCTCGGCCTGCCCCCAGTGCGGTCACCGGCTGCGGCCGTGGGAGAACATCCCGCTGCTGAGCTTTCTGCTGCTGCGCGGACGCTGCCGGGGTTGCGGCCAGCCCATCCCGTGGCATTATCCCGCCACCGAGGCCATCACCGGCGTGGCCACCGCCGTGGCGGCCAGCGTGGCCGGGCCGGGCTGGATGCTGCTGCCCGCCCTGGTCTGGACCTGGCTGCTCATCGCCCTGGCCCGTATCGACCTGGACACCCAGTTGCTGCCGAACCGGCTCACCTATCCTTTGGGGGGGCTGGGCCTGGCCTTCAGCAGCCTGGCCCTGGCGACGCCGGTGTTGCTCCAGGGCCCCGGACCGGCCATGCCCCTGCCGCTGGATGCCCTGCTCGGCGCCGCCGTCGGCTACGGCCTGCTGTTCTTGGCCGCCTGGGGCTATTACCTGACCACCGGCCGCGAGGGCATGGGCGGCGGCGATCTCAAACTGTTGGGGGCCATGGGCGCCTGGATCGGGCCGGTGGCCGTGCCCCTCGCCTTGTTCCTGGCGGCGGTGCTGGGTAGCCTTATGGGGGGCGCGCTCATGCTCCTGCGCGGGGAGGGTCGCCAGCTGGCCATCCCCTTCGGTCCCTTCCTGGCCGCCGGCGGCTGGGCCCTGTTCTTCTGGAAGGATGCAATCATCCGATGGTATATCGGCTTGTCGGGCTTCTCGGGCTGAGCCTGCTCCCCCTGGCGGCGGCGGCCGACGTCGCCGTGCATCAGGCCCTCGACCACTGGGTGGGTGACCACGGCACCCGGGGGGCAACCTACGCACCCAAGGGCCGCACACAAACGCCCTCGGATCTGCCGCGCTGGCTACTGGCCCCGGCATCGGCGGAGCACTTGGCCGGATGGTTCCTGGAACGCGGTCTTGAGCCCGAGGCCATCAATCTGGACTGGCACCGCGAGCACGGCGCCATCTGGGTCTTCGGCAGCGCCCCCGGGAAGCCGGGGCCGCGCCTGCTGGTCGACCGGGACCGCCAGCGCCCCTTGGTGCTGGAAACCCTCAACGGCGTGCGTTGGGAATTCGCGGACTACCGGCGCCGGGGTACCCGCCATGCGGGCATCCCCGGCCGCATCACCCGCATCGGGCCCGAGGGCGGCAAGACCGTCCTCTCCCCCCGTTAGCCATGCTCCATGTGGGCCTGACCGGGGGCATCGGCGCCGGCAAATCCAGCGTTAGCGCCGCCATGCGCGACCTCGGCGCCCACATACTGGACGCCGATCAACTGGCGCGCGAGCTGCTGGTGCCGGGTAGCGAGGCCCTGGAGGCGGTGGCCGAGGCCTTCGGCCCGGGGCTCTTGACCGCTTCCGGCGAACTGGACCGGCAAGAGCTGGCCCGCCGGGTCTTCGCCGACGAGGCGGCGCGCGCCCGGCTGGACGCCATCCTCCACCCCCGGATCAACGCCCTGGAGGCCCGGCGGGCCGCCGCCCTCGCCGAACGCTTCCCGTCGGCGGTGGTGGTGTACGATGCCGCGCTCCTGCTCGAATCCGGGGCTGAGGCGGGCATGGACCGGGTGGTGGTGGTGGATGTGGCGCCAGCGGTCCAGTGGCAGCGGACCCTGGCCCGCGGGGAACGCAGCGCCGAACAAATCCAGGCCATCATGGACGCCCAGTGGCCGCGCGCGCGGCGCCTGCAAAAGGCGGACGACATTATCGATAATAATGGGCCCTGGTCGGCCACTGGGGCCCAGGTGGCACAGCTGATGGAACGGTACCGCGCCCTGGCACGCACCGGGCCGGCCCAACCATGACCGGCCTGGGTTTCGAGGGCGTGGCCGCGGGCCCGTTGGCGGGCATCGACCTGCACCTGCCCCCGGGGGCGGTGGGCTGGCTGGAAGGGGCCACCGCCAGCGGCAAATCGCTGCTGCTCGCCCTGGCCGCCGGACTGGTCGTCCCGGAAAGCGGACGGGTGACCATCGACGGGGCACCGCCCGAACCCGGCCGGGTGGCCATGCTGTTTCAAAACCCTGATTATCAGCTGCTCGGCGGGCGGGTGGCGGCGGATGTCGCCCTAAATGCGCCCGGGCCGGAGGCGGTGGAGGCCGCGCTGGCGGCCACCGACACCGAAGACCTGCGCGAGGCGGACCCGGCGACCCTCACCCCCGGTCAGCGCCGGCGGGTCGCCCTGGCGGGGGTGCTGGCCGCCCGGCCTGCCGTGGCGCTGCTCGATGTGCCGTTCGCCGGTCAGGGTCGGCGCGAGGCCGTGGCCTTGTGGCGAGCCATCCGACACCAATTCACGAACCAGGGCACGGCCGTCCTGGTCACGGGGGACCCCGCGGACGACACCCCCGGTGACCATCGTTGGGAGGTTGCGCATTGGCACCGCTGACGGATGCCACGGACGCTTACGAATTTCCCCTGTCCCAGGGGATGAGCGCGTTACTCGGCCTGGAGGAGTTGGCCGCTTGCCTCACCCGGGCGCGGGAGAGCGCCGATATCCACTGGACCCATCTGGTGGCCACCCGCCTGGGCGCGCGCCTCAGCGCCCTGGGGCCGGAAGGGCTTGATCAGACTCTGCTCCCGGAAGCGCAGCAGTGGATCGCCTTCCTCGACGCCGTGGCCGAACGGCCCGCCGCCGACGGCGGCAAGGTGGCGCGCATGCGCGGTGCCCTGCAACGGCTCACCGACCGGCTGGCCACGGATTGGCCCGATTATTTCCGCTGCCTGGAACGCGACCCCTGGCTCGCCCCTTACAGCGACGCCGGCAATACCGAGGGGCTGCGCCCCTCGCCCCGGTTGTGGGCCGCCCTGGAGCGGACCGACCTGGAAAGCCGTCTGGAGAGTTGGGAACAACGCCTGGAACCCCTGGCCACCCTGGCGGAGGCCGTTTTGCGGCTCACGCGGGATTCCCTGCAATGGCAGGAGCTGACCATCCCGCCCCACGGGGTGCCCGTGGCGCTGCCCGCCGAGCCCGCCACCGGGCTGGTCCAGGTACAGACCGCGGATAACCGCCACGTGCCGGGCATCAGCGGCCTGACCACCGTGCCGACCCTGCGCTTGTTGACCACACCGGAGATGGCCGCCCCGGACGGCGACATCCCGCTACAGGTGGGTTGGTTTACCCTGTAATCCCGCGGGGGGCCCGCACCGCTTTTTGCTATTCACACGCAGTTCGAGGACGCGTTATGGAAATCGGAACCACCCTTACGCACTTCCTGTTGGAGGAAGAGCGCAAAAACCAGGCCGCCTCCGGGGAATTCACCCGCCTGATGAGCGACCTCACCACCGCCATCCGCACCATCTCCAGCTTCGTCAACCGCGCGGGTATCATGGACGTGCTGGGCCAGGCCGGGGCCACCAATGTCCAGGGCGAAGAGCAGAAGAAGCTGGATGTGCTCGCCAACGACCTGATCCTGGAATCCATGGCCCCCACCGGCCATCTGGCCGGCATGGCCTCCGAGGAGATGGACGCCCCCTACGCCATCCCCGGCGACTACCCCAAGGGCAAGTATCTGCTGGTGTTCGATCCCCTCGATGGCTCCAGCAACATCGAGGTGAACATTAGCGTCGGCACCATCTTCTCCGTGCTCAAGGCGCCCCATGAGGGCGTGGATGCCACGGTGGCGGACTTCCTCCAGGCCGGTGCCGAGCAAGTGGCGGCCGGCTATGCCGTGTATGGCTCCTCCACCCAACTGGTGTACACCGCCGGCAGCGGGGTGCATGCCTTCACCCTTGATCCCGGGCTCGGCGAATTCCTCTTGGCCGAACGCGATCTGCAGATCCCCGAAGAGACCAACGAGTACGCCATCAACGCCAGTAACCGGCGCTTCTGGGAACCGGCCATCCAGCACTACATCACCGACTGCGAGCAGGGCGCCGACGGCAGCAGCGGCAAGAATTTCAATATGCGCTGGGTGGGTTCCAGGGTGGCCGACGTCCACCGCACCCTCATGCGTGGCGGGGTGTTCCTCTACCCGCGCGACCTGAAGAAGCCGGAACAGGCCGGGAAACTGCGCCTTCTGTACGAGGCCAACCCCATGGCCATGCTCGCCGAGCAGGCGGGTGGGGCGTGCACCGACGGCGAGCGCCGCATGCTGGATGTGGCCCCCGAGGACCTGCACCAGCGGGTGCCCGTGGTCATCGGCTCCAAGGCCGAGGTGGAGCGGGTGGCGCGCTACTACCGGGAATACGGCAGCGGCTGAGGGATTATTCCCCCGGCCCGACACAGAAAAAGCCTGCCCGCGAACGCGGGCAGGCTTTTTTTCGACCCTCGAGCCGGAGCGGGCTTAGCCGCTGAACACGACCGAAAACAGGCTGAAATAGGAGATGGCGACGAGGGCAATGACGAGGCCCAGGGTCAGTCGAGTATGGTCCATTGATCTACGCTCCCGATTCCTGAGTATTTTTATCAGGTTTGGTGAAATCCTATAGTAATCTATACGGATTTTAGGGACATTTCAACCTTGGGTGGACGACCCGGAATCCTTGGACGATTCGGCCTCCGCCTCCTCGCCTTCGGTCTCCTCGCCGGATTGCTCCTCCTCGCGAGGCCGATTGAACGGGATGCGGGGGTCATCATCGTCGTGCAGGATGCGGTAGGCCGGTCCCTCCAGATCATCGAACTGGCCGCTCTTGATCGCCCAGAACAGGGCGGCCAGGGCGAATCCGAGCAGGACCAGCACCACCGGCATCAGGGAAAACAGCGTCTCCATGGCAACCTCCGGGTATTGCAGCCTCAGGTGCCGAGGGCCGGGCGGGACGCCGCCGGGCGCCCCCGCGGTCCCTGGCTGGGCACTTGCCGGCGCAGGCGCAGGGCGTTGAGCACCACCACCAGACTGGAAGCCGGCATGAGGATGGCCGCCATCCACGGGGCGACCCAGCCCAGGGCGGCCAGGGGCACCACCAGGATATTGTAGGCGAACGACAGATTGAGGTTCTGGCGGATGTTGGCCAGGGCCGTATCGCCCACCGCCGCCACCTCGGGGATGCGGCCCAGGCGGTTGGACAGCAGGATGATATCCGCGGAGGCACGCGCCGCCTGCACGCCGGCGCCCATGGCGATGGAGACATCACCGCCGGAAAGCACGGGGCCGTCGTTCAGGCCGTCGCCCACCACGGCCACCACCTCTCCGTCCTGCTGCCACTGGCGTACCTGGGCCAGCTTATCCTCGGGCAGCTGACGGGCGTGGACGTCGGCGATCCCCGTCTGTTCGGCAAGGTGCGCCACGGCGCGTTCCCCGTCACCGGAGAGCAGGGAGACGGCCCAGCCGCGCTCGCGCAGCCGCTCCACGGTCTCCGCCGCCTGGGGGCGCACCTCGTCGCGGATGCCGAACACGGCCTCCCAGCCGTCCGGACCGGCCAGGCCCACCACGGTTTCCCCGCGGCCGGCCATGGCCTCGGCGGCCGCTGCCAGCTCCGCCGGCGGCTCACCGACCCAGTGCTGCATCCAGTCCAGGGCGCCCACGCGGTAGGATGCCCCGTCCAGGCAGGCGGCCACGCCCCGGCCGGGGTAGTTCTCCGCCCGCTCGGCGCGGGGCAGGGCGCCCTCCTCAGCAGCCGCCGCCTGGAGGGCCGCAGCCACCGGGTGCTCGGAGACCGCCTCCAGCGCCCCGGCCCGCCGCAGCGCCCCCGGGACACCTTCCCAGGCACCCAGGCGCAGCTCGCCGCGGGTGAGGGTGCCGGTCTTGTCGAAGGCAATGCGGTCGACATGGGCGATGGTTTCCAGGGCCTCGCCCCGGGCCATGAGCACGCCACGCTTGGACAGTTCACCGGTGGCCACCACCAGCGCCGTGGGCGTAGCCAGGGCCAAGGCGCAGGGGCAGGTCACGATGAGCAGGCTGACCACGATCCAGAAGGCGCGGTCGGGGTCGATCGCCCACCAGGCCAGGCCCACCGCCGCCGCCACTACCAGCAGGCCCCACACGAACCAGCGCGAGGCGATCTCCGCCTTGCGCGCGATGCGCGGCCGCCCCGCCTGGGCATCCTCCAACAGGCGCAGGATGCCGGAGACGAAGGTCTCCTCGCCGACACGCTCCACGCTCACGGTCAGCGGGCCCTCGCCGTTGACCGTGCCGCCCAGGACGCGGTCACCCGGGCCACGGTAGACGGGAGTGGACTCCCCGGTAAGCGCTGCTTCGTTGATATCCGAGTGGCCCTCGGCGATGCTGCCGTCCACCGGCACGGTCTCCCCGGGGAAGACCCGGACCCGATCACCGCTGCGCAGCTCACCCACGGGAACCACCTCCGGATCGCCCGCTGCCACCTCGCGACGCGCCATGGCCGGCACCAGCTTGGACAGGCTTTCATTGGCCTCCGCCGCCCGCTTGCGGGCGTTCATCTCCAGCAACCGGCTGGTCAGGAGGAACAGCACGAACATGGCCATGGTCTCGAAGTAGGTATCGCCCTGGCCGGTGACCGTGGCCCAGGTGGAGGCGCCGAAGGTGAGGGTCAGCGCCAGCGCCACGGGGATGTCCATGCTGCCCTGGCCGCGGCGCAGGCTGGACCAGGCCCCAGAGAGGAAGCTCCGCCCGGCGTAGAACAGCACCGGCACCGCCAGGCCGAAGGAAAGCCAGCGGAACAGGTTCAGGTAGCGCTCGTCGATGGGGTAGAAATCGACAACATACAGGCCCACGGCGATCATCATCAGCTGCACCGTACCCATGCCCGCCACCGCGATACGCTTGAGCAGATCGCGCCGCTCGCGCTGGAGCGCGGCCTCCTGGCGCTCCGGATCATAGGGGTGGGCGGTGTAGCCGATGGCGGTGATGCGTTCCAGGATCTGGGAGAGGGTGATGACCTCTGGATCCCAGCGCACCCGCGCGCGGTGGGTGGTGTAATTGACCTGAGCGTCCACCACGCCGGCGGTCTGCTGTAACTGGCGCTCATTGAGCCAGATACAGGCCGCACAGGTGATGCCTTCCAGGATCAGCGATGCCTCGCGCGTGTCACCCTCGTCGCGCACGAAGCTGCGCTGCACGTCCTCCCGGTCGAACAGGGTGGTGTCGCGCAGGGCGGCGGGGACCACATCCTCCGGCCCCTCGGGCAGTTCCGTACGCTGGTTGTAGTAATCGGCAAGACCCGCGGCGTCGATGGCCTGGGCCACGGCCCGACAACCGGCACAACAAAACGAGCGATCCGCCCCGGAGACTTCCCCTCGCCAGGGGTCGTCCGCCGGGACCGGAAGGCCGCAGTGGAAACAGCCCTCCGAAGGGATCGTCACTTCAGGGGCTCCTCCACCCAGAGGTAGCGGCGGGAAATGTACTGCTTTGTCCCATCGCGAATGGTGGTATAGATGGTCCAGTTACCGGGTTTGTCCACCGTGGTCGAGCCGGTGTACCGCCCATTGCCTTGGGGTTGCATGTTGATCTTGCGATCCAGGCGGGCGTTGATGTTGCGCACCAGGCGCACCTTCACCGTGCCGCGCTTGATGGGGCTGTCATCGGCATAGCGCGCCCGCACCACAATATCCAGCTCTTCCCCCACTACCGGCAGGCTGTTGACCTGGGTGCCCAGGGCCCAGCCCAGATCCTCCTGATTCTCCAGCATCTCGGCGTACTGGTTAAACTTCTCGTAATTCTCGAAATAGTCGTTCACCACCGAGCCGGGATAATCGCGCTGGGCCAAGTAGATCATGGCGGAGCTGTAGCCCAGGACCGCCACGACGAACGCCAGCCCGGCCAAGACCCACAAGCGCAACACCCAGCGGGTCTTGGCATTTTCCCGAGCCGCTTCGCCGCCGTCATTCGCCATCCGTCGTTCTCCTACAGATATTGTTCAGGCGTGAAGAACAGCGCTTCCGCCTTCCGGGTCTCCCGCTCCTCGTCCGGGCCCACATCGATGCGGTGCGCCACAAAGCGGAATTCGGTGCCGGTGGCCTCGAGCTCGGCCGGGTCCACCCACACATAGGCCTTCACGGTCAGGTTCTCGCCGGGCTCCACCGTGAACTCGGTGAACCCGCCCTGAATCTTGTACTCCGCACTCGGCAGGCCCTCCATGGCCACCTGGTAGCGGTGGCTCTGCTGCGACTTGTTATTCACCCGCAGCTCGTAGACGTTCTTGATGCGGCCGTCCGGCTCCAGGATGTAGTTGGGGTTGCGGACCTTGGCCACGTTCAAGTCCATCAGTGACTGCGTGGCGATGCTATAGCCCAGGGCGATGATCGCCAACAGGAGGATGACCCCGTAACCAATGGTCTTGAACCGCAGCATGTGCGTCTTGCCGCCCTCGAGCTCGTTCTCGGAGGTGTAGCGGATCAAGCCTTGGGGGAAGCCCTGGCTCTCCATGATGGTGTTACAGGCGTCGATGCACAGGCCACAGGTGATGCACTGGTACTGCTGGCCCTCGCGGATGTCGATGCCCACCGGGCAGACCTTCACGCAGTAGCCGCAGTCGATGCAGTCGCCCTTTCCGGCGGCCACGCGGTCCTCGTAGCTCTCGCCCTTCTTCGGCGGCTGGCGGCCCTCGCTGCGCTCCCCGCGGTCGGGGTCGTAAGCCACGATCAGGGTATCGCGGTCAAACATGGCCCCCTGAAAGCGGGCATAGGGACACATGTAGGTGCAGACCTGCTCGCGCGCCCAGCCCGCCATGGTGTAAGTGGTCGCCGTCAGCAGACCAGCGGTCACCAGGGCCGGCACCGGGGCCTGGAAGGTCAAAAACTCCTGCCACAGGGTCCAAGTGTCCTCGAAATACAAGGTGAAGGTGATGCCCGTAACCAAGGCCATCAACAGCCACAAGGCATGCTTGAGCCCCTTCTTCCAGGCCTTGGTCAGGTTCATGGACTGCTTATCCAACCGCAGCCGCCGCGACCGGCCCCCTTCGACCTTCTCCTCGATCCACAGGAACACATCCGACCACAAGGTCTGGAAGCAGAAATACCCGCAGAACACCCGTCCGGCGAGGCTGGTGACGAAGAACAAGGCAATGGCCGCGATGAACAGCAGCCCGGAAAGCCAAATGATGTCCTCGGGGGCCACGCGCAGCCCGAACAGGAAGAACTGCCGCCCCGGGATGTCGAACAGGACGGCGTTGCGGTCCCCCCACGGCACGTAGGGCAACAGGAAGTAGACCGCATAGGCCACCAACAGGATGGTCCACTTCATGCGGCGGAAGAAGCCATGGACCGCTTGGGGGTAGACCTTCTCGTGGGCCGCGTACAGGCCTTCGGTTTCCTCGGACATCGGATTTCCTTTTCCGGGAAAGGGCTTTGGCTATAGCTTAATAAGAACAGACTAATAAACCAATATCAAATCCCTTGGTTGGACCCGGGAACTGCCCATGCATTCCCGTCTCCCCGGGAAAAAACAAAAAGGCCGGGCGTCCGCCCGGCCTTCTCCTAGCGCAGTTCCTGGAATCGGCCTTACTGGCCTCCGCCGAGGGAATGCACATAAGCGGTCAAGATCTTGATCTCGTTATCATTGAGCCGCTCATCCCAGGCCGGCATGTTGCCGCCCCGGCCCTGGCGCAGGGTAGTCATGACCGTTTCCTTCTCGCCTCCATAGAACCAGATGGCGTCGGTCAGATTGGGCGCGCCCAGGGTCTGATTGCCCTTGGCATCCTTGCCGTGACAGGCGTAGCAGGCCGCCTCATTACCGTGGAAGAGCTTGTCGCCCTCCTCGATCTGGGCGGTCTTGCCTTCGGCCCACTCCTCGCCAGCCAGGCTGCCCACATAATAGGCCAGGGACTCAATCTGGCTCTCGGAGAGCTTGTCCTCATGGGCGGGCATGTAGCCCTGCCGGCCCTTCACCAGGGTCTCGTGGATCGTCTCCGGGTTGCCGCCGTACAGCCAGTCGCTGTCGGTCAGGTTGGGATAGTGGCCGATCACACCTTGACCACCGGACCCGTGGCACGCGGCACAGTTATCGCCGAAAAGCACCTTGCCGGAGGAGTTCACGAAGTTCATCAGCTCGGGGTCATTCAGGATGGCCGCCGGGCTCATCTGCGAGATCTTCTTCAAGGCCTGCTGGCGTTGCGGGTACTTCTTCCCCGCTTCGACAGCCTGCATCTCGGCCTGAAGCTTGGCCCGTTTAGAGTAGTCCAGGACACCTTCGGTGTAGGAGTTCCCTACCGGCCAAGCGGGGTAAAGCACCCAGTACACGACGGAAAACACCACCGTCGCGTAGAACACCCATACCCACCACTGGGGCAGCGGATTGTTGTACTCCGCCAGATCGCCGTCCCAGGTGTGCCCGGTCGTCTGGACCTGATGTTGGTC
>Ga0102925_1000775_pt1 | contig 17369 bp, 22 predicted proteins | sample SalPonR1_A_D1_MG_FD_78216 | JGI IMG/M metagenome (GOLD analysis project Ga0102925, IMG submission 78216) | Salt pond soil microbial communities from South San Francisco under conditions of wetland restoration - Salt Pond MetaG R1_A_D1_MG | ecosystem: Environmental > Aquatic > Marine > Intertidal...
ACGGCGACGCCACCCAGGGCGGCCGCCAGCAGGGCCGCCAGGGCGAGGTAGCGCTGGGCCTGCTCCAGGGCGTCGTCCAGGGCCGGCTGGGCCTCGCGGGGCGTGGTCACCTCCTGGCCGGTGTCCAGGCGTGGCTCCAGCCAGGCACGGAAATCGTCCACGGCCGCTCGCTCCCCGGCCACCAGGAGGCGCCGCTCGGCCCGGCTCCCCTCGGTGATCAGGTCGGTCGCGGCCAGATCGGCGCGGTTCATGAGCAATCGCGGCGCGAAGCCGCTCGGGCCCACCGGGGCATCCGGCTCCCGGACCAGGATGGCGCCGAGCTCCAGCGCCGCCTGGCCCACTCGCAGGGTATCGCCGACGGCGTAGCCCAGCCGGTTGGTCAGCCCCGACTCCAGCCAGACCGTCCCGGTCGGCGGGCCGCCGTCGGCGATCCGCTCCCGGGCCCAGGGGCGATCGGCGACCACGATGGAGCCGCGCAGGGGATAGGCGGGATCCACCGCCTTGAGCCGCGCCAGCTTCGGCGGGCCCTCGGCGGCGGGGAGCATGGTGACGGTGGTCAGGGTGCGGGCGACGGCCAGCCCGCGCTCCCGGGCCTGCTGCGCCCAACCGCCCGGCAGGGGCTCGCTGGACTCCACCACCAGGTCGGCGGCCAGCGCCTCACCGGCCTGGCGCTCCAGCGCCCGCTCCACGCGGTCGGTAAACAGCCCCACCGCCCCCATGCCGGCGGCGGCCAGGATCAGGGCCAGGGCCATGATGCGCAGCTCCCCGGCGCGCCACTCCCGCCCCAGGGCGCGGATGCCGATGCGCAGGGAGGCGGTCACGCCGCCTCCGAGACGCGCCCGGCATCCAGGGTGATCCGGCGATCGCAGCGTGCCGCCAGGGCGGGATCGTGGGTCACCAGGATGAGGGTGGTCCCGGCCTCGGCGTTGATGCCGAAGAGGAGGTCGATGACCCGCTCCCCGGTGGTCTGGTCCAGGTTACCGGTGGGCTCGTCGGCGAAGAGGACCGCCGGGCCCGGGGCAAAGGCGCGGGCGATGGCCACCCGCTGCTGCTCGCCGCCGGAGAGCTGGTGCGGCCGGTGCTCGGCGCGCTGCGCGAGCCCCACCCGCTCCAGGGTGGAATCGGCGCGCGCACCGGCGTCGGCGATCCCCGCCACCTCCATGGGCAGCAGGACATTCTCCCGGGCGGTGAGGGCCGGCAGCAGGTGGAAGGCCTGGAAGACGAAGCCCACCCGGCCGGCGCGCACCGCCGCCCGGCCGTCCTCGTCGAGGTCGGTGATATCGGTCCCGGCCAGCTCCACCCGGCCGGCCGTGGGCCGATCCAGCCCCGCCAGCAGCCCCAGCAGGGTCGACTTCCCGGAGCCGGAGGCGCCCACAATGGCGACCGTCTCCCCGGCGGCGATGGTGAGGTCCACCCCGTCGAGAATGGTCAGCCGCCCCTCGGGGCTGCTAACCTCCCGCCGCAGTCCCGTCGCGGCCACCGTGGAAGTCCCCTGCGTGCTCATCCTGCGCCTCCTGTTGATCCTGTTTCTGGCCACCCCGGCCGTGGCCGGGGGTGCGCCGGTGATCGCCGTCCTCGGCGACAGCCTCAGCGCCGCCCACGGCATGGACCGGGACGACGGCTGGGTCTCCCTGCTGGAAGACCGCCTTGCGGCCGAGGGGTTCCCCCACGAGGTCGTCAACGCCAGCATCTCCGGCGAGACCAGCCGCGGCGGCCGGGACCGCGTGGCGGATGTGCTGGCCGAACACCGCCCGACCGTGCTCATTGTAGAACTCGGCGGCAACGATGGCCTGCGCGGCCAGCCGCTGTCGACGCTACGGGAGAACCTCACCGCCATCGTCGAGCATGGCCGCGACGCCGGAGCGGAGGTGCTACTGCTGGGCGTCCGCCTGCCGCCCAACTACGGCCGCGGCTACATCGAGGAGTTCGCCGCGGTCTATGCCGAAGTGGCCGAGACCACCGGGGTGGCGCTGGTCCCCCGGCTGCTGGAGGGGGTCGCCGACCGTCGCCAGCTCATGCAGGGGGACGGGGTTCATCCCACTGCCACGGCACAACCGACTATGCTGGAGAATGTGTGGCCGGCCCTGGAGCCGCTGCTGGAGACCACCCGGGAGACCCCGTGATGGGGTTGCCGCCAGGGGCTACGCTTTCGGGATTCCCGCTTGCGCGGGAATAACGGCGAGGCCCGCCGACCCCGGGGCACTACCATCATCAGACACCGCAATCAGGAGAGGACCATGGCCGACAATCCCCTGCCCGATGTGGGTGAGTGGTACATCACCGAAGAGGGGGACCGCTTCGAGATCGTCGCCGTGGATGGCGACGAGCAGACCATCGAGATCCAGTACTTCGGCGGCGAGGTCGAGGAGGTCGACTTCGAGACCTGGGACGAGATGGGCATGGAGCAGATCGCCGCCCCCGAGGACTGGACCGGCCCCTTCGACGACCTGGAGGCGGACGACCTGGGCGATACCGAGGAGCCGCCCCATTCCGGGGACCATAACGACCCCCTGGACCAGGTGGAGTAGCCCGTGGCCCGCTGGCTCCCGGCGCTCATCGGCCTGACCGGCCTCGCCGCCACGGCCACGGCCCTGGCCGTCACCACCGACCCGCTCACCTTCACCGGGCGCGGGGCGGAGACGGTCACGGTGACCACCGAGCCCCTGCGCTTTACCGGGCGAGCCGCCGGAGGGAACCCGTGAGGCGGCTCCTGCTCGCCGCCGGCCTCGCCGTGGCCGCTCCGCTGGCGGGCGCCGCCGACTTCACCTTCACCGTGCCGGTGGAGGCCGACCGGCTCATGAAGGCCGTCGACCGCCTCCAGATCACCTGCGCCGTGGAGGATGCCGACGAGGTCGTGCTCGGCCGCGAGCGCCGGGAGATCCAGGTCGAGGGCAACGCCGTCCAGCGCGAGGTAACGGTGGAGGTGGATACCGACCCCGGTCTGGACCCCACTGCTGCCAGGCGCTACCGCTGCACCCTGCGGTTGCGGGACGCCAGCGGCTTCCGCTACTACCGCCCCGCCGTGGACGACGACCTCCCCATCTGGGCCCGGCCGCTGCCGGCGAGCGAGCCCGTGGTCACCGTGAGCGGCAGCCTGAGCGGGGGCGGGGATGGTGGCGAAGACGAATGAACATTCCTGAAGCGAGACTCCCGGGAAGGCCCGGCGCGACTTGTCCCCGAACGCCGACTTACGCTAGTCTCGCGAATTGTTCGCGGAAGCGATCCATTCTCATCCGGGAGAGGACCCCCACTTGACCGCCTGGCGCCACCGCCTCCGCCGACTGCCGACCTCGCTGGGCCTTGCCCTGGCGCTGGCCCTGCTCGTCGGCCAGACGGCGCTGGCGCTGCACCACGCCGGCCACTCCCTGGACGAGGGTGGCCACAACGGCGGCACCTGCGAACTCTGCCTCCACGCCCAGCACCAGCCGGCGCCCACCGGCAGCACGGTGGCCCTGCCGGCGACCACGGCGACTACCGAGGCACCGACCATCCCGGCGGTGGTCGCCCCGGCGGCCCCCGCGCCGCGCTACGCCCACCCCCCGCGGGCTCCCCCGCGCGCCTGATCCCCTCCCCCACGGGAGGATCGATTTCACGTTCCAGTGACATGGGTCCCCGCCATCGGCGGGGGCCCGGATCCAGCGCGCACAAGGGAGAACGACCATGCGACGCACCCTCATTGCGGCCGCGGCCGCGCTCGCCGTCCCACCGGTTCAGGCCGGGGAGACGGTCACCGCCGGCACGTCCTTCAACCCCGAGATCTCGGTGATCCTCGACGGCGTCTACTACCGCGACTCCGCCGACGGTAACGGCGCCGAATGGCTCGGCCAGGTGGATGGCATCCACGCCGCGCACGGCCATGACCACGGTCACGCCCATGACCACGGCGGCCCGACCCAGGGCTTCAGCCTGCGGGAGACCGAGATCGCCCTGTCCGGCAGCATCGACCCCTACTTCGATGCCTTCACCTACCTCACCGTCTCCGAGGGCGGCGGGGTGGAGCTGGAAGAGGCCTACCTCTCCACCCGTCGCCTGCCGGCGGGGCTGACCGTCAAGGCCGGCCGCTTCCTCTCGGACTTCGGCTACCACAACGTCAAGCACCCGCACCAGTGGGACTTCGTGGACCAGAACCTGGCCTACAGCAACCTCCTGGGCGGCCACGGGATCATGGACACCGGCGTCCAGCTCGCCTGGCTCACCCCCCTGCCCACCTACCTGCGGGTGGGGGTGGAGGCCCTGCAGGCGGAGAACGCCGGCAAGATCGGCCAGACGGTGGACGAGGAGGCCGTCCACGAGACCATCGAGGCCGATGACAGCAATATCAGCGATGGTCCGGCTCTCAAGGGCGCCTGGAAGGAGACCTTCGGCCCGCGGCTCTACACCGCCTTCGCCGAGTGGAGCCCGGATCTCGGCTTCGATCACGCCCTGCAGCTCGGCACCTCCCTGGCGTACGCCCCGGACCACCAGGAGCTCCACGGCGATCCGGATTACCAGAGCTCCGGAGAACCGCCCGTCCATCTGCTGGACGGCAGCGCCTGGACCGCCGGCCTGGAGGCCGTCTACAAGTACGACCACCCCGACGACTACGGCGCCGGGGACCTCACCCTCCAGGCGGAGTACCTCTACCAGGTGAAGGACCTGGATATCGCCTACCACCAGCTTGGCGGGTCCAAGATCGGTGAAAAGCGCGAGTTCACCCAGGACGGCGCCTACCTCCAGGGCGTCTACGGCTTCGCCCCGCGCTGGGAGGCCGGCCTGCGCTACGACGTCACCGGGCTGACCAACGAGAAGGCCATCCCCGGCAGTACCTCGGAGTGGGATGCCTCCCGCCGGACCACGGCCATGATGACCTTCCGCCCCTCGGAGTTCTCGCAGATCCGGCTGCAGGCGGCGCGCGCCGACCTCGCCTACGACGGGAACCGGTCCTTCAATCAGCTCTACCTCCAGTACGAGGTGAGCCTGGGTAGCCACGGCGCCCACAGCTTCTAAGGAGTACTCGCCATGCAACGCATCTTCATCACCCTGCTCCTCCTCCTCGCCTCCAGCGGCGCCGCCGCCCTGGAGGTCGTGGCCACCACCTCCAGCATGGGGGCGCTCACCCGCGCCGTGGGCGGCGAGACGGTAAACGTCGACGTCCTCACCCCGCCGGACCGCGATGCCCACGCCCTGGAGGCCCGGCCCACCATGGTCCGCGCCCTGCGGGATGCCCATCTGCTGGTGGCCGAGGGCGCCGACCTGGAGGTGGGCTGGCTCCCCGCCGCCCTCCGCCGGGCCGGCAACCCCGACATCCAGGTGGGCGCCACCGGCTACTTCGAGGCCGCCGCCCAGGTGGAACTCCGGGGACAGGAGACCGCCGACCGCAGCCAGGGCCATGTCCACCCGGCCGGCAACCCCCACGTCCACATGGACCCGGTGCGCATGCAGCGGGTGGCCGGGGCGCTGGCCGACCGCCTGGCCCGCCTGGATCCGGCCAATGCCGACGCCTACTGGCAGGGGGCCAGCGCCTTCCGCGATGCGGTGGAGGAGCGTCTCCCCGACTGGCGCGAGCGCCTGGCCGACCACCCGGGGGCCATCCTCTACCACAAGGACGGCAATTATCTCCTGGAGCAGTTCGAGGTCCCGGTCCTCGGCTACGCCGAGCCCAAGCCGGGAATCCCGCCCACCGCCCGCCACATCCGCGACCTGGTCCGCCAGCTCGAGGGCGGTGACGGGGTGGTGATCCACACGAACTTCCAGGACGGCACCGCCCCGTCCCGGCTGGCCGACCATCTCGGCTGGCCGGTGGCCGAGGTGCCGCTGGAACCCGCGGTGGATGCCGGCACCCGGGAGTACCTCGACCTCATCGAGGCCTGGGTAGCTGCCCTGGAACGGGCCCGGTAGCGGACCCGTGGCCGTCCTGCTGGAGGCCATCGGCCTGGTGGCCGGCTATACCGAGCCGGTGGCCGGGCCGCTGGACCTGGCCCTGAAGCCGGGCGAGGTGGTGGGGCTGGCCGGGCCCAACGGCGCCGGCAAGTCCACCCTCCTGCGGGCCCTCGCCGGAGAGCCGCTGGTCCATGGCGGGCGCATCCGGTGGGCCGACGGGGTCCGCCGCGCCGGTGGCGAGCTGGCGCTCCTGCCCCAGAAGCCGCCGCGGCCGGCGGAGGTCCCCCTCACCGCCCGGGAATACCTCGGCCTGACCGGGGCCGCCCCTCTGGCCAGCATGACCCCGTGGCTGGACCGCCGAGTGGACGCCCTCTCCGGCGGGCAGTTCCAGCTTCTGGCCGCCCAGGCACGGCTGGGAGCGGGGGCCGCCGTGGTGCTGCTGGACGAGCCCACCAACAACCTCGACCCGGCGGCGGCGGAACGGGTGGCCGAGGCCATCGACCTGGCCGCCGCGGCCGGTCGGGGCGTGGTGGTAGTAAGCCATGAGGCGTCCTTCCTGGAGCGGACCTGTCAGCGGACCCGGGAGGTGGCGCCATGGACCTGACCGCGCTGGACCTCAGCCCGCTCTGGGATCCGCTGTTCCGCGTCCCGCTCCTCACCGGCCTGGTAGCCGCGGCCCTGCTGCCGCTGCTGGGCCTGTGGCTGCGGCTGCGGGAGGAGTGGCTGGCGGCCCTGGGCATCGGCCACGTAGGGGCGGCCACGGTCCTGGCCGGCGGCGCCCTGGGAATCGGCCTCCTCCCCGCCGGTCTCGCCGGGGCCGGCCTCGCCGTCACCCTGAAGGCGGGGCTGGGGCGGGCCGGCAACAGCGGCTGGGGGGTGCTCATCCTCGGCGGCTGGGCCGTCGGCCTGCTGGTGGGTGCCAATACCGGTCTGGGCGAGGCGGCGAGCCACGCCCTGGTGGAGGGCCAGCTCTACTTCGCCGGCCCGGTCCATCTCCTGGGACTCGCCGGGATCGGGGCGGTCGCGGCCGTGACCCTGCCCTGGCTGGGGCCGCGGCTGCTCCGCTCCCACCTCTTCCCGGAGGGCGATCGGGCCAATGGCCGGACGGCGTGGCACTGGCATCGCGGCTTCGACGCCCTGGTGGCGGTGGGGCTGATCATGGCCACCACCGGGCTCGGGTTGATGGCGGCCTTCGCGCTGGCCTTCCTCCCGGCCTGGCTCGCCTTCCGGCGGGCCCCCTCCTGGCGGTGGGCGCTGGCCCTGGCCCCGGCGGTGGGCGTGGCAGTCTATCTCCTCGCCTTCGTCGCCGCCGTGGCGCTGGATCAGCCCTTCGCCCCGGTGCTGGTCGTCGCCCTGCTGGTGGCGGCCACGATGGGACTCCGCCGCTGAGACCGCCATCCGGGTCGAAGGTTGACCGGGAAGCGGGCCAGGAACACCATCCCCGGCGGTACCACCCGGAGAACCACCCCATGTCGATGGACACCGCCGAAGCCGTTCGCCGCCCGCCCAGTCTGGGCCCGCTGGAGGAATCGCCGGTCCTCATCGCGGTCATCGACGGCCGCGACCGCCTGATCCATCGCAACACGGCCCTTTGCCAGCGTCCGGGTAGTGACACGGCCCGGTATTTCACGGAACTGTTCCGGCCCTGGGCGCGCCAGCGCCTGGCCGAGGAGGGCCTGCCCAGTGCCCGCCGGGAAGGACTCTGGGAGGGGGAGGCAAGCCTGAACGGGGGGGATGAGCCGGTACCGGTCCACGTCACCCTCATCGCCGAGGGAGGTGGCCGGGAGGCGAGTGGAGGGGTGGTTGCCCTCATGGTCCCGCGCCACGGCCCGGTCACCATGATGGCGGATGGCGAGAGTCCACTGGACCGGCTGGCGGTCCCCGTCTATCAGGAGACCCGCTTCCTCGATCCGGCTGCCATCGACTACCTGGCCGCCGATGGTCACTACACCCGCATCCATGCGGGCGACCAGGTGGTACTGGCCAGCCTGCCGCTGGGCTCGCTCCAGCGGCAGCTCCCGGCGGCCTTCCTGCGCGTCCACCGCAGCTACCTGGTCAACGCCACCCGGATCTCCGCGCTGGCGCCGCTGGACGGGGGCTACGGCGTTCGCCTGGGCGACGCGAGCGGGCCACTGATCCCCGTCAGTCGTCGGCGCATGAACGCCGTTCGCGAGATGCTCGGCGCCGCTCATTAAAGCGTTCCTGCCACTGGGCCCCTTCGACGGCCACCCAGGGGCGTACGTCCCTATAATGAGCGGTTGTCCGAGTATTCCAATGGGTCTTATGGCCGGAAATCCCATCCCAGCCTCGTGCCAGCGCGTCGCCCCCACGCCCGCTGAATCGTCGCCCCTGCGTCTGCTGCTGGTGGAGGACAACCCGTCCGATGCCGAGCTGGTGGCGGAATACCTCGATCTGGCCGAGGGGCTGGAGGTAGAACTCGAGCGCGCGGCGCGACTGGAGGCCGCCATCGAGGCCACCCGCGGTGGACTGGTCGATGCGGTCCTCCTGGATCTGGGCCTCCCCGACAGCAGCGGACTGGCCACGGTGGAGCGCTTCCTGGCCGAGGTAGAGGAAGTACCCATCATCGTCCTCACCGGGCAGGAGGACATGGAGACCGGCGTGGCCGCCATCCAGCTCGGCGCCCAGGATTACCTGACCAAGAACCAGCTCCAGCCGGAACTCCTCGGCCGAGTGGTCCGCTATGCCAGGGAACGGGTCCGCACCCACGAGGAGCAGCGACTGCTGGCCGCCGCCTTCGAGTCGGCCCACGCCATTATCATCACCGACGCCGAGGGGACGATCCAGCGGGTAAACCCCGCCTTCGAGGCCGTCACCGGGTACGCCGCCGACGAGGTCATCGGCTGCACGCCGGCGGTCCTCCAGTCCGGCTACCACGACACCGCCTTCTATGCCGACATGTGGTCCACCCTGGAGTGCCAGGGCTGGTGGAGCGGTGAGGTCTGGAACCGGCGCCGCGACGGGACCGTCTACCCCCAGTGGGAATCCATCACGGCCCTGCACGACCGGCGGGGCGCGGTGACCCACTACGTTGCCGTCTTCCACGACATCTCCGAGCAGAAGCGGCTGGAGCAGGCGCTGGCAGAGCAGGCCACTCACGATCGCCTCACCGGCCTGATCAATCGCGCCCGCCTGGAGGAGCTGCTGGAATACGAGCACGAGCGGATCCAGCGTTCCGGCCACGGTTGCTCGGTGGTCCTGCTGGATATCGACCACTTCAAGGTGGTCAACGATACCTACGGCCACCCGGCAGGGGATGCGGTGCTGCGTGCACTGGCCGATTGCCTGTTGCAGCAGCCGAGAAGGGTGGATCAGGTGGGCCGCTGGGGCGGCGAGGAATTCCTGCTACTCCTGCCGGACACGGATCTCGCCGGCGCGAAGACCCTCGCCGATCGGCTTCGCCAGGCGGCGAATGCGATGGAGCTACCCATGGTCGGGCCGATCACCATCAGCGTCGGTATCGCTCGCCTCGCACCGGAGGAGCCCGTCGCGACGACGCTGCAACGGCTGGATGATGCCCTCTATGCCGCCAAGGCCGGGGGACGTAACCAGGTCGCCTGCGCCCGGGAATAAGCGCGATTCCCTACGAGCCGTCGCCCTCTCCGTTCTCGCCCTCGGGGGCTTCCACCCCGGGCCCCGGAAGCTCGATGGGGTCGGAGGTCATCTCCACCCCCGGCGGGCCGGGCTGCTGGCGCCGCTCTTCCTCCTCCCGTTTCCGACGCAGGGCGGGATCGGCGTAGAGCTGGATGTATTCGCGGCTGACCAGCTTCGCCCCCAGCTTCTCCGCCTCGGTGAAGTTGGCCTCCAGGGCATCCCGCTCGGCAGCGGCGGTCTCTGCCAGGTCGCCCTCGGCCATGGCCGACAGGTTCAGCCAGAGATAGGCCTGGAAATCGCTCTCCCGGGTACCCTGGCCCTCGCGATGCATGCGACCCACCCGCAGCTGCGCCAGGGGATCGCCGGCCTCCGCCGACTGGCGGAACCAGGTATAGGCGGCGTCGTAGTTCCGCTCGGTGCCGACGCCCTGGTAGTACATCTCCCCCAGCGCCTTGGCCGCATCCGGATGGCCCCGCTCGGCGGCGCGCCGGAACCAGGTGAAGGCGTGGGTCGGCGAGCGGCGGACCCCGGTCCCGGTGAGGTACATGGCCGCCAGCTGGGCCTGTGACTCCAGGTCCTCGTTCTTCGCGGCCGCCCGGTACCAGCGATAGGCGGCCTCGATATCCCGGGAAAAGCCCCGCTCCCCGGTCTCGTAGTAGCGCGCCAGGCGGACCTGGCTGATCCGCTCACCCTCTTCCGCGCGGATGATGAGCTTCTCGCGCTCCAGCGCCGTCATCCGGTCGCGGGTCGGGCCCTCTTCGGCCTCCAGCCCGAGGGCATCCATATCGAAGTCCAGACCGCTCCCTTCCCCCGATGCATCGGCCGCCTCGGCTCCCTCCTCGTTCTGGGCCGGCACGGCGGGCGCCGCCAGAGCCAGGAGCAGGGCCAGGAGCGGTGTCAGGAGGGCCGGGGTCACACGGTGGCTCGCCATGCCTAGTACCGCCACCGGAGCTGGGCCCCGCGCGCCGTGGTGTAGTCGTCGCTCTCCCACTGCACACCCAGGGTCATGCGCTGATTGAGATTGAAGAGCAGACCGGCGTGGTAGCCGGTGTTTTCGTCGCCGATCATCTGGTGGTGGACGCCGGCGTCCAGCTCCACGGTCCGGTCGGTGGCAAAACGCAGCCCGGCGGAATACTCGAAACCGCTGCCGGAGCCGCCCCAGGCATTCCATTCGGCGGGGATGGCGCCGGGGGCGTCCAGATTCAGGCGCAGATAGCGCGCCTCGAAGCGAAGCTCGGCGTTGCGGTCGTAACGGCTGATCCAGCCGAGGCCGAATCCCAGGCGCGTGGCCTCGAGGTCGTTCTCCCAGCTGCGCTCCCCGTACTCCAGCACCACCCGGCGGTCGCCCGTGTCCTTGGACTGCTCGATCCGCCAGGCCGAGCCGGTGACCCCGCTCTCGTGCTCGATCCCGGCCCCCTGCAGGCCGGTATAGTGGTAATTGAAGCCGGCTGCCGGTACGGCCACCGGCAGCAGCATCAGCAGGAAGAGGGCGTAGCGAAACGGTTGCGGCATGGACGGCCTCCGGAGTCTGCCCCCATCATAGCCGACCGCAGGCGGCCGGGGACACCGCCTCTCAGTCGAGGCTTCCCAGGCCGTGGCGGGCGCGCAGCAGGGCATCCAGGCGCTGCTCGCTCTCGCCGATCTCGTCACCGAGCTGGCGCGCCCGCGCGTGGTCCCCCTCCTGCCGGGCTGCCTCCGCGGCCTCGCGCAGCTCGGTGAGGGCCTTCAACAAGTGCTGGAGCTGGCCGCCGCTCTCGCTGGAACCACTGCCATCCATCCGGCTACCTTCCCTCCACTAAGGATTGCTTCATTAAGGATTGCTTCATTGTAGCCGAAGCAGATTTTTCGAACAGTCATACCAAACGAACGAAAAACAAGGATTGTGGACGCATGTCCAATGACTCCCCTCTGCCGCTGCGGCTGAAGCAGGCCCGCGAGCGCAAGGGCCTCTCCCAGCGTCGCCTGGGCCTCGAAGCCGGGCTGGACGAATTCTCGGCCAGTCCGCGGATCAACCACTACGAACGGGGCCGTCATGCCCCCGACTACTCGACACTGAGCCGACTGGCCGGAGTCCTGGACGTTCCGGTCGCCTTCTTCTTTGCCAGTGAGGATGACCTCGCCGACTGGCTGCTACTCTGGCGAGAGGTCCCGCAGCCGGTACGCCAGCGGACCCTGGACGAACTCCGGGCCCGTCGCGAAGAGGAGTAGTCGAGCAAGGCACATGGCGGTGCCGTGTCCTAGGCTTGGGACCATGGAAACGAATCGCTCCGGCCATCCCCGCTCCCTGACCCTCGGCATCAGCAGCTGTCTGCTGGGCGAGGAGGTCCGCTTCGACGGCAACCACAAGCGTGACGCCTGGATCGTCGGCACGCTGGGCCGCTGGTTCGAGTTCCACCCCGTCTGCCCCGAGATGGCCATCGGCCTGGGGGTCCCCCGACCACCCATCCGGCTGCAGGGGGACCCGGAGAATCCGCAGGTCGTCGGGGTCCGGGACGAGACGCTGGATGTCACCGCGGAGCTGGAGGCCTACAGCCGGGAGACCGCCGGCGCACTGGAGGGGCTGGCCGGCTACATCCTCAAGGCCAAGTCGCCCTCCTGCGGCATGGAGCGGGTGAAGGTCTACCGTCCGGGGGGCGGGCAGCCGCGCATGGGTCAGGGGGTCTACGCCCGGGCCCTCATGGAGGCCCACCCGGAGCTGCCGGTGGAGGAAGAGGGGCGGCTGGGGGATCCCGACCTGCGCGACAACTTCCTGGAGCGGGTCTTCGCCCACCACCGCTGGCAACAGCTCCGGGCCGAGGGACTGACCCCGGCCCGCCTGCAGGACTTCCACCGCCGCCACAAGCTCACCCTCATGGCCCACGGCCAGGAGCACTATCGGCGGCTGGGGCAGCGGGTGGCGGCGGCCACCGCCAGCGACATCGAGACGGCCGGAGCCGAGTACTTTCGCGACTTCATGGGGGCCCTGCGCCACAAGGCGACCCGCCAGAGCCACATCAACGTCCTCCAGCACATCATGGGCTACCTCAAGCGCGACCTGGCGCCGGGAGACAAGGCCGAACTCCTGGAGGTCTTCGAGCAGTTCCGCCAGGAGCTGGTACCGCTCTCCGTACCACTGACCCTGCTCAAGCACCACTTCCGTCACTTCCCCAGCGAGTACGTGGCCGACCAGGTCTACCTGGACCCCTACCCCGCGGAGCTCATGCTGCGCTGATCCCCGGCCGACCAATAGCTTACGAGCCGGCCGGGGGTGTGCTACGGTTGCCTCCGAGGACGATGTGGGAGGGAATCAAGGTGGCGGAAGAAGAACCCCGAGAAACCGCCCCGGCAGGGAATCAGACCGAGGGGGCCGAACCCGAAGCGCCCGGGACGGAGGGGTCGAGCGCGGAGGCAGAGGCCAAAGGTCCGCCGGGAGCCGAGGCGGGGCTTTCCTTCCGCCAGGGGGAGGATGGCTCCCTGCATGCCGACTTCACCCCCAGTGTGAGCAATGTCGCCGTGGATGGCGATGCCCTCCGTCGCATGCTCGCGGAGGCCGGCTTCGGCGAGGTCTGCCTCTTCCGGGAGAAGCTGGCGGAACTCATCCGCCGCCAGCGCGACAGCAAGGAGCCCTTCAGTCTGACCATCGGCGGCCACCGGGACGGGGCCGTGGAGGTCACCATCGACGAACGCGGCTCGGCGGCCGAGGCCCAGCTGCGCCACCCTTGCGGCAACGGCCGCGCCATCGACGACGAGATGGTGCGCGAGGCGCTTACGGCCGCCGGCGTCACCGAAGGCTGGCTGGAGGCGGAGTTCCCCCGGCTCATCAAGGACCAGGGCCAGACCCTCACCGACCCGGTGGTCGTCGCCCGCGGCATTCCGCCTACCGATGGCGAGGATACCCGCTTCGAGAGCCTCGTCCCGGACGCCCCCGAGCGCAAGCCGCGCAACCTGGGCGACGAGACCATCGACTATCGCGAGTTCGGCGGTGTGGTCACCGTGGCCGAGGGCGATGCGCTGGTCCGCCGCCAGCCTCCCACCGAAGGCGAAGCCGGGCGCACGGTCACCGGCGATCCCATCCAGCCGCGACCGGGCCGGAGCGTCGACTTCAAGACCGACAACAGCGCCCGGGTCTCCGAGGAGGATCCCGATACGCTCGTGGCCGCCATGGGCGGCATGCCGGTGGTCACCGATACCGGTGCCAAGGTGGAGCAGGTGGTGGAGCTGGACACCGTGGATCTGTCCACAGGCCACATCGACTTCGACGGCACCGTGGTGGTCAAGGGCGACGTGGCCGCCGCCATGCGCATCACCGCCACCGGCGACATCAATGTCGGCGGGACGGTCGAGGCGGCCCGGCTGCTGGCGGACGGCGACATCACCGTGAACGGGGGCATCCTCGGCCGCGGCAACGTCCGCGACGAGAACGGCGAGGCACGCACGGAGGCCGGCTACGTCAAGGCGGGCAGCTCGCTCCACGCCCGCTTCATCCAGAACACCATGGTGGAGGCGGGCGACTCGGTCGTCGCCAAGGACATGCTCAATAATAGCGAGGTCACCTGCAACAATCAGGTGCTCGTAGGCGGGCGCGGTGGCTCCGAGAAGGCCCAGATCGTCGGCGGACTGACGCGCGCCACCGCCAAGATCGAGACCAGTATCCTCGGCTCCCCTCGCTCCGCCCATACCCGGGTGGAGGCGGGCTACGACCATGAATTCCACCAACGCATGCGCAGCTGCCAGGATGCCCTGACCGACAAGGAGAAGCTCCTCGCCGATGTGGAGCGCATGCTCAACTACTACCGGGCCTACCCGGATAAGGCGAAGCAGGCGGAGAAGGCCAAACCGGGCCTCCTGAAACGTCTCCTGGCGACCCAGCAACAGGCCGAGGAGGAGCGCCAGGAATTGGAGTCCAACCGGGAAGCCCTGGAGGCCGACCTGGACCACATGCGCCGCGCCCGGGTGGTGGTCCGCAAGCAGGTCTACTCCAACGTCACCCTGACCTTCGGCCCCAAGACCCGGACCACCGACGAGGACATCGACGAGGGCGGCGTCTTCACCCTCCAGGACCAGTGGATCACCTTCCGGCGCGGCAAGAGCTGAGAACCAGCCATACCCAACCCCCTCCACGGACGGAGCCCGATATCATGAAACCGACCACTTCACGCTAGATCGCCGTCTGGCTTGATCGGCTTCAAGGCCTCGAAGAGGGAAGGGACCTCACATGGCCGGGTTTCATCAAGCCGTTCCATCTCGTCTCATTCGCACTGGCCAATCGCCACTACCATCGGCAACGGCCGGTCATCCACGGCGATGCCGCAACCTACGCAGCCAGAATGGGGATCTTTGAGGCGGCCGGACTGGAACCGCCAAGAATTCCCCGCGGGAGAGACCCGGACGGTCGCTTCCTGCCAGCCATGGCATTGAGGGAAGATGCCAACCCGGCTTCACTCGCCGGAGACCTCCGCCGAATAGCGGATAACCAGGGCGTGGACGAGCAGACCGTCACGAGCCTGGAAACCACCCTCATCGAGATCCTCGGCAACTGCCTCCATCACGGTGAATCCCGGGATGAAGTGACCGCACTCACGGCTGCTCAGGCGTGGCCGAAGGGATCCCTCGCGCAGATCGCCATTGCCGACCTGGGGATCGGGATGCGCGACTCCCTGGCCGCAAACCCCTCTCTTGAGCCCGGTGACCAGAATGCCTGTGAACTGGCCTCGCAATACGGCGTTACCAGCAAACCGGAAGGACACAGCGGTTACGGTCTGACCCTGGGCCGAGAGCTCATGGAGCGCAATGGCGGCCAGTTCCTGCTTGCCTCCAGGGACGAACTGTTCATCGCCCGTGACGACGGCTACATTCGGGAGAGGGCCCTCCCCCAATGGCCTGGAACGCTCGTGGTGCTAGAATGGCGCCTTGATCGGCCCCTGAACGTTCGTGATGTCTACGACGCCTGGCCGTTACCCGAGGGATTCAGCCATGACGACTTCGACCTTGAAGGATTCGACGACCTCCTCTCCTGAGAGCAGCCTTCGCATCGGCCAAGAGGTGAGCGAGTTTTCCACGCGGCCGCACGGTATTTCGGTGCGCCACGCCCTCGCTCGTACCCTTGAGGCCGGGGGCGAGGTCGTTCTGGATTTCGCAGACACCGAGGTCTCACCCTCTTTTGCGGAAGAGGCGCTGGGCGTCCTGGCGGTGCAGGTAGGCTGGGAGCATTTCCGTGCGCATGTCCACCTCCGTAATGTCCCTCGCGCGACCCAATCCCTGATCAAGCATGTGATCCGGCAACAGCTGGCCAAACACCAGGCCAGCCTGCACTAGTGGCGATCTGGGTCGATGCCGACGCCTGCCCGGGGGACATCAAGACCGTCCTCTTCAAGGCCGCCGATCGCACCGGCACGCCGCTGACCCTGGTGGCCAACCACCGGCTCTCGGTACCGCCGTCACGCCATATCCGCTTCGTCCAGGTGGCTTCCGGCTTCGACGTCGCCGATCACGCGATCGTCACCCGCATGGAGGCCGGGGACCTGGTCATCACCGGGGATATACCCCTGGCCGCGGAGGTGCTGGAGAAGGACGGCCACGCCATCAGCCCCCGGGGCGAGGCCTTCGATGCCGAGACCATCCGCCAGCGGCTGGGCATGCGGGACATGATGGAAGAACTGCGCAGCGCCGGCGTCCAGACCGGCGGCCCGGCGGCACCGGGCCCCAAGGAACGCCAGGCCTTTGCCAACGCCCTGGACCGCTGGCTGGCCCGGCACGGCGGCTGACGGTTGAATAACTCCTGAAAGGGGAATGGAACGATTGAAAAGGGCCCTGACTAGAACTGAAAGGTCCAGGTTAAATACCACCTTCCCCTTTTTGTAAGCGTTATCCTACAATAATGCTGCGCTGAGCAGTTTCTTTACACCCCTACCGGCCATAAGTATAGTCTACGTTCCTCATTGTCTTGATTTTCTAGGGAGAGACTATGCTCAACGTAAAATCCTTTGCCGTTGTAGCCGCGTGCGTGGTCGCTGCGGGCTGCTCTCATCGTATGGTCGACTTTACGGCAATCAGCACCAAGAACCATGATATCCAGGTGGCTCAGGAAGGGCAGCGGACCATGGGAGAAAGCTGCCGCCATCAGGTCCTGTGGTTTCCGTGGGGCGAGGCTCGTCTGAAGGAAGCCATTGATGGTGGTCTGGAGAAGGCTGGTCCGGACTACGATGTCCTGGTCGATGGTGTTGTATACAATACGTACACGAACTTCCTCTTCTATGCACGGCAGTGCTACGAGGTCGAAGGGACTCCTGTTCAGACGAGCATGCGATAAGACATCAAAAGGGAAAGTCCCATTGTTCGAGGCAGGCTGCAGCCCTGCCTCTTTCTTTTTGAAAAGCGAGAAAAGACGTGAACAAGAGCGCATTCTTTTTCATTATGGCCATCCTTCCCTTTTTCACTTCTGGGTGCGCGAGCGTCATTGGCAATACCGACGCATTTGAAGAAAAGAATCACCTGGATGACGGAGCCTCCGGAGCTGACATCCGCAAAGCGCTTGGCTCTCCGGGCGATGTCGAGAAAAGACAGAGCAAAGAGGCCTGGAAATACTGCAAGAACGACCTTATGGCTTCACACCAGGAGTACTTGATCATCTGGCTTCATGATGACCGGTTTGTCGGCCATACAACCTTTACTCAGAAGCGGGGCCTCGTCTGCGGAGGAGAATATCCCAGGGTTTCCTGGGATGGGTTCCCGGAAACGACTGCCTCTCGATAAAACGGTTCGCCAATAACCCGGCAGGTCTGGATTCACGCCTTGATGTAGCTCCAGCCCTCCTCGAGCCGGTCGACAATGTGGTCCTCGGCCGAGGAGGCGCGGCGGGTTCCCTTCAGAAGTTCGACCTTTTCGCCGCGCTGTTCGAGGCGGGAGAGGGTATTCCCGCA